>Ga0078972_1000135_pt1 | contig 100835 bp, 83 predicted proteins | sample YelNatPaOPGAMG01_FD_67568 | JGI IMG/M metagenome (GOLD analysis project Ga0078972, IMG submission 67568) | Hot spring thermophilic microbial communities from Obsidian Pool, Yellowstone National Park, USA - OP-RAMG-01 (SPADES assembly) (version 2) | ecosystem: Environmental > Aquatic > Thermal... | reverse complement strand
CTGCAAACTACGATTTAAAGCGTAAATCAGAATTACATGGCGGGATTCAAATCACGAACCTTGTCATTGTTAGCACAAACGGAAGCTTAGTTAGTAATCCGCTTTCGTTTATATTAGACTTATCTGGTGAGATGGAATCTAACGGGTTGATAAATATAAAGAAATTTAGTGGCAATATTCTTGAAGGCAATAATCCTGCTGGCAATATAGATTTAACATTAAGTTATGAGACTAATAAAGGTAATGCAACCGTTTCTCTGAAAATTGATAAACTTAATCAAAATGCTTTGAAAATTGCGGTAAATCCGTATTTGCATAGTAAAACTCTGAAACAAGTTGTTGTTAACGCTAACATATCTGCAGATTACAAATCAGCCGGAGAGTCCAAAATTAATGGAAACATAAAACTTACAGGTTTACAAATTGAAGACCCAAAGAAAAAATCCATTACAGAACCACTGGATTTTGAACTTACCGCAGACACAATATTAAGTAAAAATGCACTGGATCTTAAGAAAATAACGTTAGGGTTAACTCCTACAGATAAAGCAACAAACATTCTTGAAACGTCAGGCAAAATAGATTTTTCGTTATCAAATATTTATGCTGGTGCAATCCAAATAACATCTGATTCAGTTGATTTAACAAAGCTTTATGCGTTAGTTAATGAATTGTCAATGGTAGAAGAAGATAAAAGTAAGGAAAAAAGTAAAGACAGTAAAAAACAATCATCTACTATTGAAGCAGAACCAGCGCCGATTAATTTGCCGCTCTCAAATTTTGTGTTTAATGCTAATATTAAGAAGTTATGTCTTAATGAAATTCAGATTGATAATCTACAAACAACAGCGAAAATTGATAGGACACTCATTGAAGTAAATCCATTCAAACTTACATTTAACAGCGCGCCTGTCGATATGAGGACAAAACTCAACCTTGGACTCCCCGGATACCAGTATGATATGTTTATGAAAATTGCTGGATTGCCCCTCTCACCGATTATAACAAGTTTAAAGCCGGATTTAAAACTTACATCCGGAGGAGAAATCTATTCAGAACTTACAGTTAACGGAAAAGGCACAACAGGAAAAAGTTTAAAAGAAAATCTAAACGGATATGTTACGGTTAGCCTGACAAATGCTAATATAGTGATGATGAGTGGTACTGCTAAGGTAATATTATCCCCGATTGCGTTTATCCTTGGGATACCTGAAATTGTTAATTCGCCAATACAATCTGCTGATGCAAATATTACCCTCGGCAGTGGAAAAATAGACATTAAAAAACTTGTTGTTCAATCCCCCGTTTTTATGGTCGAAACTTCAGGGGCAATTCCTATTGAGGATGTTCTAACAAATTCACCGCTCGATTTACCTGTTGTAATATCGTTAAAACAGGAATATGCAAAAAGATTTTCATTGCAAAACCAGGGGGAAGAATATGTTAAACTCCCTCAATTTGCTACTGTAAAAGGAACTATTGGAAGTCCGGATGTTAAAATTGATAAATTGAAAATTGCTGCTATAACTGCAGTTGGAATTGGCACAGCCACAGGTAATAGAGCAGGAAATATTATTCGCAATTTTACAAATATAATAACAGGCGACACTAAATCAACTAATCAAATTGATAAGGCAACAACAAATGCTCCACCTGCAAGCCCACAACCTTTAGCCCCGGTAAAGAACCTTTTTAACATTTTTAAACGTCAAACTAATTAAGGGAAAATAACTATGGAAGAAGTAATAAGGTTTTTAAGAAATAATCAGGAACGGTTTATTCAGGAACTTTGTGAATATTTAAAGTTTCCGAGCGTATCAGCACAAAGTGAACACAATGCCGACACAGCTGCTTGCGCTGATTGGATTGCCGAACACTGCAAAAAAATCGGACTGGATGCGAAGGTTTATAAGACAAAAACCCACCCAATAGTAATTGCAAAAACGGATTTTAAAAAATCAAGACCGCATTTTGTTGTCTATGGACACTACGACGTGCAACCCCCCGAACCTTTTGAGTTATGGAAATCGCCACCATTTTCTCCAACGATTCAAAATGGAAAAATCTACGCCCGTGGCGCGAGCGATAACAAGGGACAACATTTCGCTCATATAAAAGCCATAGAAGCCTACATAAAGACAAATACCGAACTACCTTGTAATATAACATTTCTTCTCGAGGGGGAGGAAGAAACCGGCAGTATGGCGTTATTGCCGTTTCTGAAGGAAAATAAGTCTTTGTTAAAATGCGACTCGTTTGTAGCATCAGATTCAGGAATACCGGGTTTGGACTATCCAGGCTTAACGTATGCCTTACGTGGTGTTGCAGCCCTTGAAATTTTTGTCTATGGACCAAACAGAGACCTTCATTCCGGTATTTATGGCGGCGCTGTAGAAAATCCGGCAATGGCATTATGCCAGATATTAACTAAATTGCGTGACAAAAATGGCCGTGTTGCAATACCGGGTTTCTACGATGATGTATTGCCTCTTTCTAAAGTTGAGAAACAACATCTTGCAAGAATTCCATTTAACGAAGATGAATTCAAAAAATTTCTTGGCGTGAAGGAATTGTTTGGAGAAAAAGGATATACTGTTATGGAGCGGCGCACAGCACGTCCAACAGTAGAGATCAACGGGCTTACCTCCGGATATCAGGGGGAGGGGAGTAAAACAATAATTCCAGCCAAGGCCTCTGCAAAACTTACTTTCCGGATTGTTCCGAATCAGAAAGCAGATAAAGTCTTAAACCTTGTTTGCGACTATATTAAAAAGATTACCCCTCCGACTGTTAAGGTTGAATTAGTACGCGGACATTCAGGCGACCCTTATATTTTACCTCCGGAAAACGAACTCTGCAAAGCATCATTAAACGCGCTTAGAAAAGCATTCGGAAAAGAACCGCTTCTGTTACGGGAAGGTGGTTCAATCCCAATTGTTAATATGTTTAAAAAAATACTTGGAGCAGAAACAATTCTGCTTGGTCTTGCTCTACCCGACGACAATGCTCATTCCCCGAATGAAAAATTCGATTTACGTTGTTTCCGCAAAGGCATGGAAATGAGCGCAATATTATGGCAGGAATTATCCGCTGCTGTTAAAAAATAATCTTTTTCAAGTGCTCAACCAAAGTTTCTACGGGTAAACCGACAACATTAGTATAAGATCCGCGTATGGTTTTAATGATCATATCGCCGTGCTCCTGAATCCCATAAGCACCGGCTTTATCAAGAACGTTAACTTTTGATAGGTATTCGTTTATCCGTTTATCGTCGAGATCCAAAAATTCAACCTCTGTAGTTTCATTAAAAAGTTCGCAGAATTTTTTATTCTCATATTTTAAGCATATACCTGTGATTACACGATGCACTTTACCTGACAACTCTTTAAGATACTGTCTTGCTACTTCCAACGTTGCTGGTTTCCCGTATAGTTTATTGCCAAGACAAACTATTGTATCAGCCCCAATGACCAAATGATCAGGGTATTGAGACGCAATTTTATTTGCTTTCCGGAATGCGTGAAAGAGCGCCTGTTCTTCGGGTGATAAATATTCATGCTCCGGCTCATCAAGAGCTGCTGGTAGTACTTTAAAGGGAATACCTGCTTCTTTTAACAACATTTCTCGACGGGGAGATGCAGACGCAAGAATTATCGGGGGTAATTTTGCCAGATTTATTTTATTCATTTTTAAATCAGTTGGAGTAAACCTTTACCAGTTAAGGTATTTTGATGGGAATTTCCATGGACTCCTATATATTGGAGTTGCCATACGGACAGCCTCTTTGTCGTCCTCGATTTGCATAGTCTTTGGATTAAATTTAATCATTTTCTTCATTTTTAGTGATAAAAGGCTTAACGTGATTGGTAAATCTACTTTTATATGATAAAGCACACTGCATGAGGGGTGTTTACGCATCCGGATTCCATCAAGCCAATCCCGCTCATGAGACTCAGGTCTTGGCAAGTATGGTTGCGGCGGCTGCGCATCTTTCATTTTATCCCCTTCCGGAACAATTTTATATGTTTCGTAGTTTGCATATAATGTTCCGTTAGTTCCATGGAAATAAATTCCGAGACGTCTCTTTGGCACTGGTTCGCCGTGAAGATCGAATCCGTAACTATTGGTCAATGAAGACATCCATGTTAACGTGAAGTTCTGGTATTGCCATAGAACTTCATGGTGGTCGTAAACATCACCATCATCGTCAAGAAAATATCTGCCACCCGCAGATGAAGTATAGATTGGGAAATCTAACTCCAAAGCCCAGATAGGCAAGTCAATGATATGAGGTGCCATTCCCGGAGTCCAACCTCCACTGTAATCCATCCAGAAACTATGGTTAAAAGCATCGGACACAAGGAGTGAATTATACTGACGCATCGGCGCCGGACCGATCCATAAATCCCAGTCCAATCCTTCGGGCAGTTTATTGTTTGCACTTTTGCCAACCCCGCGCGGAAAGGTGTTCATGACATTAAAAGTCCTTGCAACCCCGATTTTCCCAAGATTTCCGCTTCGGATATATTCCACTACCCGGATATAATTTTCCGTTGAATGAATCTGAGTTCCTATTTGTGTAATTACATTTGATTTTTTGACAGCATTATAAACTGCTATGCTTTCTGCGGGATATAAGGTCATTGGCTTTTCAAGATAAAAATCTTTACCTGCTTCGCATGCATCAATCGCCATCAACGCATGCCAGTGGGGCGGGGTTGCAATTATTACTGCATCAACATCCTTGCGTGACAGCACTTCTCTATAGTCTTTATATGGTTTACAGGTGGCTTTATATTCTTCAACAACCATTTCAACGCGTTCAGGCCATACATCGCATGCTGCAACGAGTGCAACATCCTGATATTTTGTGCAGCCTTTCAAAACTGCGCGCCCCCGATGTCCGCAACCAATTATACCGAGTTGGATCTTCTCATTTGGTGATATCTTTCGCTGCCCATCCGCACCAATCATGGTAAGCGCTATTCCAAATGTAGTAATTGTTGCAGAATTTTTTATAAACTGGCGACGGGTAATCTTCCTGTTTGTCTTCATAATAACATTAAAATTATGGTTAATAAGTTTATTTTAGCGACACAATTTCATACTTTCTTTAATCGTGGCCCTTTTGGTGTATCTTCAATCCACCAACCTTTGCTTCTCAACTCGTTGCGAATAGCATCCGCCCGGGCATAATCTTTATTTTTTCGGGCATTTTGGCGTTCTTCAACCATAGCCATAATCTCCGGCGGAGGATTATTTTCATAAGTAACAATTACACCGAGAACTGAATTAAGCCTATCCCATGATTTTAGTTCCACAGCCGCCTGTATGGGAGTTATTCGGTTTTCCTGAATTTGTTTATTTAACGAGCGAATCCATTCGAAAACAACAGCCAATGCGGAGGGTAAGTTTAAATCGTTATCAAGTGCCTCTTCAAAAGCTTTAACAACCGCGTTTCCATCTAATCCGGTTTTTTCTTCTGGATTATGAGAATTACCTTGTTGATTAGCAGAATCTAAACCAACAATCTCTTTAAGTTTATTCAGACAATCCTCAATTCTTAAGATAGCAGCTCTGGCGGCGTTCAAACCATCCATTGTAAAATTAAGAGGTTCACGGTAATGCGCAGTCAATAGTAGATATCTCACCTCATAACCTTTGAATCCCTTTTTAATGAGATCACGTAATGTATAAAAGTTCCCCAAGGACTTGCTCATTTTTTTACCTTCGACCATAAGGTGCGAGACGTGGAGCCAGTATTTCACGAATTGTTCACCTTCGCCGTATAAGCCTGTTCCTTCGCACTGAGCAATTTCATCTTCATGATGAGGGAAAATTAAGTCCTCACCACCTATATGAATGTCGAAACATTTACCCAGCCATTTAGTGCTCATTGCCGAACATTCAATATGCCATCCGGGTCTGCCTTCACCCCACGGACTTTGCCACGTTATTTCACCATCCTCCGGAGTTCTTGCTTTCCACAATGCGAAATCTGCAAAGGATTCTTTATCATATTCATCGTTAATTATTCGACTGCCCCGACGCATCATATCAAAGTTTAATTTTGCCAGTTTCCCGTACTTGCCACCGAGTTGCTGATATTTTTCTATGCTGAACCACACAGAACCATCCTGTGTCTGATACGCAATACCCCTTTCCATTAATTTTTTAATAACCTCCTGCATTTCCTTTATATGTTCAGTAGCCCGTGGTGTATGATGTGGCATGCGACAATTCAGGCTTCCCATGTCTTCAAAAAAAGCCGCTTCATATTTCGCAGTGTATTCCTTAAGAGATAATCCCGTTTCGTGAACACGTTTGATAATCTTGTCATCCACATCGGTAATGTTCATAACATGACAGACATCGTATCCTTTAAATTCAAGATAACGACGGACAAAGTCCGCGAATACAAATGTCCGCCAGTTACCGATGTGTGCAAAGTCATAAACCGTTGGACCACAGCAATAAAATCCAACTTTTTTACCTTCCGGATCCAGAGGAATAAAATCCTCAAGTTTCCGTGTCAATGTATTATAAACTTTCAGTCCCATCTTAACGGATTAATTTGAAATTTATTTCGGTAAAAATCAAACAAAAGTTAAAAGAATAATGGATTTCTTTGTATCATGGGAAAAGTTTAACTTATCTACCTATTTTGTTTAAAAAAACTTTTTAAGGAAAAATAAAACAAAAATAATAATTAATAAAATGGCGGCTATCCTCCAGAGCAAAGGAATTTGTTGAATGCCTTTGTTTTTTTTATTCGAAAATTCCTCCTTTATAAAGTTATCGTAATCAAATTCATCATCGGGAAGGTCAAGACGCTGTTCTTCGGCAAAATCAGACCAGCCGGTTTTGTGGTCAGCGCCACATTCAGGACATACTAATGCATTCGGAGGAACTTCAGCGCCACAATTGGGGCAAATTTCTGGCGATTTTCTCATTTTAAATTTTTATAACTGTTGACATTCGGCTTGCATTAAGCAAAAAATCCAACTAAATTTGTTTTATGTTCCAACTATACAAAATGTCGGCAGGAGTTTCCATTGTTTTTTATTTTGTCTTTTTATTTTTCACATTAAATTCACAAGGAACAAATGAAACAAATTCAGGTAAATTAAATGCCTCCGTTGAACTTTTTGATGGTTCAAGAATAGTTGGAGAAATTCTGATAAAAAGTATTCCAATTAATGTTGAACTTATTGGTGAAATGGAAATTCCGATTGAAAGAGTTCGCTATTATCGAAAATTAACCCCACAAACAAATTCGGTTATAAAAACGATAAATTCAGATTTATTAACCGGAACAATTTTAATTAAAGAAATTACTATAGATTCAAGCATCGGGAAACTTAAGATACCGATGGATAAAATTAAACAAATTTTAGTATATCGGATTGTAGATGTTAAAGATTTACTGAACGGGCTTATCTGCCGGTGGAGCGCAGAGGGAAACACTAAGGATCTGATTGGTGGTCAGGATGGCGAGTTATTATTTGGTGCTGAATATGCAGATGGAAAAGTTGGTAAGGCTTTTTCGTTCAGCCAGTTGCGGGCAAGAGTTCACATTCCGGATTCTGATAAATTTAAGATCAAAAGTTCATTTACAATCGAATGTTGGGTTTATGCAAATAAACTGGTGGAGGGGAGCGGCTGCATAATTATGAATAGAAGTGACAACCGTCCCGGCAAAGACACTTTTCACATAGGAACAAATGGCAAGGATTTCAATTTTTATATTAGCAGTGAAGATGATTATTGCATAGTATCGTCTCCAGGAAAGGAGAAAGAATGGACGCATTTAGCCGGCGTCTGGGATAAAGAAGAAAAGGAAATCCGTTTTTATATAAATGGCGAAAAAGTGGCGAGCAAGAAAACCAACCTCGAACCCATTTGGGAATTAGAGGCAATTCCAGATACAGGTGTTGGTATCGGAAACCATGCCGGCAAATTCCATGTTTTTCCTTTTGACGGGAGAGTAGATGAGGTGGGGATTTACAATCGTGCGCTGAGTGATGATGAGATCCGTTCAATTTACGAAGCAGGTGAAAGGGGATGCCATATTTTACCACCAGGGGTAATTCCGGAATAACAGATGTTTATAAGCAAAGGTAATTAAAAACTGATCAGATTAATGTCCTTTCCAAATTTATACGTGAAAATTGTATTTGTATTTTGTTTTCAGATGATTTAAAAATTTTCATCAATATGGATACAAAAATAAACAATTTCCAGGCTAATATGAACGAATCGGTAACAAGACGCGGCTTTTTAAAACAGGCGGGTATTATTGCGGCTACAACAGTGGCCGCTCCTTATGTGATAACAACTCATGCAGCTCCGGATGACCCGATAAAAATCGGGGTGATTGGATGTGGCGGTCGTGGAACCGGGGCAGCACTTGATGCGCTCGGCGCTGCAACAAAAGTGATATATCCAAGCGCGGGTTATCACACGGAAGATGTAGATGAAGGTGCTGTTGTCCAGAGAAAGGACATCCAGATCGTGGCACTTGCAGATCTGTTCCCCGATAGATTGGAGCGGTGCCGGAAAAACCTTGAAAAGCTTGGCATCAAAATTCCCGATGAACATTGTTTTACCGGTTTTGATGGCTATAAAAAGTTACTTGCGATTCCAGAGGTTAATTACGTAATACTTGCCACCCCGCCACATTTCCGTCCTATGCATTTAAAAGCAGCAATCGAAGCGGGTAAAAATGTGTTTATGGAAAAGCCTGTGGCAGTTGATGCCCCTGGTGTGAGAATGGTCATAGAGGCGGGCGAGCTCGCGAAACAGAAAAAACTCGGAATTGCCGCGGGTACCCAAAGGCGGCACCTGAAAGGGTATATTGAGACTATAAAAAGGATTCATGATGGCGCTATTGGTGAGATTATATATGGGCGTTGTTACTGGAACGGCGGAGAAATCTGGGTCGTGGAACGTCAGCCTGGATGGAGTGATATGGAGTGGCAATTACGCAACTGGAATTATTTTACCTGGTTAAGCGGAGACCACATTGTTGAACAGCATGTGCATAATCTTGATATCATGAACTGGGTGTTGAATGCCCATCCAGTAAGAGCCTCAGCGCTTGGTGGCCGTCAGGTCAGGACTGCAGAAAAATATGGTTATATTTACGACCACTTTGCCGTTGAATATGAATATCCAAACGGGGTGCGTGTATTTAGCCAGTGCCGCCAAATAAATGGATGCGAGGGAAAGGTTGAAGAAGCGGTAATGGGGACAAAAGGCTATAGCAATTGCGCAAAATGGATTATATCAAAGGATGGCAATCGCTGGCGGTTTACCGGACAGGAACCTAATCCTTACCATCAGGAGCATATTGACTTGATAGAAAGCATTCGCAATGGCAATCCGATTAACGAAGCAAAGAACATTGCGGAAAGCACAATGACCGCGATAATAGGGCGTGAATCTGCTTACAGCGGTCAGACAATAGAATGGGATAAGGCGATTAATTCGAACACGCGACTTGGTCCTGAGAAATATGAATTTGGACCGCTACCCGTTCCACCTGTGCCACTTCCGGGAAAATATAAATTCATTTAATGGTTTTAGGCAGGATGTTTTATTGAAGGAAATTTTTGTAGTAGAATTATAAACATTTTAAGTTTGTTAGAATAGGAATGTTTACATTTTCTTAAATTTTCTATGTAATAATCTTTCAATAAACTACTGACAAAATCGGCGGATGAATATAGATTCCGTTAGTTTTTTATTTTTTGTTCTTTAATTCATGTACTTTTATAATTGAAATATTCATTAACAAAAATCCACTTTTGGTAATTCTGGATTTCATCTTTTTTCTTCAAAATCTGTTTGTAAAAAATGGACTTCTCGGGTTAAATAAATTCTTCAAATATAGAGTCAAAATCAGAAAAAATATGAATATGAAAGTTACTTGCTTAGGTTTGATCATCGGTCTGGCAGTTGTCTGCTCCGGAGCTGAAAATGAACTCGTTAAATTAAGAAGGGTATCGTTTACAGATGTTCAAATTCGAGATAATTTCTGGTTGCCCAAACAGGAGACGAATAGGATCGCCTCGATTCCCGTAAATCTTGAAAACCTTGTAAAGGCGGGGAATGTAAAAAATTTCGAACTTGCCGCGGCGGGGAAAAGGGAAGGGTATCAGGGGCCGGTCTTTATGGACTCGGATTTGTATAAGGCATTGGAGGCAGCATCTTATTCGCTCGCAATTCATCCGGACCCACAGTTGGATAAGCGTCTTGACGAAATTATTGAAATAGTCGCAAAGGCTCAGCAACCTGACGGTTACCTGAATACATATTTTACTGTTGTAGCGCCGGACAAAAGATGGACGAACCTGCGCGACTGGCATGAACTTTATTGCGCTGGTCATCTTTTCGAAGCGGCAGTAGCGCATTATCAAGCAACTGGAAAGAGAACATTATTAAACGTTGCAATAAAACTGGCAGACAATATTGACTCAGTTTTTGGTCCGGGCAAGCGGATGGGATACCCAGGACATCCGGAGATTGAACTTGCACTGATAAAACTGTGGCGCGTAACGGGAGAACAGAGATATTTTAATCTTGCCCGATTTTTTATTGAAAACCGGGGTAAAAAGTTTTTTGCAGAAGAGCATAAGACGCCGCTTGACAGATATGACGGTTCTTACTGGCAAGATGATGTCCCTATCTTTGAGCATAAGAATATAAAAGGGCATGCAGTCCGGGCAGCTTATCTGATGTCCGGCGCAACAGATGTTGCTGCTGAAATTAACAGTGAACCGTTGCTGAAAATGTTAAACAGGGTCTGGCGGAATACTGTTTATAGAAATCTGTATATCACGGGTGGTATTGGACCTTCAGCGCATAATGAGGGATTTACGGAAGATTACGATTTACCAAATCTGACCGCATATCAGGAAACCTGCGCTTCTGTCGCGCTTGCGCAGTGGAATCACAGAATGGCGCTTTTGTATGGTGATTCTAAATACGTTGATGTTTATGAGCGTTCGCTATACAACGGAGTGCTTGCTGGTGTATCTTACGATGGAAAGAAGTTTTTCTATGTTAACCCTTTGGAAAGCAAAGGCAATCATCATAGGTCGCCGTGGTTTGGATGCGCGTGCTGCCCACCGAATGTGGCAAGAACGCTTGCGTCGCTTGGGGAATATGCATATGCCGCATCAGATAACGGTTTATGGGTGAACCTTTACATACAGGGGAGTGTAAGTACAAAACTTAAGAACGGACAATTCGGTGTTAAAGTTGTTACGGATTATCCGTGGGACGGAAATGTCTCCATAACCCCGGTTGTTGATAAACCTGCCGAATATGAGTTAAGACTTCGTGTGCCTGGCTGGTGCAGCCAATATACCGTGTCGCTTAATAAGAAAAAAATCGAGTCTCCTGTAATCGAGCGCGGATATATTGTTCTGAAAAAAGAATGGCGTTCAAGTGACAAGATTGATTTAAATTTCGAAATGCCCGTGTTGAAGATGATGGCAAATCCTCGCGTGAAAGCAGACCACGGATTAATAGCATTACAGAGAGGTCCCATTGTTTATTGCGTTGAAGCTTGCGACCATGATTTGCCGTTGAACGAAATTTATCTAACGCTTGATACCGACTTAAAACCTGTAAAAACAAATCTCTTTAACGGGATCGTAACTTTGCAGGGGAATGCATACGCGCTTGAAGAGATGGATTGGCAAAATGCTTTATATAAGCCGATTAAAGATGTCAAAAGGGTTAAATTTACAGCGATTCCATACTATGCATGGGATAATCGTAAAGCCGGTCCGATGCGTGTATGGCATCCATTGGCTCCACCTGTACCACAGATAAAAGGACTTGAGGGATACGCAAAAGTAACAATGAGTTTTGTTAACTGGAACTGCCAACCTGAAGGAATAAACGATGGAATTGAACCTAAGAAATCCAGTGACCAACCCGCTGCGTGTTGTCATTGGTGGGATCATAAAGGGACAGAAGAGTGGGTGCAGTATGAGTGGAAGAACCCTGTTGTTGTTGCCGGTTCAAAAGTTTACTGGTTTGATGATACCGGTCGCGGTGAATGTCGTATTCCAGAATCGTGGAAGATAATGTATCTTGATAACGGACAATGGAAGCCGGTACAGAACACATCAGATTATGTGATTAAGAAAGACCAGTGGTGTGAGGTTAGATTTAACCCCATAAAAACAACGGCTTTACGTCTTGTTGTTAAAATGCAACCGAACTGGGCTGCAGGTGTGCATGAGTGGAAAGTTATCGAAGCCGAAGATTGAGTTAAGATATATGAACAGAATTTTATCAATTATCGTTCTTGTGCTTATTGCAATTTGTATTTCATTCGGATTGCAGGGGGCGGAATCCAATAATACTTTATTGTTATTCTCATTTTTCCGCGGGAACGGGGAAGACGGTTTATTCCTTGCTTATAGTAGTGATGGATTGAAATGGGAGGAGTTAAAACCGCCGGGAAAATCGTTTTTGGAACCTAAAGTCGGTGGTAAATTGATGCGCGACCCGTGTATATGTATGGGGCCTGACGGGCGTTTCCATATGGTTTGGACAACAAGTTGGGGAAATCCTCCGGTTGTGGGTTATGCGTGGTCTTCAAACTTGGTTGATTGGTCTGAACAGCAGGCGATTCCGGTTATGAAACATGAGCCTAATACCCGGAACGTCTGGGCTCCAGAATTGTTTTATGATTCTAAAAAACAACAGTTTTTAATATTCTGGTCATCAACAATACCGGGAAAATTTACCGAAACAGCCGGTACCGGTGATGATGGATATAATCACCGAATATATTATACAACCACAAGAGATTTTAGAGAATTTAGTCCGACAAAGTTGTTGTATGATGGCGGTTTTAATGTAATTGACGCAACGATGCTTGAAGACAATGGAAAGTACTACTTGATTGTAAAAGATGAGACATTAAAGCCGGTTAAAAAACATCTGCGGATTGTGGTTGGTGATTCTCCGGAAGGTCCTTTTGGAAAAGCCGGAGAGCCTTTTACTGTCAGTTGGTCTGAAGGACCTTCAGCAATAAAAATTGGTGATGAATATTTTGTATATTTTGACCATTACCGCCAACCGAAGTATTATGGAGTTGTTAAATCAAAGGATTTAAAAAACTGGGAAGATCTGTCAAAACAATTAATATTTCCGCGTGGGGCATCCCACGGAACTGTATTACGAGTTCCAGAAAGTATAGTTAAAAACCTGATGAAGAATTTATGAAAACAAAATTTGCGATTTTAGCAGCGCTATCAATTTTAATGGTAGGATGCGCTGAAAGAAAACAAACTATAATTCAAAAGAGAGTAGCTGGTATGGAAAAAACAGAAATTCAGAAGGTTAGTTACGGTCAGACCGAAGATGGTAAAAATGTCGATATGTATATATTAAAAAACAGCAAGGGAATGACTGTGAAGGTAATTACTTATGGTGGAATTATAACTGAGATCAGCGTCCCTGACCGAAATGGTAAATTTAACGATGTTGTTCTTGGTTTTGACGATCTCAAGGGCTACCTGAAAGGGCATCCTTATTTTGGTGCGATTGTGGGAAGGGTAGCCAACAGGATCGCCAAAGGTAAGTTTAAACTCGGCGATAAAGAGTTTACCCTCGCAAAGAATAATGGAGAACATCATCTTCACGGCGGAATAAAAGGTTTTGATAAGGTTATCTGGAATGCAGAACCATTAACAAGATCAGATGGGGTAGGGGTTAGGCTCACGTATCTGAGCCCCGATGGCGAAGAAGGATATCCGGGCAATTTGTCAGTTACTGTTAATTACGTATTGACTGAAAATAACGAATTAAGAATTGAGTACAAAGCCACAACGGATAAAGAAACCATTGTTAATTTGTCCAATCATAGTTACTTTAATTTGCTGGGACCGGAAAACGGCTTGATACTTGACCATGAACTTTTCATAAACGCAAATTACTACACGGAAGTGGATGATACGTTGATTCCCACAGGTGAGATAAAGCCAGTCGAAGGCACTCCACTGGACTTTAGAAAACCAACAAAAATAGGTGCACGAATCGATCAGGTTAAAGTTGGAAACAACCCGACTGGATACGACCACAATTACGTGTTAAACAGTGGCGGGGCAAGTCTTGACCTTGCTGCTCGTGTCTATGAGCCACTCACAGGCAGAGTAATGGAGGTATATACAACTGAACCCGGTGTCCAGTTTTATAGTGGGAATTTTCTGGATGGAACTATCACTGGTAAAAAAGGTGTGGTCTATAAAAAGCATCACGGGTTCTGTCTTGAGACCCAGCATTTCCCGGATTCAATAAATCACCCAAACTTCCCGTCTGTCATTTTAAAACCCGGGCAGACTTACAGCCAGACAACGATTTATAAATTCTTTGCAAAATAAAAAATAACTTTAAAAACAATCTTTAGAATATGAAATACAACCCTATTGATCCGTCTTTATTCATAGAAAATCGTAAGCGACTTGCGAAGCTAATGCTTAGCAACTCGCTGGCGGTCGTAAATGCCAATGACATTATGCCAACAAATGCAGATGGCACGATGCCATTAAAACCCAATTCCGACCTTTTCTATCTATCCGGTATTGAACAGGAGGAAACCATTCTTTTGATTTATCCCGATGCGCATGAAGAACAGTTTCGGGAAATCCTGTTTTTGCGCGAGCCTAATGAACTTACCGAAATCTGGGAAGGTCATAAATTAACTAAAGATGAGGCGCGCAAAATATCAGGGATAAAAAATGTTCAATGGCTATCTGAATTTCCAAAAACTTTCCACAGGTTAATGTGCGAGTGTGACCACGTATATCTTAACACCAACGAGCATAAAAGGGCTGTTATTGAAGTCGAAACACGCGACGCACGATTTATACGGGAATGTCAGAGAAAATATCCTCTTCACGACTATCAGCGGCTCGCCCGTCTGATGCATAAACTCCGAGCAGTCAAATCGCCTGTTGAAATCGAACTTATCAAAAAGGCTTGCGAACTCACCAAACAAGGTTTTATGAGGGTTGCGAAATTTGTAAAACCGGGGGTGAACGAGATGGAGGTAGAGGCTGAATTTGCCCATGAATTTATGCGTAATGGAGGTTATTTTGCATATCCGCCAATAATTGCCTCAGGCAAAAATAATTGCGCGTTGCATTATGTCAGTAACTGCGAATTGTGTAGGGCAGGGGACTTATTGTTGCTTGATGTTGCGGCAGGGTATGCAAACTATAATTCCGACCTGACCCGGACGATTCCAGTGAGCGGAAAATTCACAAAACGTCAGAGAAAAGTTTACGAAGCTGTCTTGCGTGTCATGAGGGCTTCTATAAAATATCTGAAGCCCGGGGTTTTAATAAAGGATTGGCAGAAAAATGCAGAAGAACTCATTGAAAAAGAACTTGTTGATCTTGGACTTCTGACAATGCGGCAGATTAAACGGCAGTCCCCCGATAACCCTGCATTTAAAAAGTATTTTATGCATGGTCTTGGTCATCCTATAGGACTTGATGTTCACGACGTCGGAATAACAACCGAACCAATTCAGGAAGGATGGGTGATGACTTGTGAACCAGGGATTTACATCCGCGAAGAAGGGTTTGGTGTTCGTCTTGAAAATACTGTCCTTGTCACAAAAGATGGCGCAGTTGATTTAATGGAATCTATCCCGATTGAACCAGATGAAATTGAAGAAATAATGAAAAAGTGATTGAATAAAGCCGAATACATGTAAACCGATAAAAAAGCGTCCGCTTTTTCAGTGTTATTTCTGTTTTTTAACAAATGCTGCAAAATTCGTCAGATTAGCAGCACGAGCACAATCAATGGCTTTGATAATCTGCTCAAAAGGTGTTAGCGCGTCTGCTTCAATGGTTACACTGTGGATATTTTTTGCAGAGGCACGTTTTTTTAGCTCTGCTTCAAGTTGCTCTTGTGTTAAAGCCCGTCCATCAAGGTAAAAATATGGCGGCTTTTTGTCGATAGATATCGTTAAGTAGTTTCCTGTGGATGTTGAAACACCTTCTTTAATCTCCTTAGATTCCGGCAGATTTAGTTTTACTGCGGGATGGGTTTTAAAAGTTGTGGTTACAATCAGGAATATAAGTAAAACAATCAGAATATCTATCAGAGCCACAATAATAATTGTTGGCGCAGTCCGATGTCTTGTATGATAAAATTGCATATTTTTACTCTTTATCTGGATTAGGCTGACTGTAATGGCGACGCAAAAATTCTGTACAAAGATTCTCCATTTCAACTACCATCGCCTGAACTTTATTATTAAAGTAATTCCACGCTATCAGACATGGGATTGCAATTAACAGACCGAGAAGAGTTGAGTTAAGAATAACTGCAATACCAGTTGCAAGGGCAGTCGGATCCGGAATGCCGGTTTTCCCAAGTTCACTGAAAAGTGCCATTAATCCAAAGATTGTTCCAACTAATCCAAGCAACGGCGCAATCCCTACCACAATTTCCAATACCACGAGCCCCCGTTCAAGGCTTACTATTTCTTGACGTGCACGGGTCTGCAATATTTCAACATTTTCTTGTTTTGACCACTTCAGATTGTCAATTGCTACAAGAATTAATCTGCTTAAACTGGATGGATTTTCACGACATACCCGCTGAAGCATTTTTAATTCCTTTCTTGAATGACACTCATTAACAGCAGAAACCACAGCCGGTGGAAGCACTTTATTCCACCTCAACATGATTGCGCGTTCGATAATAAACGCAATCCCTATCAGAGATGTTAAAATCAGTAAACCAATAAAAAATAATTCCATACAAACTTAACCCTTTTTAATTTTCAAAACTCTCTAACCAAATCAGATTTAATAATTTTTCAAATTTATTATGAAAAAATATCCTGATTCAATATTTAAAAAGTTTCCTCATTGAACAGAAAATTGCAAGGCGACTTTTTAATTATTGACTTTTAGTTCTGTAGAATTAGAATTTCTCAAAACCCATAGATGCATTATGAAAAAATTTGTGTTTTGCCTTGTTGTATTAATGGCATTGGCTTCATCGGTAATAGGAGGAATATCAAGCCCTGTCGTGATTTCTGAAATCATGGCGTTTAATAAACGAACGTTGGCTGATGAAGACGGTGACTATTCGGACTGGATTGAACTTTTTAATACGACCGGAACAAATGTAAATCTCGGCGGATGGTATCTGACTGATGATCCATCTAACTTGCAGAAATGGCGATTTCCGGATGTTGTCTTAAAGCCCGGGGAGTATTTAATCGTATTTGCTTCTGGTAAGAATCGCACTTCAGACCCAAAGCGACTGCATACTAACTTTCAACTCGCCGAAGGCGGTGAATACCTTGCCCTTATAATGCCGGATGGGACAACTGTGGCAGATGCGTTTGCTCCATCGTATCCCCCACAATCAGAAGATGTCTCTTATGGAACACCGCAGGTGATAAAAACAATTAAATTATTAAACCAAACATATCCGGAGATTCTTGTTCCACGAAATCAAGCCGAATGGCAGGAGGACTGGTACTTGCCCGAATCTTTAACCGGTACAAATTGGTTTAGAGGTGGGATAATTCCAGCTATTGGATACGATACGAATAAATCAGCAGCCTCTATTATAAATCTGGCATCTCAGGGAAATGCAATACAGAGCACTGTCTATGGCTTACAATATGCCAATTTAGCAATAGATGGTGATACAAATACATATTGTCAAACCATGGCTACCGATCAAGAACCATTCTGGCAATTAACTCTAACTAATGAAATGTTAATATCGCGTATCGTACTGATTAACAGGAATGTTTTAAAATCGCGACTGAGGGACATTGTTGTCGAAATTATTGCAGGAGACGGTGTTACAACTAATTTTATTTCTCCATTGTTGAATCCTGAAAATCAGGGTTATACATATCCTGACGGACCTTCAAGTCTTGAAGTTAATCTAATTGCCTTATATGGAGGTGCTATACCGGGCAAGATTGTTATTGTCAAAAGAATACCGGACCCAGATTTATCCGGCACCGGCGGACAAGGGACAAGTGAAGAAGCCGCATCTCTTGCGCTGGCAGAAGTGCAAGTATTTGGCATCCCACCTATACAACCGGTAAACTTAGCACGGACAGGGAATCCGTTACCCACTGCAACCCAATCATCAACATATAATAACAACAGCACTTACGGAGCAAATATGGCAATTGATGGTAATACAGGGAATTTTACCCACACTGCCAGCACTGATACAAATGCGACGTGGACTTTAAATTTAAACAGAAAAGCGTTAATACAAAAGATTGTGATGTACAATCGTACGTCATGCTGTCAGTCCAGATTGAGGGATATAATTGTGCAGATACTTGATTCCGATGGGTCAACTGTGCTTTATACATCACCATTGCTAAATCCGGAGAACCAGGGATATACATATCCAAACGGTCCAATGGTTCTGGAATTGGATCTTTCTGGTTCAGCAGTCTTTGGGCAATATATAAGAATCCGCAGAATTCCTGACCCAGATTTATCTGGTAGTGGCGGTCAGGGAAACGTTGATGAACCTAATGTTCTTTCATTGGCAGAGGTTGAAGTTATCGGAATGGATATATCAAGTTACCAGTCTTATTTCAGGACAGACCTGAAAGACAGAATGTTTGGAATTAATGCATCTGCATTTGTTAGGATGCCCTTTATCATTCAAAATGTAGAAGATATTTCTGGTTTAAGTTTAAGCATCCAATACAACGACGGTTTTGTCGCATATCTTAACGGGGTTAAAATCTGCGAGAGAAATGCCCCTTCTGTTACCACGTGGAATTCTACTTCTGTAAGTGCAAGAAATTTTGGTGATGCCATTACACCTGAAGTTATAGACCTTAGTTCTGCAATCTCGTTGTTAAAAAATGGCACAAATCTACTGGCTATTCAGATCTTGAATTCGTCTCCAAATGATGGAAATTTGCTGCTTGTTCCCCAATTACTTGCAACAACAGTTCAGACAACAAACCGTGCATGGTTTGTAGATGCCACACCGGGATTAATTAACAACTCAGAGTATTATTTTGGGGTAGTCGCCGACACGAAATTTAGCGTCGATCGTGGATTCTTCGAAAATCCATTCAGTCTCGAAATCAAAACCGACACAGATGGGGCAAAAATTTATTATACATTTGATTGCAGCGAACCATCCCCTTACAATGCCATTCTCTACACAGGACCAATTTTGATTACCAACACCACAGTGGTAAGGGCTCGCGCTTTCAAAGATGGATATAAACCGACAAACATTGATACCCATACATACATATTTTTAAGCGACGTTATTTATCAGGCAGCCGGGTGGGATGCCACAACAAATAATACTCCGCCACCTTACTTTCCGAAATCATGGGGAAGAAATCGGGTAGATTACGGAATGGATCCGGTAGTAATTGCAAAATACCCGTTATCAGCCTGGAAAGAAGCGCTTACCCAAATTCCTACAATGTCAATAGTAACGGAAATGAAGAATCTTTTTGATCCTGCGATTGGTATTTATGCCAATGCGGATGGACACGGTATTCAATGGGAACGACCGGCGTCAATCGAATTACTCGATCCTACAAATTCTGTTCCCGGCAGATTTCAGGCACCATGTGGTATTAGAATCCGAGGAGGCTATAGCAGAGATCCAAGTTTCGTTAAACATTCTTTAAGGGTTTTCTTCAGAAGAGAATACGGCTTGTCAAGGTTACATTATCCATTGTTTGAAGATGAAGGGGCTAAAGAATTCGACTGTTTTGACCTGCGCACCAGTCAGAATTATGCTTGGCCAAGAGAAACAAGTTATAATAACGGCAGACATGATACCATGGTTAGAGAAGTCTTTTGCCGAGAAACCCTCGGGGCAATGGGACAACCATACCGTCGTTCCCGTTATTATCACCTTTATTTAAACGGACAATATTGGGGACTTTATGAAACTGATGAGAGACCGGAGGCATCATACGGAGAAATTTATTTAGGGGGTAAAAAAGAGGATTACGATGTTGTAAAATGTGCTAACCATATAGGCAATTTTGTCACGGAAGTAACAGATGGAAACTTTACTGCATGGTCAAATTTATGGACAATGTGCCTTGCCATGCTCGATAATCCATCAAATTCCAATTATTTCAGAATCCTTGGATGTAATCCTGATGGAACTCGAAATCCCGCGCTGCCAGTGATGCTGGATGTTGATAACCTAATAGATTATATGCTTGGTATTTTCTATAGCGGGGATGGGGATGCTACACTGTCGGCATTCCTTTCCAACACACGACCTAATAACTGGTTTGGCATGCGCAATCGCAATAATCCCGACATGGGATTCATATTCTTTAATAGTGATTGTGAACACACCCTTGGCGCGCCAAGCTGGCAGGTGGATAGGACTGGTCCATGGATGAATATCCCGGGATCAAATGTACGGAATTTTACTTATTCAAATCCACAATATTTCCACGAAGAATTGATGTTAAATCCTGAGTATAGAATCAGATTTGCCGACCATGTGCGTAAACATTTCTTTAATGGTGGTGCTTTGACTCCTCAGGCTGCCACAAATCGTTTTATACGTAAGGCAAACCAGATAACAAAGGCAATCTGGGCTTATGAGGCACGATGGGGCAATCGTAATACTTCAAGAGTCCGTTATACAGCCACAGATTGGACTAACACTATAAATGAAGTATTGAACACTATATTCCCCACAAGAACAACTGTGGTGCTTCAACAGTTGATTAATGACGGTCTATATCCCACTATCGGGGCACCTGACTTCAGCAAATACGGCGGTTATGTAACAGCCGGTTATCAGTTAATAATGACTCATACAAATCCAGGTGGTGTAATTTATTATACATTAGATGGAACCGACCCACGAAAAGTTGGAGGAAGTGTAAGTACGAATGCCCTTGTATATTCGAATCCTGTTGTAATCAACACTTCAACTCGTGTGAAAGCAAGGGTGTTTAGCTCAGGGAACTGGAGCGCGATGACAGAAGCGGATTTTGTTGTTCCGGGTTCTGTCCAATTAGCGCTAAGTGAATTGATGTATCACCCGGCGAAACTAACCCCTGAAGAAATCGCTGCCGGATTCACAAATGCAGATGACTTTGAATACATTGAACTTTATAATCCAACAGACTTTATCGTAAATCTTGCCGGTCTCAGGTTTGTAAATGGAATAAGTTTCACTTTCACTTCCGGAACACTTGCCCCGCACCAACGGCTGCTCCTTGTGAAAAATATAGCCGCATTCACATTCCGATACGGTGAACGGACAAATATTTACGGTTATTATCAAGGAAATCTGAATAATGCTGGCGAAAGAATAAGACTCGAAGATGCGCTCGGAAATACAATATTTGATTTTTCGTATTCGGACAACTGGTATCCTGTAACAGATGGATTTGGATTCTCTCTTTGTTTGAGAAACGAATCTATACCTCCATCCGAATACGGGGATAAGTCGTCGTGGAAAATAAGTAGTATTTATAATGGTAATCCTGGTACCGAGAACGGTATTTCGCCGCTATTTCCATATGTTGTGATTAACGAATTATTGACACGTCCGGGTGATGCTCAAAAACAGATGGTCGAACTTGCCAATCTTTCGGATTTCCCTGCCGATATTAGCGGATGGTGGCTGACTGATGACATGAGCAACCCCAAAAAATATCGTTTCCCAAACGGTACGATAATACCTGCAGGTGGATTTATAGTAGTAACTGAAGATGAGTTTAATTCACCATTGCTTGGTACAAACGCGTTCAGATTTAGCGCTTCAGGCGGCGAAATCCGGCTATTTAGCGCTGATGTTAATGGACAGTTTACAGGTTATTATCATGGCTGGGATTATGGCGCTTCCGAAATTGGTATAAGTTTTGGCAGATATGTAAACAGCGTTGGCGGCGATCAGTTTGTTGCACAGATTTCTCCGAGTTTTGGAGAGCCTAACGTTGGACCTCTCATTAGCCCGATTGTTATTACCGAAGTAATGTATCATCCGCCAAATTTGCCCGACGGAGATAACACTATTGATGAATTTATTGAAATCTACAACAGAAGCACAAATTCAATACCGCTTTATGATCCACAGGCGCCAACTAACACGTGGCATATAACTTCTGGGATTGATTTTGCGCTGCCGGAAGGCATTACACTTGCTCCGGGAGAATCTCTGTTAATTGTGAACTTCGATCCACAAGCAGATCTTGTCACATTGCAAAGATTCAAACAAATTTATAACATCCCGGATTCGTTGAAGATTGTTGGACCGTACAAAGGGAAACTTAGTAATAATGGCGAATCTATTGTCCTACGTAAACCGATTTTGTATGAATCAGGCGTCCCGGATTGGGTGCAGGTGGATAAAGTCAACTATAGCGATTCTGCGCCATATCCTGCAGGCGCTGATGGTTTTGGCTTGTCATTACAACGAAAAACGCCGGATTCCTACGGAAACGATCCAGCCAATTGGTTTGCAATAAATCCTACTGCCGGGACTTTGCCTCAGATAAGCGGAACACCACCTGCTATAACTGAGCATCCGCAAAGTCTTGTTGTTGGTTTTGGATCAAATATTGTTCTAACCGTAAAAGCAACCGGTAGCGAGCCTCTTCATTATCAATGGAGAATCAATAAAAATATTATTCCCGATGCTACGAATTCGACATTATGGATTACATCCGCTGACTATTCACACTCCGGCACATTTGAAGTTCTTGTATATAATAGCGCTGGTTCAGTCATCAGTTATCCCGCCACAGTAATCGTCATGCCATTACCAAAAATTATACAGCAACCTCAGCCTGTAAAAATAAGAATAAGACCCGACCCAATGGCACCGCTAATTACGAATGCTTCATTTACTGTTGTTGCATCGAGTGATTTGCCCCTTTCGTACCAATGGCGTTTCAACGGAATAGATATTCCGGGCGCAACCAATAGCACCCTTGTTATTACAAATGTTCAACTCCAGGATGCCGGGGATTATACAGTAGTAGTAAGAGATATGTATGGCAGTATCGAGAGTGAACCAGCAAAGCTTACCCCGCTAATTCGACCAATATTTATTCTGCCACCTATGAACCAGAACGTGCCAAGCAATTCAATAATAACTGTCTCCGGAACATGGATTGCTTATCCGCCACCATTTACAACTGAATGGAGGCGTGTTTCGACAATTTTGACGACAGAAATAACATCAGAATCAGTTTCATTCTTCGAAATACAGGCTACCAATACGGCAGTATATAGATTGGTGGTAAAAAATGAGGCAATGCCAAATGGCTCTGCTGCTTCATTTACAATAACTGTGATTAGTGACTCTGATAATGACGGAATACCTGATGAATGGGAGGAAAGATTTGGAATGGATAAAAACAATCCTTTGGATCGTGATATCGATTCAGACGGCGATGGAGTATCGAATTACAAAGAGTTTATTGCAGGAACTGATCCAACTGATCCTAATAGTTATCCGCGCATTGATGCTATTAAGGTTAACACAAACAACGTCGAATTAAAATTCATTACAGTCTCTAACCGGACTTATACAATCGAATATACTACCGGTTTTGAATCTAAACCATGGAAGAAATTGATGGATATTCCAGCACGAACCAACACAACACAAGAGACATTTATACTCCCATTTGAAGGAAATAATAAAACCTTCTACAGGCTTATTACTCCAAGAATCAAATAATTCCGCCTATTTTTTGTCCGCGAGTTTTGAAATAGTTTGCCTAAGGCTTGCCTGCCCGAGGCGAGAGAAATTAATGGACTCAGCAAGAATCCGCGCCGCCTCCTCTGGGGCATGAAATCCCATTGAATTTTCCGCTTCTATGAAATCAAGATAAAATTGCGCCTTACGTTGATAGTCAAGTGCTTGTGCCAATTCAGAATCAGTTTTACCTGACATCCTCGCATCTTTGATATCTTTAATTAAATCCATAAGCGCATCCATGGCAATGTTTCTCAGTCTGTAAGTTCTGTCTTGTATAGATTCTATACGTGCCTTTAACTCAGCTTCAGGCCATCTGTGGCAGGTTTGACAAGCATGCGTGATATTAAGCACAGGACTCCTTACATGATGGTCGCTGATTTTGGCAGCGCCAACTCTTTTGTAAGGCATATGACAGTCTGCGCACGCTACACCTGAGCGTGCATGAATTCCCTGATTATACATTTCAAATTCAGGGTGTTGGGCTTTTAAACATGGGGCTCCGGTTTCAGAATGTGTCCAGTCCTTAAATCCGACCGAGTCATAATAGGCAAGTATATTTTCTACCTTTAATCCGTTGTGCCATGGATAAACAAGACGTTTTTCCGATCCTTTAAAGTAATATTCCACATGACACTGTGCGCAGACATACGTTCGCATTTCTTGTCTTGTTGCCATTTTATTCACATCGTAATTTTGAATCCCTTGAGATAATTTCAAAGCCTTGATACCCTCTATAAACGCTGGCCGTGTTATTCTCAACTGCATTGTCGTCGGTTCGTGGCAATCAATGCATGCAACAGGATGAGTAACCAGTTTACGAGCATCGGTGTATGGCATTTGATTCATCTTTTCAAAACCCTTGAAAATGTCGCCGTCGCCAAGTTTCTTCATTGCCAGATAGGCTGATGAATGGCAATTGAGGCAGGTCCCGGGTTGTTTGACAACTTTCTGTCTTTCAGTAAACGTCTGGTCATCAAGCATATATGCATGGCCGCGGTCTTCACGAAAATCAACACTGAAGGCATAACCCGCCCACATAATTTTGAGCCTTGGATCTTCTTCAAGTCTTGATTGTGATACAACAGAACGTGGGTCAGCCTGCGTAGGCGTCCTTGGTAAAGCCTCGCTTCCGCCATATTTTGTCCTAACCTGATCAACGGTTCGGGAATATCCATCATACTGATGTGGGAAATTTTTACCCCATATAGCAGGGTCTTCAATCGAATCATTAAGTTCAACGACCCTGAAAAATGGATTCTTTGCTTCCTGTTTATGCTCAAATATATTTACAAGAAGGGCTAATACAGCAACCGCTGTAAGCGCCGATCCAATTACTATCGCAATCACCAGAGTTTTAATACGCTTGTTTGTTTCCATGCTTTCTGTTTTCATAAAATATGCCTTTTTTAGTGTCCCACTTTATCATGACATTTAATACAAGAAATCTGTGATGATTTTTGATGATAACCGGCTTCAATTGCAGCTGTAATTTCGCCGTGGCAGTGACGGCATGCCTTTTCTACAATTTCAATATTCCGAGACCTTATCATAATAGGATCATGATATCTTCCGGTCGTAAATCCAAATGAGTGCCAGAAACCGTTATCGGCTTTTGCTATGAACTTCGCCAAAATGCTATTATGTGGCATATGACAATCATTGCATGTTGCAACCAGTTTATGGCTTGATTTCAACCATGCATTATAATGGTCGTTCATCACATGGCAATTTGCGCAGGAAGCTGGATTGTTTGAAAAATACGAATAACCATCTGCATAAATAAAAGTAAATATCCCAATTCCGAGAACTATTCCCGTAAATCCGCATGCAAATATAAGTTTATAATAAAAATTCATCGCGTAAAATTTAATATTATGCCGTTACTTTATAAACGTAATTTCAAAAAACTTTTTGATTGAAATCAAAAAAGATAATAAAACCATGCCATTTAATTCTAAATTATATCTCTATTGATAAATTTTAAATGAAGATGCATTAAAACCTTTTCCAAAATTCATTTTTATCTTACTCCTTTAAAAATAAACTTTCATTTTTTTCTCAGATTATTAATTTAAAAAAGATTTTTCAAAAAATACCGGTTTTATCGTCTTAATTGAGAAATGGTAAAATATGTAATTTATATAATAAATATAATGCCAATCCGCCATATCAGGTGGCAATATTTTCTATTCCTGATTTTCCTTTTATTCCGATCTGAATATTCAGTTGCCTTCGAAAAACCATTTGTCAATGCATTGAGAACCCCTGTTCAGCCAACTATTGATGGCAAACTTATTGAAGAATGCTGGATGCTCGGCGAGGCAATTACAAATTTCACCCAGGTTCTTCCCCTCGAAGGCGAGCCCCCGACTGAAAAGACTGAGGTAAAATTTATTTATGATGAAAATTATTTATACGTTGGTATATGGTGTTATGACAGCGAACCAAATAAAATCATCGCAAAGCAAATGCAGAGAGACGCTGTATTGCGTTCTGACGACTATGTCAAAATTGCTTTAGATACCTTCGGACGCCAACAATTCGGATATTTTTTTGCTATAAATCCTGCTGGCGCACGCGTGGATGGACAAATTCAGAACTTTTATGTCGAAAAAAAACAATGGGACGCAATTTGGTCAGGAAAGGCAGTCATAACCCATTTCGGTTGGACAGCCGAAATAGCCATACCATTCAAAAGCATATCATTCGATTTAAGTAGTGGTTTCTGGGGATGTAACATTGAAAGGGTAATCCGCAGAAAACAAGAGGTAATTCGTTGGACCGCAATATCACCAAGCCGGGAAATGACTTTATTAAGCGATTTCGGGGAGTTACGTGGGATCACTAATATTCATCAGGGATTAGGACTGGAATTTAAACCTGTTATGAGCATTGCTTTTAAAGATGATAAAAGCGAAAATTATCACGCATGGCGATTGAAACCCGGTCTCGATGTCTCATATAATATTTGGTGTAGACCTTGATTATCCAAATGAACCCCTGGATTTACACACCACATTCAGACAGAATGGCTCAAAATTCGAACCTGCCCTTGGTTTCATAGATAGGCGAGGTGTAAGATCATATCGACAGGCAATCAGGTATGTATGGAGAATAAATACAGAATACGTTCGAACGATTTCAATAGGAGTTCTCCCAACGCTTAAAACTGATCTTTCTAACAGAATTGTTGAAGAAGACCATGATTTGCCGTTCATATCTATCTCGACACCAAAAGATGATACACTTTACGGTATGCTCGGGGTAAATCGGGATGTAGTGGATAGTCCGTTCAGCATGTGGGATAATACAACAATAAGACCAGACGATTATCGTTGGCTATGGGGGAGAATAACACTCACAAGTAGCGAGTCGAGGATTATAAGTGGCAAGTTATCCTACAGATTTGGAAATTTTTATGATGGAAACAGAAATGATTATCTTGCTGGTATTAGCTTAAAACCATCAAAGCATATTCTTTTTGGTACTTCTTATGAAATAAGAGATATTGATCTGCCCGTAAATTCATTTATCGTAAGGATATTTAGCGCAAGAATAAACCTTCAGTTTACACCGGATTTAATTCTTAATAATACAATTCAATACGATAACGATAGTAAATTAGTTGGTATCAACAGCCGATTCAGATGGACAATAAAACCAGGAAATGACCTTTTCCTTACCTTTAACAACGGATACTTGTTTGAAGATTGGAATTTTCGAATGCAACTCTTCGAAACAAGCCTAAAAGTTGCCTTGACGATAAGATTTTGATATTAAGGTGCTCTGGTATAAATTGTATTGTCTTTTTATGTGTATGGTATTGCGGTTTTTTGGGCACTATTTGTACATCAGCATTAAATGAATGAAAAAAAATAATGGCAAAGTTTTAATTCTCATTTGTCTGATAGTTTTATGGGCGGTGATTGGCCCAACTAATTTTTTGTATTCCGCTGAACGTACATTCATCAGGCGTGTTTATCGGGAATCCGACGGATTACGTGATACACAGGTAACCTCCGTAACAATAAGTCCGCGTGGAAACGTCTGGGTCAGACATGGCGAACTCGGGGTTTTAAGTTATCTCGATGGCTATACAGTCCGACATATTCCTGCGCCTCCGGGGAATTTTAGAATTTATGAAAGTCGTTCTGGGCAACTTTGGTCTTTGTACACTGGCGGTTTGCAGGAGTTTAAAAATGAAAAATGGGTGGCTTATCAGATACAGGAAATTAAAGACGAGTTTGAAGCCGATCCGCTGCGAAAAATAAGACAGTTACCATTAATACCAACTAAACGGGACCATATTTTATTCCTAATTTCAAGAGCGCTAATGGAATTTAATGCCGCAGATAATATCACCCGTGTTTTAATCCCTGTCGAAGATACAAAATTAGAAAAATTTATAGACATGACTCAGGCTGGAAGCGGAACAATATACATTACCGGTAAAAAAGGAGTTTTAAAAATTAATGAAAAAAAACTCGAGTCCGGAACTCCACTTCAATGGGAAGAATATCTTTATGACCCTGAGATGAATATTGAAAATGGATTCAATCCTGTTGAAGACGAAAATGGCGGACTGACAGTGGTTGTAGATTCACTGGAAACAAAAAAAAGAATCAGTGTATATTTCGATGGTAAAAAGTGGAAAAAAATTATTTCTATCAGCGATAGTATCAGACAAAGTTGGCCGGATATTGGTAATACTTTTTGGGGCATTACCATCAATAATATTTTCCGTGTAAGAGATTCAGTAAACCAATACATTGAACCGGTTGACCTTAATGTCGGAAGGATGTTCGATGTTGCAGTGGGGAAGGGGGGCGTTTTTTACGTTGCGACTGTGGACGGCTTATACAGATTTGCTCCTGCTCTATGGTCGCAGGATACAGATATTTTTGTCTCTGCCCCTGTCCATTCTATTAATCAATCTCCTGATGGGAAAATATGGGTGATAACAGCCGATGGTTTGATTGAGTTCGAAAAAAACGGACAAAAAAAATTCGATTTTGAAGAAGGTGCAGAACAATTTTCTCAGCCTGAAGGGACGCCGTATTTTTTGAGCCCATTTTCTCTGGCATTAAATATTAATAATAATGCACATATACTAGATTTGAAACGAAACAAATTTACTCCATTTGTTCATCCTTCAGGAAGAACGCTTAAACTTATCGGACGATTGAATGACGGCAGTTTGTGCTTTGTAAGCTCTGATCCCCGCCAGCCACAAAGCTCATTCAGAATCGACCTTTTTGACGGTAAACGTTATCGCCATCTGATGGAATCTACAAATGCTATGCGGCTTGGAAACGAAATTTATTTTGCAAAATCAGTATCCAACGGTGATATCTGGATTGGGGGTTCGAAAGGTGTTGCAGTGCTTAAAAACAAGGAATGGACTATTTATGGGGGAGCGCCAGAGCAAATTCCCAGCGGAGCTACATGCATGGTCGAAATCGAAACCAATAAATTATGGTTTGGATATAAGGATGAACTGATTGAGTTTGACGGGAAATCGTGGAGGATAATACGCTCTAAAATAGATCAAATAAGGGGTATGTGCAAAGCCAAAAACGGTACTATATGGCTAGCCACAGCAAACGGTATTTATCGTTATGAAAAAGGAAATTGGGTATCATATGGTATTCAGGAAGGATTACCGTCAATATCAATAAACCGAATCTTTGAAGATAACTCGGGAAAAATCTGGGCTTGCACAACAAAAGGTTTAGCATATTTTAACCCTACTGCAGACCCAGACCCTCCTATTGTTAAGATTACATCTCCTAAGGATAATGCAATTATATCAACCGAAGATACCTTCCAAGTAAGTTTCGTCGGAATTGACAAATGGAAATATACGATTAGTGAAAGGTTGTATTATTCCTGGAAATTAAGCGGTGCGGAATGGTCAGAATACAGCACTCAAAATAATTTAAACCTGAGATTGCCAAATTCAGGAACATATCAACTTTACGTAAAAGTAATGGACAGAAACATGAATGAATGCGAACAACCGGCAATGGTCGAATTTACGATAGTTCTTCCATGGTATAAAGATCAAAGGCTTTTACCACTTGCAATATTAGGGGCGATAGCAGTTTTCAGTGCATGCCTCCTTGCACTTCGTGCTCATTTAAGACTAAAAAGAAACTATGCAGAAATTGGCAAAATTGTTCAGCAGAAAACCATGGAATTAGAACAAGCCACACAACAGCTTCTTCTTTCACAAAAGATGACCGCACTTGGTACACTCGCCGCAGGAATTGCTCACGATTTCAATAACATTCTCTCTATAATCAAAGGCTCTGCCCAAGTCATTGAATCAAACCTGGACGATAAAGAAAAAATACTTCTCAGGGTTCAGCGGATAAAAACCGCCGTTGACCAAGGGGCTGCTATAGTACAGGCAATGCTTGGATATAGCAGAACAAATAATCAAAAGGCGTTGCCGATTGATGTAAACGAAGTAGTAGATGATACAATAAAGCTGCTTGGAGAGCGTTTTACCCGCGAAGTTCCTATTATTTTTACACCAGCGTCACCAATTCCAAAAGTTGAAAGTATAAGAGATTTACTCCAACAAATGGTTTTAAATCTTATCCTTAATGCTGCTGATGCAATTCAGGAAAAGGGATATATTGAGGTTACCACAGGTATTATTAAGCAATTACCAAGTCCTCTGGTTTTAGCTCCCGAACCTGCGGTTGAATATGTCTTCATCTCAGTGAAGGACACAGGCTGCGGGATTCCGCCCGAAAATCTACCGAGGATATTTGAACCATTTTTTACAACAAAATCCATGTCGTCTAAACGTGGAACCGGTCTGGGGCTTACAAATGTTTATCAGTTTGCTAAAGAACTTAAATATGGACTTTTTGTAAAATCAAAACCTGGTGAGGGGTCTGTATTTACAATTATCATTCCCGTTAAAGCTCCTAAAGATAGAACCAGCGGTCAATCAGAACCTGTTGCAGAAAAAGTACCCGATAATCCTAAATGATTTAATTTAGCAAAATGGAACAAAAAAAACCATTAATCCTGATAATCGAAGACGATGATATGCAATATGAACTGTATGAAGATGTTTTAAGTCCTTCATACAGATTAGTCCGGGCAAAAAACGGGCGTGAAGCCATCAATTTAATATCTAAAGAAATTCCGGATATAATTATCCTTGACCACATCCTCGAAGGAGGAGATTACGGTCTTGAATACCTGCCGGAACTAAAAGAATTACTCCCATTCGTTCCGATAATAATTGTCTCGGGGGCTCTTGAAGTCCATGAGCGCTTTTCAGCGCTGCAGGGACCAAGACGAGCACATTATTGTCTTACCAAACCTGTTGATCTTCTTGAGTTAAAAAAGATTGTAGAAATTGCCCTTAAAGAATGCGGTGAGTCAGAATTAATCCGCCAGTTTGAAGCAATGGAAAGGGCAAAGCGAATCGATGCTCAGGAGATTGTGAGCCGATCAATTGATAGGCTTGCACGCCAGACAGAAATTAAAAAATTGCTGGCAAAAGCCAAAGAACGCCCGAATATTTCAGCCCTCGCAAGGCACTTCAAAGTTGCGAGGAAAACCATCATACGTGACCTTCGGGAACTAATCCGTCGGGGAGAATTGGATCCTTCAATTTATCCACCGGCTGAACTACAAAGAGAGGAAGACAACGATAAGGATTAAAAAATCTAAAGTTGAATTAAAAATATGGTATTGAACTAAAAATCTTTCCAATCTATCTTGCCTGAATAATTTTCAATATTAAATTATCCTGATGGCTGTCGCATTGGACATTGATACATTAGGACAGAAGGTCTGGAATGGTGAACGTATCACCAGCGAAGAGGCTCGCCTATTATACGAATTACCTCTGGCTGAATTAGGCGCATTAGCTAACCGCAGACGCGAACTCGCAAAAGCAAAAGCTTACAATGGACGCGGTAATGAAATTGTAACGTATATTATTGACCGCAATATTAATTATTCCAACGTATGCAACGTATATTGCAAGTTTTGCGCCTTTTGGCGAACGGAAAAAGCTCCTGACGCTTACGTGATAAGTTTTAGGGAAATAGATCAAAAAATTGAAGAAACAATCCGGCTCAACGGAACACAAATTTTATTACAAGGCGGTCATCATCCTAATCTTCCTTATTCCTGGTATCTCGATTTACTACATCATATAAAATCAAAGTTTCCGCAAATAAATATTCACGGATTCAGTCCAAGCGAATTTATACATTTTCAAAAATTATACAATAAACCCCTCGAAGAAATCATACGTGATTTCATGCATGCAGGATTAGGGTCAATCCCCGGAGGAGGTGCTGAGATTTTGGTGGACCGTGTAAGGAAAAAAATATCACCGTTAAAAGCAACCGCAGACGAATGGCTGACAGTAATGGATATAGCACACAGGCTCGGGCTAAAAACCAGCGCTACTATGATGTTTGGTCATGTAGAGACGATTGAAGATAGAATTGAACATCTCGATCGCCTTCGTGCCCAACAGGATAAAACCGGAGGGTTCACCGCATTTATTTGCTGGACTTTTCAACCCGAAAATACAAGGCTTAAAATTCCACCTACGGGTGCCAATGATTATTTAAAAACACAAGCCCTTGCGCGAATCTATCTGGATAATTTCGAAAATGTTCAAGCATCATGGGTAACACAAGGTCCGCAGATAGGACAGATTGCTTTGAAATACGGAGCCAACGACCTCGGAAGTATTATGATTGAAGAAAACGTGGTTCGTCAGGCAGGCGCTTGTTATAGAATGCAGGTGGAAGAAATGCGACGGTTAATCGAGGAGATGGGGTATGAACCTCACCAGAGGGATAACTGGTATAGATTGATTAACTGAACATCTTTTTATTTTGGTTTAATAATACAACCCCAAATAATAAAAGAGTAGGGGAGAAGTCCCGGCATTAATCAAAATACAGCCAAAGTATCCAGAACTGCTTTTACCTTAGGCACTTCATGAGTCCTGAATAGGTCGGTTTTCCCCAGTGATGCAAGGACTGCGAAAAATGGTTCCGCAGTCCTCACTTCTTCAGCAAAATATTCAAATGCATGGGGTAAAGCATTACATATTGGAAAACCGAGGCTTCTTAACCTGAATGAATTTAAAAACACGTAAATCTGATGTCTTACCCTCTTTGCGGAATCTTGCAAATTTCTGTAATAGAATCCGAGTCCGGGATCTATAAAAAGTTTTGTTAAATTTACTTTTTGAGCCTTCTCAATCTCCTTTGAAAAATATTCTTTCATTTTTGAAACGGGATCACTTTCCAAATCAAAATCTGCGACCTCACGTACATTCTTGCCTTCGATATAGCAGATAATTACACCAGCATCATAGTCAGCAGCGTATCGATAAACAATTTCTGTATCCTCTGCGGTAGTCATATTTATAACTTTCGCTCCAGATTTTAGCGCCTCTTCAATTACCTCTACGCTGTACGATTCAACAGATACCGGAATATTAAGTTTGCTTAATTCTCTAACTACAGGTAACAGTTTACCCATCTGGAGCGACGCTGAAACTCTGCTTGCTGTCAGGATTGTTGATTCTGCCCCTATATCGATAATATCGGCGCCCTGGTCGTATAATATTTTCCCCCTCTGTATTGCCCTTTCGGTGGTCAAACATACACTTTCTCTATACCATGAGTCCGGAGACAAATTGACCACCCCCATAATTGCAGGCCTAATATTAAAGTTCAGAAACTTATTTCCAATCGCAAATTCCCTCACTTGAACCTGAAGTTCAGATTTGTATTTTTCAACAAGTTCTCCTAAATACTCAATGGTTAACATTTTCGGAAAGTATTTAAAATTAAAATGGTACGCCCGCCGCGATTCGAACGCGGGACCCTCTGCTTAGAAGGCAGATGCTCTATCCAGCTGAGCTACGGGCGCATTTGTCTCGCCAGATAGTATTGTAAATTAAACTTTTTCCGCCAGTTTCGCAAGCAATATTTTTGCGACAAAAACGAAATCAAACAGTTGCTCAATTCTCAGAAGCAATTATAATGTGCAGATATGTTGGATATTAAACTTATAAGGGAAAAACCAGATTTTGTAAAAGAACGATTAAAAACAAGAGGCAATGCAGATCTTGACAAAATAGACGAAGCGCTGGCTTTGGATGAACAGCGTCGTAAGCTTATTGCCGAGGTTGAAAAATTAAAAGCAGACAGGAATAAAGCTGCTAAGGAAATCGGTGTCCTGATGGCTCAGAAAAAGTTTCAGGAAGCTGAGGCAAAAAAGGCTGAATCCAAAGGGATTGGAGATAAAATAGCCATCCTGGATAAACAAATTTCAGAAATTGAAAGTAAACGAGATGATTTGCTTTTAAGAATTCCTAATCTCCCGCATTCTTCAGTTCCGATTGGCAAAGATTCCTCTGAAAATGTTGTAGTTCGATACTGGGGCGAAAAACCGCAATTTGATTTTCAGCCAAAATCTCACACTGAGTTATGCGAAAAACTGGAACTTGTTGACTTTCAAAGAGGTACGAAACTCACTGGTAGCGGTTTTGTGTTATACAAAAACCTTGGAGCCCGACTTGAGCGGGCATTAATCAACTTTATGCTCGAACTACATACAAAAGAGCACGGTTATACAGAAGTTTCCCCTCCATACATTGTGCGAAGAGACATTATGACAGGCGTCGGACAGTTTCCTAAGTTTGAAGACCAGGCTTATGCAGTTCAGGAAGGTCTTGACAAAGAGACACTTGGAAAGTTTTATCTGATTCCAACAGCCGAAGCCCCAGTAGCCAACATCCATAGAGAAGAAATTTTAAAAGAAAGTCAGTTACCAATCTATTATTGTGCTTATAGTCCTTGTTTCAGAGCAGAAGCTGGTGCGGCTGGAGTTGGCACCCGGGGCTTAATTCGTGTACATCAATTCGATAAAGTCGAATTGATTAAAATTGTAACCCCTGAATCCAGTTACGACGAACTGGAAAAAATGGTTTCAAATGCTGAAAGGGTTTTGCAGCTTCTCGGACTCCATTACCGCGTTGTTCTTTTATGCTCTGGCGATATGGGTTTTGCAAGTGCAAAAACTTACGATATTGAAGTCTGGGCGCCAGGGCAGGGGAGCTACCTCGAAGTTTCAAGCTGTTCAAATTGCGAAGATTTTCAGGCTCGTAGAATGAATCTTCGCTATAAATCTTCAACCGGTGAAAATCGATTTCCGCACATACTCAACGGTAGTGGCACCGCCCTTGCCAGACTTTTTGTTGCTCTGATTGAAACCTATCAGTGTAAAGACGGTTCAATCCGAATACCAGACGCTTTAAAAAATTATTTTAATACCGATTTTATAAAGGGTTAAATGCGCATCCTAATCGCAGTAAGCGAACTTTATCCGTTTTCTAAAACCGGTGGCTTAGCAGATATGGTGTATGCCATGGGGAAAACCCTGGCAAAACATGGACACAATGTTACTATCGTAACTCCTTTATATAAAGGGATTTATGAAAAGTATAATCCTGAAGAAACATATAGGTTCCATGTTCAGCTCGGTCAAAATTCATTAAATGCAACCATCTTAACATTAAGAAAATCAGACTTTTTAAATATTGCGTTTGTAAGCAACCCGTCATTTTTCTTCAGAGAATCCTTGTATGGATATAAAGGTACTGACTATCCAGATAATGATGCCCGTTTCATATTTTTCTCTAAATGTGTAGTGGAACTCGCCAAAAGATTAAATCCACAACCTGAAATAATTCATGTTCATGATTGGCAGACGGCAATTATCCCACTAATAATCAGGCACTTAGAAAATTCAAAACAGTGGGGAATTTCTCCTAAATCTATTTTGACTATTCATAATATTGCCTTTCAGGGAATCTTCCCCAAGGATTCTTATAATCTTACAAATCTCCCATGGGATTATTTTACACCTGAGGGCATTGAATATTATGGGAAAATGAATTGTCTCAAGGCTGGAATTGTGTTTTCTGAAAAAATCATCACTGTTAGTCCGCGCTATGCTAAAGAAATCTTGACCCCGGAATATGGTTGCGGCCTGGATGGGGTTTTGCGGTGGCGAAATAATTCTGTTATAGGAATTTTAAATGGTGTGGACTATGAAGAATGGAACACGGAACATAATCCGTATATCTACGCTTCTTATAATGTAAATGATTTACGCGGTAAACAGATTTGTAAATCAAGATTGCAGGAAGAACTCAAATTGAAAGTAGATAATGATGTCCCATTATTCGCAACAATATCGAGACTCACAGACCAAAAAGGCATGGATATACTTTTGGAGGCTTTAAAATTAGCTAAAGATTTGAATTATCAATTCGTTTTACTTGGCTGCGGCGATTCTTATTTTGAGCAACAGTTTGAGGATCTTGCTAAGACATATCCTGAAAAAATCCGTGTTTTTATTGGGTTTGACCAGATCATGGCACATAGAATTAAATCTGGCGCAGATTTTTTCCTTATGCCATCAAAATTTGAACCCTGCGGTCTAAATCAAATGTATAGCCTAAAATACGGAACAATCCCGATCGTTCGCCGAACTGGCGGTCTTGATGATACAGTCATAGATATCACTGATAACATTAAACTCGCCAACGGGATTAAGTTTACTGAATATTCTGGTTCAGCACTTTATAAAGCCATCCGGAAAGCATTTGCGATTTTTGCAATTCCTAAATTATTGAACTTTTATAGGAAAAACGCGATGAACACCAATTTCTCATGGGATAGGGCAGCAAATGAATACGAGAAGGTTTACAGAAATGTATTAGAGTCCAATGCTCATTAGCCAACTGTCAGAGAACTGTCAGAGGTTTGCTGAAAAGACTACGATAAGGTAAATTTAAAGGGTTTGTTTTTCCATCTTATATTAAATATAACATACATTGTGCGAAAATTACTTTTTAATTCATTGCTGCTTTTCCGATTCTTAAAATGTGTTTCTAAAAGTTTGCTTATTTAAGCTTTTTATATAAGTCCAATATATTTTCGAGATAATGCCGTTTCTAAATCTGGAAGTGGTGAGGTTAATTTTAGAACTTTAGTTTTTTGAATTCGAAACTGTTCAATAATAAATTTTATACAGTTAGATATTATGCCTAAAAGAGGAAAGGATTTAGTTTGAATATATTTAGTCAAACTCTTTATCTTTTAGGCAACTTGTATAACAAGAATTAATACACCTGTTAATTCTGTGCCTAAATCTTGAAAATATTCGGATTAAACTTCGAGATGTAATATGAAAATATATCTTTTCAAAATAATGAAATTCTTTTGATAAAAACCTAAAAAAGAACAAACTAAAATAAAAACCCCTGTATGGATGAGCCATACAGGGTTTTTCATGCATATTAGAACGTCAGTTTAAAACCTGTTCCAACCGCCGCCACTACGACGTCCACCGCCGCGGGGACGGTCATTCTGAGGTCTTTCTTCTCTTGGGCGGGCGAGATTAACAGTAATCTGCCTTTCATGAAGTGTCGTTCCGTTCATGCCCTGGATTGCTTTTTGTGCTTCTTCAGGTGTGCTCATGGTAACAAAAGCAAAACCGCGAGACCTTCCGCTTGCTCTGTCAACCATAAGGTTTGTTTCAGTTACCACTCCAAATGCGGAGAATGCATCGTGGAGATCATTTTCAGTGGTCTTGTAGGCAAGGTTGCCCACAAACAATTTAGTACTCATTATTTGTCTATCTTTTTCTATTAACGAAGTCTTTGCCGGAGCCGTTCCCGACCATCGGGTTTCGAATTGCGTCTAACTCAAACGTTTCCGAATAAGGCAATCCACCATGCCTCCGGATTTAAGTCCGTTAACTGGCTATACTCTCGTTCACTTCTTTCCATTATGCAAGAAATATTTTAATTTTTTTAAAAATATTTTTAAGCAACCATTTTTAATACTCCGAAAAATAAAAAACCTATCAATACGCCAATCCAATTCCCCTACCTCAAGGTTCTTTCCCGCATCCATATTAATTACGAAGATTGGTAATAAAAAATACTTTTGATATATAAACCGTTTATTGTAAAACTATTAAAAAAACAATCATATTTGGAGATTTATGAAAATAGAGGCACTAAGAATCGGGATGAAAGTTAAACATCCGCAGTATGGAATTGGCAAAGTCAAGGCTATTTATAGCAATAGCGCTGACATACAATTTGATATAGGTTTAAAAAATTTAGACCCGACATTGGCAAATCTTGAACCGGCTGAGCCTGTTGCAATGTTAAACGGACTTGAAGTTCCTCTGGAACAGATTGTTAATGAAGCAGTTATAAAAACAGTCGAGGCGCTCGGATTCCAAAAACCGGATGAGGTCATAGATGAACTTGCGACACGCTGGCATAACGGAACCTTAGTTATAAAACCTGCGGATCCAACTTTGCAATCCAAAGAAGTGCCCCTTGAAGTCTTTTTCCACAAAATTGTTATGATGAGGAACAATCTCCGTTGTCTCGAACAAAAAATTAATTCTTCCGAGAAACTGACAGAAGCGGACAAATTTGAAATCCAACAATATATAACAAGATGTTACGGTTCTATGACAACGTTTAATCTACTTTTCAAAAGAAAAGAAGACCAATTTAGAACCTCCTAAATATATTTTTAGTAAAATTTAATAATTATATTGAACTTGGAATAAAAAATGCTTAATTAACATACTGACTTGAATGTCTGACTACATTCAAGTCTTTTAACTTAATATAACATATTGAAATTGAAAGAGTTACGGATTTAAAGATATGTATCAGGATCAAATGCATTCATTGAGTGCAATAAAAAAGATAACGCCGAAAAAAGTGCTTCGAGGCGTGAATTTCATTTGTCACGCACCGCAAGCAAAAAGTGTTGAACTTGTCGGCGATTTTAACAACTGGGATCCGACAGCTCATCCCATGCAAAGAAGACCAGATGGCGGTTGGTTCATCCAAGTTGAACTCCCACATGGTCACCACCGCTACATGTTCCGGGTGGATGGACAATTGGTGCTCGACCCAAAGGCTCACGGTATTGCGAGAAATGAAAAGGGTGAACGTGTTTCACTAATTGCTGTAAGTTAACGTAAATCATTAATAAGAATTTACCTTGCGGGATTTTAATTCTCAAAGAATTAAAATCCCGCATTTTTTTCTTTTCAAAATATCTTTTGTTTATAAAATGGCGAAAACCTATGAGAAAGAATATCAACCAATATAAATTCTGTTTCGGACCATGGAATTTGAGTGAAGGCGCAGACCCTTACGGTCCTCCTACACGTCCGGCGCAACCATTCGATTGGAAATTGCAAAAACTCAAGGAGCATGGTTTCGATGCGATGATGTTTCATGATGATGACGCCGTGCCCGATATCGATAATAAGCCATTAAATCAGATTTTAAACGAGGCTAAGGAGCTTAAAAAGAAACTCGACGACGCAGGTGTTGCAGCAGAAATGGTTGCACCTCGTCTCTGGTTTAGTCCAATGACAATTGATGGTGCTTTTACAAGCAACGATCCCAAATGCAGAAAATATGCAATCGAAAGGTCCTTGAGATCGATTGATATAGCGCGGTGTTTGGGAACAGATCTTATAGTTTTGTGGTTAGCAAGAGAGGGCAGTTACATAAGAGAATCGAAAAACGCCCGTAAATGCGTAGATTATCTTGTTACGGCTCTTGATAAGATGCTTTCGTACGACAAGAAAATCCGTATAGCCATAGAGCCTAAACCAAACGAGCCGATGGACATAGCCTATGTTCCCACTATCGGTCATGCCTTAGCACTGGCTAACTTAACTTGTGATCCCAAACGTGTGGGATGCTTGATAGAGAGCGCTCATGCAATCCTTGCAGGACTTGATCCGGCAGATGAAATTGATTTTGCATGTGCATTCGGAAAACTATGGTCATTGCATTTGAACGACCAGAACGGATTAAAATTTGACCAGGATAAACCTTTCGGCAGTGTAAACATCCGTCTCGCCTTCAACCAGGTAAGAGCGCTTGAACGTAATGGCTATGGTAAGAAGGGAGAATATGTTTGTTTTGATGTTCATCCATATCGGACAACAAAACCTGAACACTGGATTGACCACCTTGTTAATAGCCGGAAAACATTTTTAATGCTTGTCGAAAAAGCTCGTTCCTTTAATGAGGAAGAGGCGCAAAGATTAATCGCAGAACGGAATTATCAAGCCCTTGACCAGATGGTGATAGAACATTTACTTGGTAGATAAATCTTCATTTTATAATATCTTTTATTCATGAAGGTTAATATTGGCGCCTTAATGGAGCGCTGCGGTGTTCGTTTTGGCACAAGTGGCGCACGCGGATTAGCAAATGATATCACCGATTTTGTAGCGTATGCTTATACGCGCGCCTTTATTTCTTTTATTGAAACAACATCTTACTCTGATAACAGGGGTAGATCTTCTATTTGTTCAGGAAATTATAATCCAAGTGTTTCTTCAAATGAAAAGGCGATTGCTGTCGCTGGGGATTTACGACCAAGCACCGATAGAATCATCCGTTCGGTTTTAAAAGCTGTGGCAGACAGTGGATATAAACCAATTTATTGCGGGAAGATACCCTCCCCTGCCCTTGCGCTTTATGGTTTTTCAAATTTAATTCCGACAATAATGGTTACAGGTAGTCACATACCATCGGACAGAAACGGGATTAAATTCAATAAACCCGATAGCGAACTCTTAAAAAAGGATGAGGAAGAAATCAGACGACAGGTTGTCGAAATTGACGAATCATTATTTGATAATTCCGGTTCTTTGAAAGATAAAAGTGTTGAGTATGTGGATTACCATGAAAAGGCAGTAAAATTATATACTGACAGGTATCTTAATTTTTTTGGTTACAATTCACTAACTGGCTTAAAAGTATGTGTCTATCAGCATTCAGCCGTAGGACGGGAAATTTTAGTGAATGTCCTTCAAAAACTTGGCGCAAGGGTTATACTCATCGGTTTTTCGGAAGAATTTATTCCTGTTGATACTGAAGCAATACGGGAAACAGATATAGAACTTGCCAAAAAGTGGGCTAAAGAATTTTCTCCGGATTCAATTGTATCTACCGATGGAGACAGTGACAGGCCCCTGATTAGTGATGAATACGGGAACTGGCTTAAGGGCGATATTGTTGGACTGCTCTGTGCCCGTTTTTTAAATGCTGATTCTGTCAGCATTCCTGTTAGCTGCAACACTGCAATTGATAAATGTGGTTTTTTTAAGGAGGTCAAAAGAACAAAAATTGGATCCCCTTATGTTATTTCATCCATGATGGATGCGGTTAATCAAGGCAGAGAACGTGTCGTGGGTTTTGAAGCAAACGGCGGGTTTCTGTTGCAATCGAGGGTTATTATCAACAATAGTGTACTTGAACCTCTCCCTACCCGGGATGCACTTTTACCAATTATTTCAATCATTTATATGGCGAAAAATTCCGGAAATAAGATTTCGGAGTTAATATCTCAATTACCCAAACGTTTTACTTCAAGTAATCGTCTGACCAATTTTGACCAAAGCAGGTCGTCTGTTATCCTCAGAGAGTTTAATTCTGGAGACGATGAAAAAGACATTATTAAGGCTCACGAAATTTTCGGATGTATATCTGGCAGACCCGTTAAAATCGACAGAACTGACGGCATCAGAATGTTTTTTGAAAACGGCGAGATAATACATCTTCGTCCATCAGGGAACGCACCGGAATTCAGGTGTTATACAGAAGCAGATTCTCAGGAAAGAGCAGATGAAATTAATAAAGCTTGTCTGGAAATTATCCGTGAAAAGTTTTAAAAATTTATCAAATCAAATATAATTCAAACATGATTAAAAAAATAGCTCGAAAAATTTTTATACCACAACCTCCCTATCACCTGAGAAAAAATTTCACTCCGTTTTGCAATTCAAAAAACAATGAAATCATAAAAATTTTTAAAGAAAAATATCTTTTGAAAAAAAGCGAGGATAAATCACAAAGTTTTACAAAAGAAGATATAGAAAACGAAATCCAAGAACACATCTATGACAGAATTCAGAAATTCCGGGAAACAATAATCCCATGGTTAGACAGTGTCATTCCCCTGAAAGGAGCTAGAATACTTGAAATCGGGTGTGGCACAGGAAGTTCTACTTTTGCTCTGGCAGAACAAGGTTCAATCGTTACTGGTGTTGACATTGAAGAGGATCACTTGGAAATAGCAAGAAAGAGGTGTGAACTGTACGGTTTAAATGCCCGGTTTATGGTATGTAATGCAACCAAAGTCGATGAAATATTTAAAAGCGAACAATTCGATTTAATAATTTTTTTTGCCGCGCTTGAACACATGACAGTACAAGAGAGAATTGTCGCAATTAGGAATACATGGAAAATGTTACCAGAAGGCAAATATTGGTGCATAACAGGCTCGCCAAACAGATTGTGGTTTTTTGATGACCATACTTCAAATCTTCCTTTTTTCCATTGGTTGCCTGATGAACTGGCATTTTTATATTCCAAATATAGCCCTAAAAAATCAATATCAGGTATTTATAATGAGATTAATGACGCCCAAATGCTTCATTTTCTCCGTCGCGGAAGAGGAATAAGTTTTCATGAATTTGAATGCGCAATTGGGAATGTGTCGGCATTGAACGTAGTGAGCAGTTTATCTTCGTTAATGAGGAAGAATATTTTTAGAAAAATTAAGTGGCTCTTAAATTACCAAAGCAGATTTGAAAAATTTTTGGTAAGAGTTGGTCCACCTATAAATCGTGGGTTTTATCAGCCATATCTTGATTTGATAATCCAGAAGTAATTGTTTAACTCACCAATATTTCCCAAATTAATCGATTTTCTTAATGCCCTCCTGAGAAACATTTTGAAGCAGTTCCCGTACTGGTTTTGTCTGTAACGGGAAAACATAATCAGGAGCAATTTCATTTAACGGGGCAAGTACAAATGCCCGCATAACCGCCCTTGGATGAGGAAGAATCAATCTATCGGTATTCCTTACTTCATAACCAAATGCAATAAGATCAAGATCAAGTGGACGCGGTTCATTTAAAATTTTTTTGGGTTTCCTTCCAAAGGCTTTTTCCATTCTCTGGAGTTTTTCGAGAATAGTCTCAGGCGTTTCTTCGTCCGTTGGAAATAATCCTACTACAGCGTTAATAAACATAGGAGAATCTTTAGGACAATCCACCGGAGTTGTTTGCCATAAAGAGGATTTAAGAATATTGCCATTGACAGAAAACAATCTTAATTGCTCTATAGCTTGTAAAATTATATTTTTTGAATCACCAAGATTTGAACCAAGAGAAACAAACGCAATTTTTGAATAATCAATCATCAAAAATTTTTTATTTTAGCCCTAATACATCGAGCATGGAATAAATTCCGGGGGGTTTCCCCACAACCCATATTGCTGCGCGTATTGCTCCCATTGCGAACGTCTCGCGGCTTGATGCTTTATGAGAGATTTCAAGCCTTTCTCCAAATGTCGCAAATATTACAGTATGCTCACCCACCACATCCCCACCCCTGACGGCATGTATTCCGATTTCATCTATTGTTCGAACCCCTGTTTCTCCATGTCTTCCATGCCTTGCAATCTCGTCTAATTTTCTTTTCTTAACCTCAGCAAGGATTTCTGCAATAGACAACGCTGTGCCGCTTGGCGCATCTTTTTTAAGGCGGTGATGAAATTCAATTATTTCATTGTCATACTCCGGTCCCAGGGCTTCTGCAACATGCCTTACTACCCAGAACAGCGTATTTACACCAGTAGAAAAGTTGGAAGACCAAACTACTGGTATTTTTTGGGCACCCTGTTTTATAATGTTCTTCTCGTCTTCTGTATGACCAGTTGTCCCTATTACTACAGGTTTTAGATTCTTAACACATGCATCTATGAGATTTTCAGTGCATGAGTGATGACTAAAATCTATGACAACATCGCAATTACTAATATTTGCTTCTATACTATCCCCAATATCAGTTTTAGCAGCAACTTCAACACCTGGTACGCGAGGAATACAATTAATAATTGCATTCCCCATCCTCCCTTTATAACCATTTATCAATAAGCGAGTCATACAATTAATTCATTTTGCTTTTAAAATACCGCATTTAATTAAAGTGTTCCGCAATATTTCTTTATTTTTCGGATTCATTTGAGTCAATGGTAGCCGATAAACCTCTTTAATTTTTCCTGTCATTGCAAGTGCTGCTTTTATTGGTATTGGATTTGTCTCAATGAAAAGGTCGCGGAACAATTGGTAATATGCGAGATGCAATTTCATCGCCGTTTTAACATCCCCTTCAGCAAAAGCCCGTACCATTTTTACCACCTGTCTCGGAATGATATTCGAGGCTACACTTATGACGCCGTCTGCACCGACTGACATAAATGGAATTGTAAGGGAATCATCACCGCTAAGTATATTAAATTTCTTTCCGAGTCTGTTTCTCAAAAGCGAAACCTTATCGCATGAGCCGCCTGCCTCTTTTATTCCCACAATGTTCTTACAGTCTTTAACCAATCTTTCGACCGTATCTACAGCAATTTCAACACCGCACCTGCCCGGAATACTGTAAAGAACTATAGGGAGTTTTGTTGATGCAGCAATTTCCCTGAAATGCTGATATAATCCTTCCTGGGTTGGTTTGTTATAATATGGACAGACCTGTAGAGAACCATCTGCGCCAACTTTTTCGGCATTTTTAGTAAGGTAAATTGCCTCTTTTGTAGAATTGGCGCCACTACCAGCAAGGATTTTCAACTTTCCCTTCGCAAATTTTACAGTCAGTTCAATCACCTTGACATGTTCATCGTAATCAAGCGTTGGTGATTCGCCGGTAGTGCCGACTGGCACAATGCCATCTATACCGGCTTTAATTTGCTCAGTTATCAAATTCTGGAGCGCTATTTCGTCAACTGAGCCGTCTTCTTTAAATGGAGTGACTATTGCTGTATACGTTCCTGTGAACATAAATTTTATTTTTGTAATTTTTAAATATCTATAGTTCCATTAAAAACAAATTCTGCCGGACCTGTCAAAATCACGTTTTCAAATTGGTCGCCATTTCTTGTAAAACTAATCTCCATAATATCTCCGCTCTGTACAAGAACTTTTATCGGGGACGGGAAGTTGTGTATCAACGCTGTAATCAATGATGACGCTGTAATACCGGTGCCACAAGCGAGGGTTTCATTTTCAACACCACGCTCATATGTTCTAACCCTTATAAAAGACTTATCTTTAATCTGGACGAAATTTGCATTTGTCCCTCTTGGGGCAAACAAATTGTGGTACCTTATTTCCGCTCCCTGATTTTTCACATCTATTTTATCGGCATCCTCCACAAACATAACCGTATGTGGAACGCCTGTGTTAATGAAGTGTACGATATGTTCACCGTTTTTCAAAGGAAGACGTATGTTCAGTTTTAAATCTTTGGGCTGTGTGAGTCTGATTGAAACATTGTCACCATTATAATAAGCAGTGACTAACCCTGCAAGCGTCTCAAAAGTAACTTTTTCTTTGGCGCCCGTAAGCTTTTGCACGAACTTGGCAAAGCACCGTGCCCCATTACCGCACATTTCAGCAATACTCCCATCGCTGTTATAAAACTCCCATGCCCAATCTGCCTCTTTCCCGGAAGCGGGAATAAGCAATATTATCCCGTCAGCGCCAATCCCTTTCTGGCGATGACATAATTTAACGATCTTTTCAGGAGTCAATTTAACATTCCGGCTACGATTGTCTATCATTATGAAATCGTTGCCGGCTCCATTCATCTTTGTAAATTCCAACAACATTTTAATTTTATAATATAGCCTAATTACAAATGTTTGTTAATCTAAAACCTTTAAAAATGCAAAATTAAATTTATAATTAGAACTCTGAATTTTACATTTACTTAAATGGATATTAAACCAGGCTATAAAGTTAGAAAGGTTAACAAAATTCTGGGCGGCAAAATTGATTACAAAAAAGAGTTAAATGAACAACAATATGCCGCTGTTACCCATGGAGAAGGACCGGCGCTGGTAATAGCTGGTGCTGGTTCAGGAAAAACACGCACGCTTGTTTATAGGGTGGCATATTTAATCGAGAACGGTTTCCCATCGGACAGTATCCTTCTACTTACTTTTACAAATAAGGCAGCAGAGGAAATGATGACAAGGGTTTCACGTCTTATTAATGAGGAATTGAGCGGTTTATGGGGTGGGACTTTTCATGCGATTGGAGCGCGAATTCTTAAACGATTTGCAAACAGACTTGGGTATGGTCCAAATTTTACAATACTAGACAGAGAAGATTCTGAGAGATTGTTAGGTTCCTGCATTGATGAATTAAAAGTTGAATCGAAATTCCCCAAACCAGCCGTTATTTGTGACCTTTTTTCCAAATGTGTTAATAAACAGATAAGCATTGAAGATATACTTGAAGATGAATTCAGGCATCTGAAAAGCTACAAGACAATTATTTTAAAGCTAAATGAGCTTTACAGAATAAAGAAAAAAGAAGCGAATGTGATGGATTTTGATGACCTGCTCGAGCTATGGTTTCAGTTGTTGCAGAAAGAACCGGATATTCTCTCTTATTATCAAAACAAATTTACCTATATACTCGTGGACGAATATCAGGACACAAATAAACTGCAATCAGACATTGTTGAATTACTTTCTTCGTCTCATAGGAATCTGATGGTTGTAGGCGATGATGCACAAAGTATATATAGCTGGCGAGGAGCAAACTACCAGAATATAATTGAATTTCCCAAACGTTTCCCGGACGCAAAAATTTTTAAAATCGAATACAATTACAGAAGTACACCGGAAATTTTGAATTTTGCAAATTTTGTTATTTCAAGGACGCAGAAAAAATTCCTAAAAACATTAATTCCAGTCAGGGAAAGTGGAACTAAACCCCTCGTTGTTGTAACAGATACAACCAACGACCAGGCGCAATTCATTGCTGAAGAAATTTCATTTCTCACTTCAAAAGGATTAAAATTTTCCGATATTGCTGTACTCTACCGTTCTCATTTCCACGCGCTTGAATTGCAATTTGAATTACAAAAAAGGAACCTGCCTTTTAATATTACAAGCGGTTTAAAATTTTATGAGCAGGCGCATATTAAAGACATCGCTGCGTTTCTAAAACTATTATCAAATCCTTATGATCAAACCAGTTTTGTCCGCATTGCCGAAATGTTAGAAGGAATAGGGAAAACAGGTGCAAATAATTTGTTTGAACAATATTTTGCTGCTTTAAAAGTTAATGAATATCAGGGTGAAAATACCGAAATTAAACCGCTTGAAACCGATGCCGAATTAAGCAACAGTGGTTCCGTAAAACGGTACCCGGGTATTCGCATTTCCGAAGCGTTAAAACAGTGTAAACCCAGACCTAAAAGCGCTAAAGACTGGGCAATGTTGATAAACCTTTTCAAAGAGATTGAGAAAAGTGATCTATTTAACCAACCCGGAAAGTTAATAAGAGCCATTTTTGATTCATTCTATGAAAAGTATGTCAAGGAAAATTACGACAACTATAAACTTCGGATAGAAGACATACAACAGTTTGCGCTTTTTGCGGATGGTTTCAAAGATATAGATGAATTTCTGGTAAAATTATCTTTAATGGCAAATGTCGAGGCAGAAAAATCTAAACTGAATGAGCCATTAGAAGATGCTGTAACCCTATCAACCATTCATCAGGCAAAGGGATTGGAATTTGAAGTTGTGTTTATAATTATGCTTTGTGAAGGTTTTTTCCCGACAGAAAAGTCTTCTTATTCAACAGAGGCCGAAGATGAAGAGCGAAGGTTATTTTATGTAGCTGTAACAAGAGCAAAAAGCCTCTTATATCTGTGCTATCCAAAAAGTAGAAAAGGTTTTCAGAGCGGAGATTATCAAAAAGCGAGACTATTTCCATCACCATTTTTAACAGAAATTCCGGACGGATTGTGTGAAATGCTTGAAGTTGATTTCGAAAAATAAAATCAGTTTTTTTCTATTATATTTTTTATTGTTTCGGAACAGGTGTCCATCTAATGAATCCAGAATTCCTATTTGCAGGGTCCAACACCACTTCCATTGTTTTATAATCATCATCAATGTCTAATACCGTTAACTTTAGGAAACATTCAGCAGAAATCACATTCCCAGATGTTCCTCCATAAACACAAATATCAGTCTCCACTACGTTCGGGTATGCAACATTGCATATTATAAACAAAACAATGTAAAAACTGACTTAAAGTTTAAGCATATTAATAACTACAAATACAATACCTTGATTCGTTGCTTAAATATTCCAATGAATTTCTTAGTTCAACTAATTTTTTTACTACCAAAGAAAATAAGCTGATAAAATTGATCTATACCAATCATAAATCTCAAAAATATCTTCATAAAAATGTTCTCATTCTACGATATATTTTTTGCTATTTAAAAACTTCTTTAATCATTTAAAATTCGATATAAAATAACAATTATGCGAACCAATATGAAAAAGATACTTTTATCGGTCTTAAGTTTGGCGGTATTTCTGGTTTTAATCGGATGCAAGCGATCCGAAACCTCATCTCCCACTGAAAAAGAGGGGAAAAAATTCCGTATCGCGCTCGTAATGAAGTCTCTGGCAAATGAGTTTTTCCTAACGATGGAGAACGGTGCAAAAGCACATCAAAAAGCCAATTCAGACAAATATGATCTTATAGCAAACGGCATAAAGGATGAGCTCGATGTAAGCCGTCAAATAGAAATTGTTGAACAGATGATTGCCCAAAAAGTCGATGCAATAGTTATTGCACCTGCGGATTCAAAGGCATTAATACCGGTATGCAAAAAAGCCATCCAGGCAGGAATTGTTGTTATAAACATTGATAATAAATTCGATGATGAAGTTCTCCAGCAAAATAAAATTACAATCCCGTTTGTTGGACCAAATAATAGAGTTGGCGCTTTAAAGGTCGCCGAATATGTGGCAAAAAGGCTTAAACCGGGTGATAAAGTTGCAATCATAGAGGGTGCGCCGAATGCATATAATGCCGTTCAAAGGAAACTTGGGTTCACTGATGCGATAAAGATGGCAAAGTTAAATCTGGTAAGTTCTCAGTCCGGTTACTGGGAAACCGATAAAGCCAATAAAGTAGCTTCTGCTATTATTAATGAGCACCCTGATTTAAAGGCAATATTCTGCGCAAATGACAGTATGGCAATCGGGGCTGTTACAGCACTCCGGGATGCTGGCAAACTCGGGCAGGTTTTAGTAGCTGGCTATGATAACATTTCCGCTGCCCAGCAACTTTTAAAAGAGGGTAAAATTATCGCGACTGCTGACCAGCATGCGGATAAGCTCGCAGTTTACGGCATTGAGTATGCCTTACAAATATTAAAAGAAAAAACAACTCCAACTGATATGGAGACTCCTGTGGATTTAATCACTGCTGAAAAACTTACAAATAAGTAATCAGCATAATGCAAGATAAAAACAGCGTTCTTTTAAAGATTGAAAATTTATTTAAAACTTTTGCTACACCCGTCTTAACTGATATCTGCCTTGAAATAAATAAAGGAGAAATACATGCAATAGTAGGCGAAAACGGGGCTGGTAAAAGCACGTTATGTAAAATTATTTCGGGTATCGAAACACCCGATTCAGGAAGAATGTTCTTTAATAATACTCCTTACCTTCCCCGAAACAAAAAGGAAGCTGAAAAACATGGAATAAGATTCGTAATGCAGGAGCTGAATGTTATCCCTTCACTTAGTGTCGCCGAAAATATTTTCCTAAGCGAATTACCTCATAAATTTGGCTGGATTGAGAGGAAGAGACTGAACAACAATGCTCGTCAGGTTCTATCCCGGATCGGGATGGATATAATTGATCCCAATATAAAAGTTGGTGTCCTCGGCATAGGACAACAACAAATGGTAGAAATTGCTGCCGGGATCTCTAAAAATTGTTCCTTACTTATACTCGATGAACCCACTGCGGCACTTACAAATATAGAAGTAGAACATCTTTTTGAGCAAATTAAAAAAATAAAACAGACAGGCACTTCTATAATATATATTTCCCATAGGTTGGAAGAGGTAATGGAAATTAGCGATAGAATTACTGTGCTTCGTGACGGAAAAGTAGTTGCCGCAGGAAACAAATCCTCCTTTACCATTGATAAAATAGTAGAACTAATGGTCGGACGCGAGTTAACTCCTATCCAATATGAATCAGCAAAGAAAGATGGCAAAATACTGCTCGAGGTAAAAAATTTGAATGCTGGCACTAAGGTTAAAAATGTTTCTTTTATCTTACGGGAAGGAGAAATTCTTGGTTTCGCAGGTTTGATGGGTTCCGGAAGGACCGAAACTATGCGAGCAATTTACGGGGCTGACAAGAGAGTTGCCGGGGATATTTTTGTTAAAGGTAAAAGAGTCGAAATAAAATCACCGTCAAATGCTGTTGCTAACAGTATAGCAATGCTACCCGAAAACCGAAAGGAACACGGTTTATTTTTACCCCTCTCCGTTAAATTTAATATTACAATAAATAATTTGAAGTCTCTCGCCACACGCTTTGCAATGATTGATACAGCGAAGGAAAACTCTGTCGCAGAGAACTGGAAAAATTCACTACCTATAAGATGCAGTTCTATAGAACAAAAGGCGTTTGAATTAAGCGGAGGAAATCAACAAAAAATCTTGATTGCACGGTGGTTATTAAAAAATTGCGATATTATAATTATGGACGAACCAACAAGGGGAATAGATGTTGGAGCCAAATTTGAAATCTACAACCTTATAAAGAAGCTTGCTGCAGAGAAAAAGGGAATCATATTTATCTCATCTGACTTGAAGGAGCTAATGAGTATCTGCGATCGTATCGTGGTCATGTCGAATGGAGAAATTGCTGGCAATTTTCCAAAAGGGACATGGACACAAGATAAAATAATGAAATCCGCATTAAGTCGATATATGAATTCGGAGTAAAATATGAATTCGGATAAACTCAAAATTCTGAAAAGTTTTAAGGGATATTTTGGGGATTATCTTGGATTAATCCTGACCCTGATATTTCTGATTTTTATCTTTAGTCTGCTTACAAAATATTTTTTTACAGCCACAACATTTATCACAATTGCAAATCAAATCCCCTCAGCCCTTTTAATAGCCACGGGAATCACATTCGTTTTGATAATTGCCGAAATTGACCTTTCAGTCGGCTCAGTTTTCGGTTTATGTGGAGCGGTTATTGGCGCCGGACTAACTAAGTGGGGAATTAATCCTATTTTTTCCATTTTTGGTGGTTTGATAACCGGGCTGCTCTGTGGATTATTTAACGGTTTCGTTTCTCAGAAGTGGAAATTACCGTCGTTTATTGTGACGTTGGGTATGCTCGAAATTGCCCGCGGCGGTGCCCATACAGTTACAAATTCCCAGACCCTATATGTTGGAGAAAGTTTGAATTTCGTTTCAGAAACTTCAATCATTGGGCTATCCCTTCCGTTCTTCTTATCATTCCTTATTGTAATCATTTCCCAATTGGTTCTCTCTCGCACAGTCTTTGGCAGATACATGATTGCAATCGGCACGAATGAAGAGGCAGTTCGACTTAGCGGTATTAATCCGCATCCTATTAAACTTGCGGTTTTTATAATATGCGGATTATTAGTTTCCTTGGCAGCAGTTATAGACACAGCGAGGTTTCACTCTGCAAATCCTAATGCAGGTATTGGCTTTGAACTTCAGGCAATTGCTGCCGCTGTAATAGGTGGTACCAGTCTTATGGGGGGAAGAGGTTCAACTGTCCGAACATTTTTTGGGGTTCTTATAATTGCTGTCCTGAATTCAGGTCTTTCCGCAATCGGGTTGCGTGATGAAATAAAACGCCTTATTACCGGTGCAGTTATTATTATTGCTGTGGTTATAGACTATTACAGATTAAAAATAAAATCAGGCAAGTTATGAAACCAGAAATCATCGTTGTAGGAAGTTCCAACACAGATATGGTTGTAAAAACCGACCATCTCCCTGCCCAAGGGGAAACTGTTATTGGCACGGATTTTATGATTGCTCCGGGTGGCAAAGGCGCAAATCAGGCAGTCGCTGCCGCCCGTGCAGGAGGCAAAGTCCATTTCATTGCAAAGATTGGAAACGATGTCTTCGGTAAACAAACTGTTAAGGGTTTTATTAAAGATAAAATTAATACAAAATTTATTTATATCGATAAAGAAGTGTCTTCCGGGATTGCTCTTATATTGGTTGACAAACGAGGACAAAATTCAATCGCTGTTGCGCCGGGAGCAAATTCAAAGCTATCGCCACGGGATATACTCAATGCCAGTAAAATCTTTAGTAACGCTAAAGTGCTCCTTGTGCAACTTGAAATACCGCTAGAAACAGTGAGAACTGCAATTGACCTTGGTTGTAAAAATAATTTGACTGTTATCCTAAATCCTGCTCCGGCTACAAAACTACCACATGAATTTTATCAGAAAATCTCTATAATAACCCCTAACGAAAGTGAAACCAGAATTTTAACTGGTATAAAACCTAATAGTAGTAAGAACCTTATACTCGCCGCTGAGAAATTACTCAGGAATGGTGTTAAGACGGTAATAATTACCCTTGGTGAAAAAGGAGCATTTATCCATAGTAAAACAATATCAACATTTATCCCAACTTATAAAGTGAAACCAGTGGATACTACTGCTGCAGGTGATGTTTTTAATGGTGCGCTTGCAGTAGCGATTGCCGAGGGATTAGAGTTGTTAGAGGCAGTACAGTTTGCAAATGCAGCAGCAGCCATTTCCGTTACAAGACCCGGTGCTCAGCCTTCTGCACCGTTTAGAAACGAAATTTTAAAAATGCTCGAGTGCGGAAAAACATCCGTTTAAAGAGAATCGTGATTTTTTAACTTCCAAATTAGATTGGTTTAAACATAATTGCTTATATGAAACCAGATACATTTTCAAGACGCCATTTTATTAAATGTGTCCTGATTTCAATGTCGTTACCAATATACAGGGCGAGAGGCGAACCTCCTAAAAATGACCCTGCAGGGAAATACGGACTTTACTGGACATCGAAATTACCGTGGGACAATATTGTTGATATAACAAAATTTGCAAAAGGTAACGTAGATTACTGGGATGAAGTTCTCCGCAAAGTGCAGGAACTTGAGATTCTGAAAAACGGTGGAGTAATCTATTTCCCTAACGGAACCTATAGATTTAAAGATAATATCAAACTAAAATCCGGAATAATTTTAAGAGGCGAAGAACCTGACAGTTCGGAATTAACATCGAAAAATGATATTAAGTTACCCACAAAATTTGAGTTTCCGAAATATTTGCCTAAATTTACAGGTTCTGGTACACCTAACGAATCTGCATTTAAAGGAATTCTCCTCCATGATCCTGAAAAAGCATCAAATTGCGGAATTGTTCATATAGATATAAACCGAGGTTATGTTAATTTCGGAGAAACCGCTGACCATAAATGCGGCTCTAACAGAATAGTTTTGGGGTGTGCCTTCAGAAATGCCGCCGGAGTCGCTCCGGAAATACCAAGCGTAAAAGATAATCAACCCGAATGGTTGCGCTATACTCATAAATTCCGGGCAGCAATTGGTGTTTGCACTTACGAAAATGCGCTTATTGCACAAAATAGAATTCCAAAAAGTGGTGATGATAATTTTACAATTTCTGAATACCCTTTGAAAAACCGTAAAGGCGAGATAGTGATGTTCGCGGTCGAATTTGATTATGATAATCGTCCCGGCATTTACGTTAATCACTATTGTATTGGTGGAGAAGGCGGAACCGGAAATGACGGAACTCCTGAGTCTTATCCATGGGGATTTAGAAAAGGAATTTGCATTTTCGATAACTTCATTTATTCCACAGGAAGGTCAGCCATAAGTTTTAGTGGAGACGGCACAGTCTGTTCTGGAAATATCATCCGGTTTGCAAAAGACATTTTCAGACCGACCGTTACCGGAATACATTGCAGTTATGGTTCCTCGACTAACGACAATCGCGCAGTTGAAATGCGTGGATGGAGGTGGAGATTGGAAAACAATGATTATGAAGTTTACCGGAATCTATGTTCTGATAAAAAATACTATATAAATGATGGCGAAGGTTTAATGCATGAAGATCATTGTAATTCAATTGTTCTTGATAGCTATCTTATAAATAACAGGGGGAATAGTTATCTTTCTATCTTTCATTGTGGGGAAATAAACGGTTTACACATCGAAGGAAATGATATTTCAGTTGGTCATTCAATACAGGATATCTACGTAACAACTCCCAGGCACAAACAACATGGGGATTTTCCTATTAGAAATGTTGCAATTGTAAAAAACATTACTCATTCAAATGGGATTCGCGTTATGGGACGCCCTTCAGAGAAAGTAGTGGTAAAAGATAACCGTCATGTCGGAGTTAAACCCGGAATTATTCTTAATGAAGCGAACGCAGAAGTCTCAAATAATCAGAATTACATTGTAAAAACGCCGGAACCTGCTGGAAAATAAAAGACCATCATGAAATTTATTTTAAAGTTTTGGATAACAGAAATTCGATATAAGGAATATCGCTTTGTAGTGTAAGTTTAGGATTTGGGTTTGGGTCTTCAATCAAACGAACAGGTACGCCAATCACTTCACAAGCAGCTGTATCATCGGTAATTATAAGTCCCTTTTCCCTGACGGCAAGCATTGCTCTACGGATTATATCCAAACGAAAAGTTTGAGGGGTTTGAACCGCCCATAATTTTGAGCGGTCTATATTGCCTGAAATTGTTAATCCATCGAGTGACTCTTTTATTGTATCTATAACCCGTTTTGCAGCAACAGCTGCGCCAAACTCCTGGGCGATCTGAATTGTACGGTTTATAATATCCAGAGAAACACATGGTCTTGCGCCATCATGAATTGAAACTACTTCTATTCCAGCAGAGACAGCGTTGATTCCGTTCCAGACAGAATCCTGTCGTAACGCCCCTCCGGTAACCAACCTTACTGGTTTAGTGAAATTTTGGTTTTTGAGAAAATCTTCAAAGGATTTTATGTTATCCTCGCGAACCACTAAAATTATCTCTTCAATAAATTCTGAAAGGTCAAATCTTGTCAAAGTATGGTAGATAACCGGATGCCCGGCTACAGTCAATAAAAGCTTATCGACTCCACCCATGCGGGTGCCCTTCCCTGCCCCAACAATAATTGCCGATGTTTTTATTTTGTTCATTTATTTTTTGGTTATAATATAAAACCCCGTTATTCAATACAATTAAACGATAATTCTACATTTTGAAATTCGATTACTCACGGCTTTAATGTATTAAATCTAAAATTTTTCACCCCTTGCAGTGATACAACTAAAATCTTGTAAATAGCATGTTTTCAATATATTTTAAATATAAAGAAATAACTAATTGAAACTTTGTTTTTAATTTATCTTATGAATACGACTTTTAATCCTAAAATTGAAGCACCGCTGGACAAAGATTTCAAGCCTGCTGTCCTTGCAAATCGTCAATTCTCTGATTGTGTCTCACGAATGGGAAATCCTGTGGAAATCCAGATTGCATTAGAACAAGCGGATGGTTCTACATCGGTATTCAAAACTTTTGTTGCTCCGCCTGGGACAATCGTGGCTGACGCAAATTTCCATTACATTGAGAGAATAGTGAAATTCCTGTTATGGTCGCGTGGGGGATATAGAATTTATATCAGTGGTTCAGAAGATATAGCTAAACGCCTTAGTGAATATTACAGAAATACGCCAACCGGACGCTTTGATTCAAATCTAATAGGCGAGAAAGTATATGACCACCCGATAGAAGTCATTTATGTTCAACCCAATGAAATACCTGCGCCAAAGATGAAATCAACTCCCCTTGGGAGACATTGGGATGGATGTCGCGTAGGCTTTGACCTTGGAGCAAGTGACAGAAAAACAGCTGCAGTGATAGATGGCGAAGTAATATTTACTAATGAAACTCCATGGAACCCCTCAGTTCAATCCGACCCGCAATATCATTTTGATGGAATTATGGATTCAATAAGGCAAGCTGCTGCACATTTACCGCGCGTTGATGCCATTGGCGGCAGTTCAGCCGGTATTTATGTAAATAATCAGGTAAAAGTGGCTTCACTTTTCAGGTCGGTCCCGCCCGATCTGTTCCAGAAGCGTGTTAAAAATCTGTTTTTTGAAATTAAGCAGGCTTGGAACAATGTACCATTTGAGGTCGCAAACGATGGTGAAGTTACTGCCCTCGCTGGTTCAATGGCTCTCAATGATAATGCAGTCCTTGGAATAGCAATGGGTTCAAGTCAGGCTGCCGGATATGTAACACCTGAAGGGAATATTACATGCTGGCTGAATGAGCTTGCATTTGCACCTGTTGATTACAATCCAAATGCTCCTGTGGACGAATGGTCCGGAGATAAAGGCTGTGGCGTGCAATATTTCTCTCAACAGGCAGTTGGAAGACTTGCCAAAAAAGCGGGAATACAGTTAGAACCTGACATGCCATTGCCTGAAATTTTGAAATACGTTCAGCAACTCGTTCAAAAGGGCGATCCAAGGGCAATTGAAATATTCCAGACTATAGGTGTTTACTTTGGTTATGCCATTGCGCATTATGCAGATTTCTATGAATTCAAACATGTACTTGTATTAGGCAGAGTTACATCCGGACCAGCAGGTGAAATCATTGTTCAAAATGCAAATAATGTGCTTAAGATAGAATTTCCTAATCTTGCTGAAAAGGTAAAACTTCACCTTCCGGGTGAAAAAGAAAAACGGCACGGTCAGGCGGTTGCTGCGGCGAGTCTGCCTGTTATACCAAAATAGATTTCTATTAATAATCGTAATTTGTTAAAAGTTTAAAAAGAAAGGGTAGATATGAATCCATACAAAATAATGATTGCAGAATATGAAAAAATGCTTAAAGAGGGGCGAAATTATCCACTCGGCACTTTTGAATTTCCTCAGTATCCAAAATTGCCGGCAGATGCCCCTAAAGTTTTGATATTCGCTCCCCATCCTGATGACGAAACAATCGTGGGCGGTCTTGCATTACGGCTTTTACGACAATCTCAATATAGAATAATCGATGTTCCTGTAACATTAGGAAGCAATAAAGCCAGACGACAGGAACGATTACAGGAATTAAAGAACTGCTGCAGGTACCTGGGATTTGAAATTAAACAAATTGAGCCCGACGGATTAGAAAAGGTTAATTGCTCAACACGCCAGAATTCCACGGCGTTGTGGTCTGAAATGGTCGAGAAAATTGCAAGGGTGTTAGGCGAGGAAAAACCAAATATAATCTTTTTCCCGCATAGTGAAGACTGGAATTCAACCCATATAGGAACCCATTACCTTGTAACTGACGCACTAAGGCTGATGCCTCCGGATTTTTCGTGTTTCACTGTGGAAACAGAGTACTGGGGTGCAATGGATAACCCTAATTTAATGATAGAATTAGACGCTGAAACTGCGTCGGATTTGCTGACAGCCCTCACTTTCCATGTCGGAGAAGTTAAAAGAAATCCATATCACCTGAGTTTCCCAGCGTGGCTAATTGATAATACTCGCCGAGGCGCTGAACTTGTTGGCGGTCAGGGCGCTAGCGCCCCTAACTTTACATTCTCCATACTTTATAGAGTCCGTTTATGGCAGTTTCATGATTGGAGAAAAACATTCGAGGGCGGTAAAATAGTTCAGGCTAACGACAATCCTGCTACAATATTTACCACATAGAGTTCGCAAACCTGCAATTCTCAAATTTCTTATGCTGGTATAAAACGGTGATTATGCACCGGGCGCGTGCTTGTTTTTCTTAAATGAGACCTATTTTATAACACACTGATGGCGCTCTTTATTGAATTATTTTATTCTGAATACAGTCAGCGAATTAGGTGGAAATACGTGTTTAACAACATTTCCATCCAATTTTATAGTGGTATTCTTTGGCGAAACTTTTGTTGGCTCATCAAATGAATTTTCATCTGTAGGATTTGCCGAAGTGAGTACGCTTACAAACGCTTCTTTCTTGCCTTGCGATTGTTTTGGAAGCGTAATTTCTGCTTCGTGAGCTTCATAAGAAACATTCACTACTTTTAAAATGACTTCGTCAGACTTGGTAATGGTTGAAGATGCATAAAGGGCTTTCATTACCGGATAGGTATTGTCGTGAATTAGTTTCCCATCAAGATAGCATTTTATTCTTTCACGGTTAACCTCGATTTTAATATCGTACCATCGGTTTTCCTCAATCTGTCCATTGACTCTGTTACCAATAACACCTGCCATTTCAATAGCATGTTCACGATTACCCCAACCACCTATATTCCACCACGATTTTTCATTAGGATCAGAAACATTAAACAAAATCAAAAAACCTTCAGCGCCCCCAAGTTTGCGCGCTTTTAATGTGAGAGTGTATTCGGTTAAATTTAATCCTTGCACGATAGCTCTTACATTTTCAGCGATTCGGTTTTGCCTCAATGCGCCATCAACCACACTCCATTCTCCGCCACCAAGAAATCTCCAGCCCTGAGTGCCTTTGGAAAAGTCTGATTCAAATACAACCTTTCCGTCCTGTATGACTTTTATATCTTTAAACTCAGCCCGCGTAAGCCATGTACCGACCCCAATTGTTCCACCTTTAGGACGCGATGCAATTTCCGGACTCTCTATTTCAACAGGCAAAACATAATCTCCCCTGTTTTCGCTAAACATTTTCTGCACATAGTAAGATGGTGTTCCATAAACGCGATAATTATCGAAATAAATAAGGTCCGGATTCCACCGTTTATGATTCAAATTAGCGAATAGAGGTGCATAAGAAGCCATTACTACTACATCTGAATTTCGTTCAATCCCTGTCATAAATGCCGCCTCCCCTATAGCGCCACGTAAATTACCGTTACCACATCCTCGCGTCACAGCATATTCACCAACGAAAACTTTGGGACCTTTCCTTGAGTATGAATCATATCTATTTGCCTGTCTTATGAAAAATTCAGGGGAATCATAATAATGTTCATCTATAATATCCGGCATTGGATCTGTAGGATATCCACCCCAGACATTGGCAACAAGTTGAATATCAGGATATTTACTCTTAATAGCCCTGTAAAACATTGCCCATCGTTCGCGATATGCAGGACCACCGTTTTCATTCCCGATTTCCATTAGTCTCATCTTAAACGGCTTTTCGCGACCATGCATAGCCCGCATCATGCCCCATACTGTATTAGTTGAACCTGATGCATATTCAATCGCGTCGAGGGCATCCTGCACCCACTGCCCCATCTGGTCGAGCGGCACAACTTCACGGTGGGACATTCCAACGTTAATACAGAACAGCGGTTCTGCACCAATATCTTCAGTAAGTTGAAGATATTCTAAATAACCAAGTCCATGTGTAGCCCAATATCCCCATAAATTCCATAACGGTGTTCGATGTTCGATATTTCCGATCGTCTTTTTCCAATTATACATATGTGCCATGTCGTCCCCTTCAACCCAGCAACCACCTGGAAACCGGACAAATGAGGGTTTCAAATCCTCAAGCATCTTACAAATGTCCGCCCTTAAACCGTGGCCTTTATAGGTGTTTTTCGGCATTAACGAAACCATATCAAGCCAAACTGTTCCTGTACTTTTAGCCCGAATTAATAATGATGCTTTTCGATCGGTAGATTCTGGTTTTAAATTAAGAGTAAAATGGCGCCAGTTGTCTCCAATACCTTTGATTTCACCTTTTGAAATTGTTTTCCCGTCTTCCCCCACAATTTCAATAACCAATGAACCTGAGAAGCCATCTGCGCACCTTGCATACATGGAAAACACATACTCTTCGTCTTTGACTGCATTAATGCCCCAGTAACCCTTGTTTATAATGCAGACGCTCCCGTTCCCGATGGATTGAATTGAAACCCGAAGGCTTCTTCTGTTAAACGGATTAATTGGTCGAGACGTATCAATAGACATCCTGGCACTTGCGCCTTCAAGTTCGCTAAGAATCCAGAAATCAGGTTTTTCTGAATCTTCGAATGATCGATTCCGTATCTGCTCCGGATAAATACCTCCATCTGCAGAAAGGTTTATATCTTCGAAAAATATTCCCCAGAGAAGCGGACTAACAGCATGTGCGGGAGTATCTTTGACAATAATTTTCCCCGGCTGGGCAGCAACTCCTGCCATGGCAGTAATGGCTATTAACAATAACACTATTCTGGTTTTCATAGGTTTTATTTATTTTTGTTTCTTAATTTTTTATTTCAGTCCAATTCAAGCCTTTTAAAGTAAATGCTAATTTTATAGCCCTTTCTATCCTCTGAAATACAGGTATGCCGCAATAATAATTATAATAACGACCAAAGAAGCAATAACATCCCATTTATTCCAGCTTTCGCGGGTTGCTCTTCTCTGTTCCTCTGTGGTCGTAGCGAATGTTAACCCCTTAATTTTCTCTTCATCAGGTTCCTCAGTCATATAACTAACTCCGACCATAACAATTATGCATATTATTAAAATCAGGATACTAAAGTATTGGAAGTAGATATTATTGATTATCCAAAGGAATGATCCCTGGGGATATCCTTGTTCATAGCCCTTTAATCCAAGCGTGACAGGTGTATCAACGAGTAATCTAAATATACCGAGCACGAAGCCAACAATAAGTGCTGCCAAACAGCCCTTGCTGTTCAAACGCTTGAAAAATACCCCGAGGAAAAATACTACAAAGATTGGTGGGGCAAGATAACCTTGCATTGCCTGAAGGTAAAAATATAAACCCTTTGACCCTTTGATTACTGGTATCCATAAAAGTCCAATCAATACCATTGTCGCAGTGGCAAAGACCAATAACAGGCGCGCAGAATAACATTCCCAACCATGGAAAATTCCCGTTAAAATACCATGCAATTCTTGTTTGTTCTTTAACTGGCTCCCATGTGCCTTCCATCCCGGCAGGGATAAGAGGTTTCCAGAGATTAAACATATCGGACGGAAGCGTTGCCCGCAACTCGCTCCATCCACCAAGTTTAATCAAACCGAAGACAGTAACCAGTGCAGAACCAATCACTAAAACCAGAGTTTGAATCGCTTCAGTATACGCAACAGCGCGCATTCCACCTGCCACGGTATAAATGCCTGTTGCAATCAAAACCGCAAGCGAACCAACCCAGAAACTATCAAGATGCACAAACCCAAGATTCAGACTTAACTCTGGCAACAGTGTGCCGAAAACAACTCCGCCGGCAAAAATTCCGACTGCAATTTTTGTTAATATGTAAGCCACAAGTGAAATTATAGAAAGTACCCACCTTGCTGTGGGAGAGAACCTCTTTTCCAAAAATTCCGGCATCGTGTAAACCTTTGAACGGATGTAGAAAGGCACAAGCACCCATGCAAGGACAAGAAGACACCATGCGTGAAGTTCATAATGTGCCATTGCCACACCGTCTGTGCAACCACTTCCTGCTAATCCCACCAAATGTTCTGAGCCAATATTGGAGGCAAAAATTGACGCTCCAATAATCCACCATCCGAGATGCCTTCCTGCAAGGAAGTAGTCATCTGCCGTGTCCTTATTGCGTTTCACACTCCACCATGTTACGCCAAGCAGGATTGCGAAATACCCCGCAATAACAAGCCAGTCAAGACCTGTAAAACTACCATTTGCCATCATTGGGAAAAGGGTTATCTCTCTCATTTTCTATTATACTGGTTGAGTTATTTACCTAACGCTGAACTTATAGATAATTGTGTTTTTATAAACTTCGCCCGGACGTAAAACTACCGACGGGAAATTGGGTTTATTAGGAGAATCCGGATAATGTTGAGGTTCCATGCAGAAACCATTCCTGAATTGATAAACCCATCCGTATTTTCCTCTAATTGTTCCATCGAGAAAGTTTCCGGAATAAAATTGGAGTCCGGGTTCAGTTGACCACACCTCCATTACTCTGCCGCTGGAAGGTTCATAAACCTGCGCCATCAAACCAAGAACATTCATCGGTTTATTAATAACCCAATTATGATCGTAACCTTTCCCGAATTTTAACTGTTGATCATCGTTGTTTATTCTTGCCCCTATCTTAGTGGGTTTCCTGAAATCGAAAGGAGTGCCTTCCACAGGTCTTAATTCACCGGTCGGTATCAATGTTTCATCTACTGGGGTGAATTTATCTGCATTAATCATAACTTCATGGTCAAGAATATCACCTTTGCCCGCAAGATTAAAATATGAGTGGTGCGTTAAATTTACTATCGTTGGTTTATCTGTTGTTGCTGTATAGTCAAGGCGAAGTTCATTGTCTTCAGTTACAGTATAAATTGCTGTTACTGTTAAGTTCCCCGGATACCCTTCTTCCCCGTCTTTACTCACGTATGTGAGTTTTAATGCAGGACCTAAGGCGCTCATGAAAGGTTTTGCGGTCCATACAACTTTATCAAATCCTTTACGACCACCATGAAGGTGGTTAGGTCCATCGTTACATGCGAGCGTATATTCGACCCCATCTAAAGTAAATTTGCCCTTTGCGATTCTGTTGCCATACCTTCCCACAAGGCAACCAAAGTAAGGATTATTTTTAATATAATCATTCAGATTATCATATCCCAATACAACATCCCCCAGCTTCCCGTTTTTGTCAGGAACTTTAAGAGAAACAACGATTCCTCCGTAATTGCAAATCCTTGCCTCCATTCCCTTGGAGTTTCGGAGTGTAAATATGTCCACTAATTGCTTGTCCGGAGTCATTCCAAACGGAGCCTGACTTATCTTCTTATTTTCATCCATAGATGTTGTTGTGCATCCGGCGATTAATAGCATACCGCCGAGTATTGCAATATAATTAGTTGCTTTTCTCATAGTTATTTCCTTTTTGTTAAATTATTGTTTTTGTCCATAGTATGCATTCGGACCATGTTTACGGAAAAAGTGCTTTTCCAGTAAAGGCTTTGAAATCCCGTTCTTCGATGGATTTAAGTTTAGTGTTTCGATGGCTAATTTTGCAAGAAATTCAATAATGACAGCCGCTTCTACAGCCGATTCACAATCTTTTCCCCACGTAAATGGTCCGTGAGATGCTACAAGAACCCCGGGATAATCAAGCGGGTTTAGTCCGTTAAACCGCTCAACAATGACCTTCCCGGTGTTTGCCTCATAATTACTTTGAATTTCTTCCGGTTTCATCTGACGTGTGCACGGAATTGCCCCATAAGCATAATCTGCGTGTGTAGTCCCCAAAACGGGTATCTCTCGTTCAGCCTGAGCCCATGCTGTTGCAAAGAGGCTGTGTGTATGAACCACGCCGCCAATTTCGGAAAAGGCGAGATACAACTCCCGGTGTGTTGGTGTATCTGAACTTGGTCTATATTTGCCTTCAACCACCTTTCCTGTTTCAAGCGATACAACAACCATATCAGATGGTTTTAATACTTCATAATTAACACCTGACGGTTTAATTACAAAACAACCGCTGCTACGGTCAATGCCACTTGCATTCCCAAAAGTCTTAATAACAAGACCTTCTTTAACGAGGTCGAGATTGGCTTTCCAAACCTGTTCTTTTAATGATTCCAGCATTTTTTATAAACGGGCCTTATTTCGGATTTCTATAAGTTTCTTCATTACATAATAGAGATTGCCATTCCACTCCTTTGTTCCGAAGGCGTCATGCAAAACTTTGTAAAGCGCATATAGATCTTTATAAACTGCATGAGCATCAGGATCTGGATTGTAAACTTTTGGCTTCAAACCTGTCATTACTTTTTGTGCAGTCTCGCAATCCGGATATACACCAGCAACTACCGCGCCTGCTATTGCTGCGCCGAGAGCACAGGTTTGAGCTGAGCGACTTACCTTCATCGGCCTTCCGGTAACATCAGCGTAAATTTGCATTACAAGTGGATTCTTTTCAGCAATCCCACCACAATTTACAACCTGTTCTACTTTTACACCGTATTCCTCAAAACGATTTATAATGGTGAGAGCGCCAAACGCCGTTGCTTCAATCAAGGTTCTGTAAATTTCGCCCGGAGTTGTATAAAGTGTCTGCCCCATCAGGAGCCCGGTAAGACGTTGATCAACAAGAATCGTTCGGTTCCCATTGTTCCAATCAAGAGCAAGAAGACCTGATTCTCCCGGTTTTAATTTAGCGGCTGCTTTTGTAAGCGCTTCATGTGAACCAAGTTTTGTCCCGCCGGGCTGTATATAATTTACGAACCAATTGAATATATCACCAACTGCCGACTGTCCCGCTTCGAGTCCGTAATATCCCGGAAGAATACTGCCTTTTACAATACCGCAAAGTCCGGGAATGTCTGCTAATTTTTCGCTACACGGCACAACCATCATATCGCACGTGCTTGTGCCAATTATTTTCACCAGTGTTCCTGGTTTAATGCCGGCTCCCACTCCTCCCAAATGTGCATCAAAAGCGCCTATTGCAACAGGTATTCCCTCAGATAGCCCTGTTCGTTTCGCCCATTCTTTCGTAAGACCTCCTGCTGCTTTGTCAATCGTCAGTGCTTTAGGTCTTAATCTATCACGCAATTGAGCAAGTTTTGGATCAAGTTTTCCGAGAAATTCTTTATCAGGATAACCACCCCAATCATCGTTGTACATCGCCTTATGCCCAGCGGCACATATACCAACCGATAACTTGTCGGGATGTTCTGTCCCGGTTAGCATCGCCGGTATCCAATCAGCACACTCGACCCAAAGATATGCTGCGTCAAATACCTCCGGACTCGTTCGTAAGCAATGCAAAATCTTACTGAAAAACCATTCACTTGAATAAGTTCCTCCGCACTTTGCAAGATAATGGGGTCGAATCTCTTTAGCCAACGCTGTTATTTCCTCTGCCTCTGCCACACTTGTATGGTCTTTCCACAACCAAGCCATTGCCGCAGGATTCTTTGCAAATCTTTTATCGAAGGCAAGTGGTTTTCCGTTAGCATCCACAGGAATCGGTGTACTGCCGGTCGTATCCACCCCAATACCAACCACTTGTTCCGGTTTAAATCCCTTTACGTTTTTCTTTGCCTCAGCAAGGGCTTTTTTGATTGTTACTTCAGCGCCCTTTACATAGTCTGCCGGATGTTGACGAGCCAGATTTGGGTCGCGGGATAAAATTACCCCATTTTCACCATGTTCATATTCCCATACTGCGGTGGCAATTTCTTTACCGCTGGCGGTATCAACAATCAGGGTTCGCACCGAGTTAGTGCCGTAGTCTAATCCGATTGTATATTTTGGTGTCATAAAACCTAACCGTTTAATATTTTTCCTGTTGGTGTATTTCTAAAATTAAAACCATACTATTTAAGCATGCTCAATAATAATTTTTATAACACCGTCCTTATATGCGGTGTTTAATTCAAAAGCATTATTAATTTTTTCTAAAGGAAACCGATGTGAAATAAACCTTTTCAAATTAATTTTCTTTTTCAAAACCATATCTATCGCTCGCGGATAGGTATGCTTCATCCTGCGGCTCATTAAGATTGTCAACCCCTTTCTTCGCGCAACTGAATGCTTGATTTCCAGTCTATCATCCTCTGGAATTCCTACGAGAACAACCCTTCCACCATTGCGAACAACCTCAACACACTCCTGACTTGTAGGATTGCCCCATGCAGCCTCAATAGCAACATCTACCCCCCTTCCGGAAGTTTCATTTAAAACGCGACATACAACATCCTCCTTTGCCGAATTTATCTTGATACCTCCCAATTCCGATGCCAAAGAAAGCCTGTAATCCAATTTATCAGAAATGAAAACAGGATCAGCCCCTGCCATCTTTGCAAGGGCAAGTATCATCAGACCAATCGGACCCGCCCCCAGAATTGCTACGCTTTCTCCAAGCTTTATCTTTGCAAGATCAATAGCGTGGATAGCCACACCGAGCGGCTCAAGCAATGCGCCTTCATCGTCGTCAATTTCATCCGGTAAAGGGAAACAGCATGTGGAAGGTACAACCATGTATTCGCAAAAGCATCCATCGCATGGATAGTTTCCGCAAAATTGCAGATTAACACACAAGTTCGGGTGTCCGCGTTTGCAAAGTTCACAATTCCAGCATGGTCTTGCCGGATCTACTGCAACCCTCATTCCTTTCTTTAAGGGTCTGGAATTACCATCCAAAGCCTCTTCTCCAACCTCTTCAATAACAGCACTAAATTCATGGCCTAAAATCAATGGAGATTCTACAACCGTATCTCCGATTTTTGCTGTTTTATAAATATGAAGGTCACTGCCGCAAATACCGGAACTTAAAATACGTATTAGAACTTCGCCATTTGAAGGGGGGACGGGAAAAGCAACCTCATCAATCCGCAAGTCATACGGTGCATGTAATCTTGCTGCCTTCATTCTATTTCTTCCCGTCCCCATCTATTTTGCCTCTATTATTAGCTAGATAACCACTGAGCCTTTGTTTGGAAATTTGCTTAAAAATTCCCAAATATTTGGTCGCTTTTGTCTGCTGAAAAAGGATAGTTATTCACCATTATGGTAATAAACATTCCAACCCAGGTACTTGCTTAAAGCCTCGTTCACGCCTGCGGCAATATTTGAAGGATTGATTGCAACATGGTGCTCAAATCCATTTTCACAAATATACCGCAACAATTTCTGGAAATTCGGTATTTCAACAACGCCATAACCGCCAAATGTTTTTAGCGGATCTTTCGTTAATTTACCTTCGCCTACATAAGCCCGGATTTGACCGTATGCATCATCGGTGCTGATTCTCAAATATGTAAACTGGGTTTGTTTGAGTCTGCCGACAACCGTACCATAGGTATTTTCTTTCCCGACTGTACCAGCAATAATTGCCTGATAATCCATTTCGGGTGTCTTTTCAAAAAGGTCTTTTGGAAGATTACTGCAGTGGAAAATTACACCTTTATCAGGATCATCACCATAGTTATTGTTCCAATCCACAAGAGCGCTCGGTTTACCACTTGCTTTAGCCATTATATGCATTGCGATTGCTCCGGTAATATCAACTTCGCAGGCGCTGCTCATTCCCATATTGCTAAGCATGCTCATAATAGTACATGGAACAACACCAAAAAATTGTTCCATCGCTGTCCAACACTGAATTGCAGTTGCGTCGAGACGTGCTTCTTTAATCCATCTGTCAACCGCAACCCCAAATTTTGCCATTTTTAGAATCGCCTGTTGAGGAGTACTACCAACTTTAATATAGTTCTTAATCTGGTTAACTTTCTCTTGAACCTCCGGAGCGTTATCGCTCAGATTCGATACCCAGCCAAACAATTCAAAGAGGTCAAGTGTTTCAATTGATATTCCATATTTTTCGAATAATTTTTCGCTAAACCTCACTGTATTAAACGCTGCTGGTCTTGCGCCTAACGCGCCTACCCGCAACCCCTTAATTGCCTTTACAGACTGACATGTAACCACAAAGTTCTTCAAATCTTCTATGAATGACTTTTCAGCTGGATTTACTGTATGCAGCGTTGTGAGGGTGAATGGGATATTATATTGCCGAAGATTATTGCATACAGACATCTTCCCGCAAAAACTATCTCTTCTGTCTTTTACCGTCATCGAGCCAGGAACGTCCCGAAATGCCTGAACAAGAACAGGAACTTGTAATCCCGACCACCTTATTGCATTCGCAACTGCTTTTTCATCACCAAAATTCGGCAGAGTTACCAGAATACCGTCAATTTTATCTGCATTCTGTTTAAACAAGTTTGCGCATTTTTCAGCATCGGATAATGTTTCAACAGATCCGAACTTAGTTTCTGACTCAGGTAAAATAACCGCCTTGATACCAAGTTTACTCAAAACTTCAAGAATCTGTTTTCTCCCCAAATCGCAAAGGTGATCAGGGAAAAATCCGCGGTTACCAACAATTATGCCTAATGTAATTTCGCTCATAGTTTTTCTATTTATAAAGTTAGTTAATTAATTATTTTATTTTTATAAAAAGTTGTCAACAATTGAATTAAAATTTTTTTAAAATTTTAAAAAGCAAAATATTATATCTTTTTTCAAAAAATCAAAACATCCAATTCACAACATGGTGACTCTGCAAATTGTTATCGGTTAAAAATTGTCGATAATAAAAATGGCCGACCTTGAATGGCGTTGAAAAAACAGATACTATAAAATTAAAGATAATAACACGTCTTTAAGTAATCCGATGTTAATGGAATTTGTCAGTTCAACCAATGATTTGCATAAACCAGAAAACCAAATAAAAACTTTTTATTCGTAAAACCTGATTTTAGAAGACAAATTGGACTATGCGCTTGTTAAGGCAGGTTTTTCTGTGCCAACAGGCGCAACAAATTGTTCAATTCCAACCCAGACAAGTCCAGCAATTCTCCTTCGTGGAGCAGTTACGCATTCTACTTCTCCGAACCGTGCCCACATTGCACCTTCAATAACCCTGTCTCTTAAATATGCAATAACTTCGTCATTTATTTCTGTCAAAGCGCCCGTAATAACAACCTTTCTTAAGCCCATAGAGTTAAGAGCACATGATATTACATTTGCGGTTTCCAGAAGAGTATTTTTTAACCAGTCATCGATTCCTTCATTTTTCACATGATTGACAAAATCTTCCCATGTTGGATTTGATTTCTTTGTTTCTTCTGCAAAACTCATAATCAAACCGCGTGTTGAAACAAGGGTTTCCAGGCAACCTGTGGCGCCACATCCGCATTTGCGTGAATTTCCTTTCACCGGGGCGTGTCCAAGTTCTCCGCTGATTGGCAAACTACTCGTATAAAGTTTTCCGTTTACAATTGCCGCCCCACCGACACCTTCGCCAAAATCAACAAGCAAGAAATCCTCATTGTCTTCTGCTAAACATTTATGACCAAGCGCAAGAGCGCGTTCCTCTTGAACGAGAACAACAGGAGAATCCCAAATTTTTCTCAGAGCTTTTCCAATATCCGCCTTTTCTGTCCAATGAAGATTTGGAGAAAATAGAACTCTGCAATTTACTTCATCCACAATACCCGGTACGCTCACAAGGATACCCCAGAATTTTTTATTTGGCAGGTTCTTGGCAACAGATTTAAGCTGATTAAGCCATTCTTCTTCAGAATCAGTCGTGGGGGCTTTAATCTGCCACTTATCTTCCGAATCCACACCAACCGGCATCACTGAAAAACAAGTCTCATTGACACCAAGTTGAATGCATAAAAATCGTGGATTTTTTTTATCAAGACGGAGCATGATTCCTGGTCTTCCAACACGGACATCTTCTTCGTCCTCTCCATTATGTTCGCGTTTGATTTCCTTTGATTTAACAACCTCAATTACTCCCTGTTTAAGCAATTGGGCAGCGATTTTGCCTACCGTGGGCTGGCTAAGACCAAGCTCTTTGGCTAATTCTGCGCGCGTTGCCATCCCCAACCTCTGAAGCCGGGCTATCAGGCTCCGTCTGTTTATCAGACCCATTTTTGTTGGAATTACAACCATATTTATAAAAACAATTAAAAATAATAGCAGTATTCAGTTAATAAGAAAACTTAAATAATCATTAATATATTAAGAAAAGTTTATGAATTTATTGAAGAATAATTTTGCCGTAAATTTACTTTAAATTCAAAAGCATATCCTCCATTAAAACCAAAGCCGTTGCTTCGGCAACCTCATAAACATTCAAATTCTGAACCGGTTTGTTCGAACGGGATATTATTTCCGAAGATGCTGCCTGTCCGATGATTTTAGAATCGCTTAAGCGTATCGCTGTAGCCTGGATATCCGGAATTGCTATTGTTGCATCACCTGTTAAAGTCGGCATTGTAATTTGTTTTGAAGATACGAGGATTTCAATTACAACATCAGCAATTTTTCTTACTGCTTCTCTGTCTTTGCGCGCATTCTCAGAGTCAGTTGTTTTTAAAATATCCTGAATAGGTCGTCCGTCCATCATTTGAACTGCTATAGCCTGATCTACAATTGTTGCTCCGGCTGCTCTGAGAGGTCTGCCGAACAATCTTTCAATATCTCTTACAGTTTGTTTGTCGGCAAGGGTTGCCTCCGCTTTTTCTTTTTCTTTAATAGTCTGATTTACTGATATATTTTCAGTAGTTTTGGAATAATTTCCCGGCGTAATCTTTTCTGCATTAGTAATGCCAAGTGCCGCTGCTGCTTCTGGATTTTTGGTGCTTGCATCTATTTTTAAGGTAGATCGTTCAGTTTTTATAGATACAGGCGACGCTGAAATACCGCTTTTTGTATCAATCAGTTCCCGATTTACAAAAATTAAAAAACGGGGAGAACCAAGTTTTGGGTATGCTTCTTTAAAGCGGTCGATGACACCTTTAGCCTGTTCAACTGTAATAAGCGGTCCAGGCGCCGGAAGAGGTTTCTGATCATAAACCGGTCCGGTCTTGATTTCTTTCTTTTCTGTTTTTTCAACGGGGGCTGTAAACATTGGCGGAGGTGGCTCAGGCTTTGAAGGAGGCGCGGGTATCGGATCAGCCATAGCAGTTATCCCGGCGCATACTAAAAATGTTAAAACTTTTGTTTTCATATTTCACTCTTTGTTCTGCCGCTTATTTCTGATATATTAGACGATTTAAAAACATATTTAATTCACCTTGCCTGCCTGACCCTTATGGTGAACTTCTTAGCCTTATTGTTCATTGATGTAAATTTCACGCTTTCCTGAGCGTTTTCATCAAGAATCAAATTAATCCATGGAGTTTCATCTCCGGTCGAAAATCCCTGTTCATCTTTAAATACACAGTTAATCTGAACCTGTATCCGCTTCTTAGTTCTGTTACGGACATTTGCCGTAACTTCCAAGCGTCCATCTTCGAGTGTACGCTGTTGAATACCGGAACAGGTGACTGAATTCTGCGTCGCTTTATCAAGCAACACAAATGGTTCTCTATTTTCAAGGTCGAATTGGGTAGTTTTCTTTGGCGGATATGCTCCGGTTTCGCAACCCGTCTGCAATGCAAGTGTTAATCCGAACACCAACGCTGTTATTATAATTGTGTTTTTCATAGGTTTAATGGCGTTATTGATTGATCACTAATGAAAACAACCGTGTCCTGAGGCGGTTGTTTTACGTTAAAGGAAATTTGTTTTGTAAATCTTGAATCAGGCAAATTGGATTCTCCGTTAAATTCGACAGTCATCGTATATTGACCTGGCGGTAATTTCAATGCTGTGAAACTTAAGTATTGTGGAAGATTATTCCAATCGCGGGTGTCAGCCGCGGGTACAGTTGCTGAAGATATTACCTTCCCGAGTAAACCAATACCAGCGGTAATTAAACCTGCATCCCTCGTATCGCGACTTGTCGCAAGTATGGCGCCGGTTACAATCGCTGCTGTTCCAACTTTGTCTGTAGCATCTTTAAAAACTGCCTTATTGGCAAGGATATGATCCATTACTCTTCCACCGCGTGTTGTTGCCTGATAATTAAGATCATCTATAGGTTTCAGGTGAATTGTTTTATCTGCAATTTTTATAGTTGCTGATTGTATAGGGGATTTGTAAGTTCTGAATCTTAACTGTTCATTATACTCACCCGTAGCATACTTTGTCGGTCCCGGACCGAACTCTACAAAAATGAACACGTTTGCCTGTAAATCATAATCAGGTATTGTCGTAGATTTAGCATTCTCACGCGCTCGTTTTAATGAATCTGAACCATCTCCGCCAAGTTTAGCTGTGATATATCCATCGAGATAATCAAACAAAACGTAATCGTTCGCATAGGTTTTGTTCTCAGTATCGCTATCCATTAATTGCGCGCTTTTGAAGCATGCACGGGCGTTATCGGGCTCTCCATCCATCCAATAGAGTATCCCCCTATAAAAGTAAGCCATAGCACGTTCATAAGGTTCACCAATAAAAATCTTTTTCTCTTCTTTTCCAAAAAGTCCCCGCGCTTTTCTTGCCTCTTGATTAGGACTCATCATTGCGTTAATGGTCAGAATCGCATCGTCGAGAAGTTGCTTTGCCTTTTCAAATTTACCATATCTCATCGCAATAGCAGCAGCGCGATATTCCCACATCACTTTATCCTGCGGCTTGCATTTTTCCACCATCTCAAGAGCCGCCGTTAAAGGGTCAACATTTTTGGATTGCTGGTATTGCTGCTGATATTGAGAGTGCCGAGAAGCATCAGGCGTGTAACATCCCGAAATTAAGGCAGTGATTATACATAAAAATATTAGTAACCAAACAGGCATTGTATCTAAATTAAAGATTCGCCACCGGGTTTTTTAAGACCGGGCTTGTCATTATTTTATCTGTAAGAAGCGTCTTCAAGCCCCTGTTTTTTGATTTCGGCTGACCCTTCCCATACTATTTCACTTGTTCTCGCGTCAATGAGCTGGAATGTGTAAAGAATATAATCGCTTGTGCCTTTAGAAGTCCTGGTGGTAAGGCTGGAAAGTTTCCCGGTTAAAAAGAAATCAGCACCTTTGAATTCAACAACATTCGGGTCTGAAGATGAAGTAACCTGACCAGTTTGCTTGAGCGTTTTTTCCCTTTGCAGGGCAGCCATTCTATCCCGCGCCAAAAATCTGACTTTCCCGGCTGCTTTCTCGTTCAATTGAGCTCTGATTCTCTCAAGGAACATATCCTTATTAATTGGGAAACGAGTTTCATTGATTATTGGCTCAAGCACAATTCGTGGCGTCCCCTGTGCATTTGCTATTTCTGGACATGAAAGGATACCACGCGCCATTTTGTCAGTTACTGCGACAAGATCCTGGGATTCAATACCAGTTCCGGCAACAAATCCCTGTTCATCCGGACGCATTACTGTTACAGGGACTCCGGATGGATTCTTTACAGTGCTGGCACAACCAGCACCGAGCATTACTGTTAAAACCAAACCAATGTTTATTATTTCCTTTTTGCTTATCATTTTCATAATTAAAACTCCGTTTTTATATTATCTCCCAAAGAGGCTATTTGCACTACTCATCGGACTTGACTGTTGTGGCGTTACAGTCTGTTGAACCGGTGTAGTGATTTGTTGCTGTACAGGTTGTTGAACTACCACCATATTTGTTTGAACTACAGGATAGTAAACGGTCTGGGGCTGTGTTACAAGAACATTCCTTTCTTTTAACCTTGCATTTTGTTCTGCAAGAGTTCCTAAAACGAGACCACTTGCAGCACCAATAGCAATACCTTCAGCAGTTTGACGGTGATGATTGTGTCCTATAACACCGCCAACAATACCCCCAAGAATAGCCCCACCTATTGCATAATTCGGGCGTGTATAAGTGGTTGTTGTGTAAGTAGTTGTATAAACAGGTTGATATGAATAGGTTGTAGTAGTGGGTTGATAATAACTGTTTTCCTGTCTGGAAAGTTCCTTTTGGTTGTGAACAATGGTTCCGAGTAACCATCCTGCACCAGCACCAATGGCCGCGCCTTCAGCAGTCTGGCGGTGGTGATTATGTCCAATAACACCGCCGATAATACCTCCCATTAATGCACCAGTCAGGGATTCATTTGAGAATATCTGTCCTCTGACGGAGGTTACCGCCAGAATCATTGCTAATGTATATACACTTTTTCGCATATTTCGGCGGGTGGTTATCCCACCCTATATTTTTAGACGGTTGAATCCTTTTAAAATTCAACTATCAATAAAATCACTCAAGTAATTTAAAATTCAAGATACCGTCAACTAACAGCTTAAAGCTTAAGAAAATGGGTTAGCAACGAGTACAATATGGGAGTGCCCATGGTTTCCTGTATTCCGTGCCAACAAAACTATCTGCGAGTCTATCATCGGGTACTCGTTCATTAACAGGATCCCATTTAATTTTATGCCCCGATCTGAAAGATACATTCCCAAGATGAGCAATTGTTGTTACATGATGGGCAAATTCGATATGTTCTACAGGCTTTTCACGTGTTTTAATACAATCCAGGAAATTTCTGACATGAGCCGGACGCGGATCACCGCTACCACCAAATTTTGCAGGTTCAATGTTTGCATTTTTACGTTCACCAATAAGCTCCCAGCCACTATCGTTTACAATAAGAGTGCCCTCGCTTCCGGCGAAGGAAATCCCCCAAGGTCTGTTGTTCATACCAACACCCATACCCACCTTGTGTTCCCAGATTATTGAAAAATTGCTAAATTCATATACTGTTATCTGGGTATCAGGTGTCTCAGAATTATCATCAAGGACATATTTTCCGCCCGTAGATGAGACCGAGATTGGATGATGTTCTTGTCCCATTGCCCAGACAATGATATTTAACAAATGAACACCCCAGTCGGTCATTAGACCACCTGCATAATCCCAGAACCATCTGAAATTGAAATGGAAGCGGTTTGGGTTGAATGGTCTTTTAGGGGCGGGTCCAAGCCACATATCATAATCAACCCCTGCTGGTGGATCGCAATCAGCTGGTTTACCTATACTTCCAATCCAGTCGAGATAAACCCATGCATGGACAAGCCCAATTTTACCAAGTCTACCCGAATGAACAAAATCTACTGCATCTTTCCAATGTTTTCCGCTGCGCCATTGTGTCCCCATCTGAACAACTCTTTTATGTTTCTGCGCAGCAGTAACCATTGCGCGCCCCTCGGCAATAGATTTTGCAAGTGGTTTTTCCACATAAACATCTTTTCCTGCTTCGCAGGCGAGAACCGTAGGTAATGCATGCCAGTGGTCAGGAGTTGCTATAATTACGGCATCAATATCCTTACGCTCAAGAACACGTCTGAAGTCTTTGACAGTATCAGGTTTATTTCCCCGTCTGTCTTCAACAAGTTTAAAACACTTTGCAAGCATTGCATCATCAACATCACAAATCATAGGACATTCAACTTCCGGAAACTGGAAAAATGTATCAAGGTCTCCCCTGCCCATTCCACCGCAACCTATTAAAGCCACGCGAACCTTTTCGTTCGGGCTAACTGGAGTTGCCGCGACACCAGTTATAGGATGTGTAAATAACCCTCCCAATATAGATGTCGATGAAATGGCAAATAACGAGTTCTTTAAAAAATTCCGCCGTGAAACAAAATTTGTGCAATCGCAATTTTTGTTGGTTTTCATAAGAACATTTTTTGTTTCAGCGGTTGGGGAATCAAGAAAATTCGGTGTATTTTGGAATTAAATTTGCAAATGAACTTTATAAAATTGCCTGCAATATTTTCATGGCAGATACCAGTTATCCAATTTAAAATGTAACTTTAAAATTAAAACAGCTTGTTTTAAATATCTGTTGCGCTAAAAGACCTGTAAATACAGAATATAAAATATGAAAGCATTTAAATATTCCCAAAATCTGGTTAATACAATCAAGAAATTTCTGATTATAGCTACAATATTCGCGGCATTCTCTATAAATGCCGGCACACCGAACATTATCATCATCCTTGCTGATGATCTTGGCTATGGCGATCTTTCATGCTACGGACATCCGAGCATAAGAACACCCAATTTAGACCGCATGGCTGCTGAGGGAATGAGATTTACGGACTTTTATTCGACGGCAGAGGTATGTACACCAAGTCGCGCGGCTTTATTAACTGGAAGGTATCCAATCCGTTCAGGAATGTGCCATGACCAATACCGAGTACTTAGGAGAATCTCGACTGGGGGGTTGCCACAAAGCGAAATAACAATTGCTGAGGCTTTGAAGAAGCAGGGTTATACGACATGTATGGTAGGAAAATGGCATCTTGGTAATTACGAAAACGTTCCAGAACACCATCCGCTTAATCATGGATTTGATTACTACTTCGGTCTACCGCATTCCAATGATATGAATCCGACGGAAAAGGCACCTAAGGGGGCTACCAGTCGTCTTGATCAGGATCCTGAATGGTGGGCAGCTCCACTTTACCGGAACCGCGAAAAAATTGAATGTCCTGCTGACCAGAAAACCCTTACGCGGAGATACACTCAAGAAGCAATTAAGTTTATCGAACAAAACAAGACGAAACCATTCTTCCTTTATTTTGCACATACATTTCCTCATGTACCTTTATTTTCATCAAAGACAGGTAGTCCACGTGGACTCTATGGTGATGTAGTAGAAGAAATAGATTGGAGTGTAGGCGAAATTTTAAATACCTTAAAAAGGCTTGGGATTGAGAGCAATACTTTTGTGTTTTTTACCAGCGATAATGGACCTTGGTTAACTCAGGGACTTGCTGGTGGATCTGCTGGTTTACTCAAAGACGGCAAGGGGTCAACATGGGAAGGTGGAATGCGCGTTCCAGGGATTGCCTGGATGCCTGGGAAAATAAAGGCGGGAATAGTAACTCACGAGCTTGCCTGCAATATGGATTTATTTACCACCTGCCTTAAAATTGCAAATGCAAAAATTCCGGATGACCGTATTATTGACGGTGTTGATATGAGTTCGATCCTATTTGAAAACGGTAAGAGTAAACGGGAATTTTTTGTATATTATCGCGGGACTCAGATATATGCGGCGCGACTTGGTAATTATAAAGCACATTTTATAACTCGTACCGGCTATGGTCCTGAGAAACCGACTGTTCACGATCCTCCCCTGCTCTATCACCTCGGATATGATCCTTCAGAAAGATTTGATATTTCCAGTCAGCATCCAGACATAATAGAGAAGATTAAGAAAGAGGTCGAAAATCATAAGAAGACAATTCAACCAGTCAAAAATCAACTTGAAGAAACCATTAATAACTCTAAGTAAATCCGGATGTAAATAGGTTTATTGTAAGATTTATTTTCCAAGGATAATAGAGACAATATGACAAAGGAAGAATTTGAACGTTATGGTAACGAATTAATTCAATGGATCAGTAAATATCTGACAAATGTGGAGAAGTATCCGGTAAAACCGCCTGTTAAATTTGGGGATATAATGGCAAAATTACCGGATAAACCACCACAAAAAGGAGAGAGTTTTGATTTGGTATTAAAAGACCTTGACGATATCATTCTTCCTGGAATTTTACACTGGCAATCTCCAAAGTTTTTTGGATATTTTCCAGCAAATAACTCACTACCATCGATACTTGGAGAACTTGTATGTGCAGGTCTTGGGGTTCAGGGAATGATGTGGGCTACAAGTCCGGCATGCACAGAATTGGAAATAAGGGTGCTTGACTGGGTTGCTGACATGCTTGGATTACCCGAGCGATTTAAATCAACATCACAAGGTGGTGGAGTTATTCAAGATACTGCATCAAGCGCAGCTCTTGTTGCCATAGTCGCTGCAAGAGAAAGAATTACCGGATATGAATCAAATCTTCATGGGAACACTCAGAGACTTGTTGCCTATGCTTCCACGCAGGCGCATTCATCTATAGAAAAGGGGATTCGCATCGCCGGTATCGGGAGTAAAAATCTCCGTCTGATTGGTGTTGATGATAAGTTCTCAATGAAACCTGATTTACTTGAAGAACAGATTAAAAAAGACATTAAAAGTGGTCTAATTCCATTTTTGGCTGTGGCAACACTTGGTACAACATCTTCCTGTGCGTTCGATCCAATCCGAGAAATTGGTAATATCTGCAAAAAATACAATCTTTGGCTTCATATTGATGCTGCGATGGCAGGTACAGCGGCAATTTGTCCTGAATTCAGGTATTTGCTTGATGGCATAGACCTGGCAGATAGTTTCTGTTTTAATCCGCACAAATGGATGTTTACGAACTTTGATTGTGATTGCTTTTATGTTGCTGACAAACAATGGCTGATAAAGGCTTTAACTATTACCCCAGAATATCTTAAGAATCCTGCAACCGCTTCAGGTAGTGTTATTGATTATAGGGATTGGCAGATTCAGTTAGGCAGACGTTTCAGGTCACTCAAATTATGGTTTGTGATAAGAAGTTATGGTGTCGAGGGATTGCAAAAATTAATACGGCATCATGTCGCCCTTGCGCAGGAATTTGCAAATTGGATTAAACAAAGCAAAGATTTCGAACTTGCCGCTCCACAAGCCCTTAACCTTGTCTGTTTCCGCCATAATAGCGATGACAAGTTCAATGAGATTTTGTTAAACGAAATAAATAACAGCGGTAAAATTTTCCTTTCTCACACAAAATTAAATGACCGGTTTGTTTTAAGAATGTGCATAGGTCAGACCTACACAGAAAGGCATCATGTTAAATATGCATGGGAAGTCATAAATCAAATGGCAGAAAATTTAAAAATGATCTGATTTTGTTGAGTCCTGAATCTTGAAAGTAAGGGTTTTTGGAGTATAATCAGAAAAACAATTAAATAAGAGGGTTAATATGAATAATTTTATATACTACAATCCGGTCAAAATTGTATTCGGCAAGGGCGAAATATCAAGGCTGTCAGAACTTATTTCTGCTGACAAAAAGATTCTAATGACTTACGGCGGAGGTTCCATTAAACGGAATGGCGTTTATGAGCAGGTAAAACAGGCACTTAAAAATCACAAGATGCTCGAATTCGGCGGAATTGAACCTAATCCGCGATATGAAACTTTGATGAAGGCTGTAGAGATTTGCAAAAAAGAAGATGTAGATTTTTTACTAAGCGTAGGTGGTGGTTCAGTTCTAGATGGTACTAAATTTATTGCGCTTGCGGCAAAATACAAAAACGGAGATCCGTGGGATATTCTTGCAAAACATGCTCCAGCAAATGAAGCCTTGCCACTTGGTTGCGTGCTTACTCTTCCGGCAACGGGTTCAGAGATGAACATGTTTTCTGTAATTTCGCGTGAGTCCACAAAAGAGAAACTCGCTTTTGCAAATCCGCTTGTATATCCGAAATTTTCCATCCTTGATCCTTCGACAACATTTACACTTGATGCCGAACAGACTGCAAACGGCATCGTAGATGCTTTTGCGCATGTGATGGAACAATATATGACATACCCGGTATATGCCCCGCTTCAGGATCGACAAGCAGAGGCTATTCTGATGACACTCATAGAAGAAGGACCAAAGGTACTTAAAAATCCGACCGATTACAATGTCCGTGCGGCTATAATGTGGTGTGCAACACAGGCTTTGAATGGTTTAATTGCATGCGGGGTTCCACAGGACTGGACAACTCACATGATTGGGCATGAATTGACTGCATTCTACGGTCTTGCCCATGCGCGTACGCTTGCTATTGTAATGCCTGCTGTCTTACGGCATCAGATTAACAATAAAAAAGAAAAACTTTTGCAATACGGACAAAGGATTTGGGGTATATCTCCGACTAAATCAAATGCCGCTGAAAAGGCTATTGAGAAGACGGAGTCATTCTTCCGGTCACTTGGATTTAAGACAAAATTGAGTGAAAATGGTATCGGGAAAGAAAAATTTGAGGAAATTGCAGGAAGGTTTAGAGCACGAGGGATTAAACTCGGCGAACGCCAGAACATAGGTCCTGAACAGGTTATAGAAATACTCAACCTCTGCCTATAAAAAGTCACTTTTCCGAATAAAAAAGTATTGGTAGACCTTCTGAAGGAGTATTATAATCCTATTGTTATTTTTATTTTGCAACAAAAAGACACAACAGAGACATAATGTCGCAAAAGATGAAAATTTAACGGAGAATGATTAGATCGTTTGCATTCACAACACAGGGTAAATTGCATTCGAAGGATATACCTGTATTCCTGATGCCTACCCTTTTGCTTGATACCAATTTATTCCTATGGGTTGACCTTGAAAATCCAACCTCAGCTGAAACAAAACTGATTCTTGAAGATATATTCCATTTTCACACCCTATCGATTGAGGACTGTGTAATGGAGAGCTCTACTCCTAAAGTAGAGGAATACATTCCCAAAGATGATGATCGCTTTCAATATTATATTTTTATGGTAATTCATGCTGTTGACTACAGCAGGAAGGACGGAGTCTTTGCCACGAGAGAGTTAAATTTTTTTCTTGGGAAGAACTTTTTGGTAACATATCACATGGTGCCTTTAAAACCGGTTCAGATTTTCGAGGAACGTTGTACTAAAGGCAATGTTCATATTGCACGCGCACCGGACCGAATTGCTTATACTTTACTGGACTTAATAGTTGACAACTATAAACCGGCGCTTGAAGAATTGTCTTTTGAGATTGCCGGGCTCGAAGAGCAAGTCTTGAAAAATCCCGGGAGAGAAACCCTAAACCAGGTTTTGCAGGTTAAAAAGGAGGTATTGCATTTACTTTCAATAATCGGACCTCAAAGGGAAGTGTTGGCTCGGTTCGCTCGCGGGGAGTTTAAACTTATAAGACCACATATGGTGCCATATTATAGAGACATTTATGACTCCCTATTTAGGATATCTACTCTTGCCCATGGTTATATGGATTCATTAACCGGCATTTTACAATTCTATCTAAACCTTGCATCCAATCAAACCAGTGAAATTGTTAAATTGCTTACAATCATTACCGTAATTACAACACCATTAATGCTCGTAGGGACATGGTATGGAATGAACTTTAAGCACATGCCAGAACTTGAGTGGAAATACGGCTATCTGATTGCAATTTTAGTAACTCTTATTTCCACTTTGTTTGTGTATTGGTATTTCAAAAAGAAAAAATGGTTTTAACATGGGGATAATTCGATTCAATTAAAATAAATAAAGCGCAATGAAAAAAAGTGGGTTTCTCGACAAGATTTTAGGAAGGATTGACAGGCTTGATCCGGATGGTCTTCAAAAAATACTTGAGAGACTTGTAAAAGAACGTAGTTTCCTTGAAACCTTATTCAATACCATTGAAGACGGTATCCTGGTTGTGGATGAATCTGGTAAAATTATTTATTTCAACGACGCTGTTGTCAAATTACTCGGATTGGAGATTGATTCTGACATTGGTAAAGATATCCGTTCTATATTACCCTCAATTGACTGGGATAATGTAAATCCGTTAAAAAAGAAAGACCACAAAGGTATAGTCCGTCTGGAATTTGATATTGACCATCCTGCTCAGAGAACACTTAGAATGTATGCAGCGCCATTAAATATTGAAGTAGATGGAAATAGAAGGGTTGCTTTAATTATACACGACGTTACAGAGGTCAAAAAGAAAACAGCGGAAGTAATTGAAACCGAAAGGATTCAGGCTCTTACCCTGCTTGCCGGTAGTCTGGCTCATGAAATCGGAAATCCCCTGAATGCTCTAAGTATTCACACTCAATTAATGGAACGTGAGATTAAAAAAATTAAAAGTCTTATCCCTACTGGAGAACTTATTCAAACCAAAGACCAGAATACAAAAACTGCAATTCAGACAAATCTGAAAAACATCGAGCAGAGTGTCGAGAAATTGGAAAAATATATAAAGATATCCAATAATGAAATAAAACGGCTTGATTACATAATGAGCCAATACTTACAAGCAATAAGACCAACTCCTCTAAAATTAAAACCCGGAGATTTAAATATTGTTGTAAAAGATACCATTGCGCTTTTATATCCGGAAATTGAGAACAGAAAAATTATATTGGAGGAACGATTAACACCAAATCTTCCGATTGTTTCATTTGACTATAACCAAATAAAACAGGTTCTCATAAACTTAATAAAAAATGCAATACAGGCGATGACAAAAGGTGGAATCTTAACAATTGAAACTGGTTACACATCAAATGATGTATGGGTTTGCATTAGCGACACCGGCAAAGGAATTCCAGTAGAAGTTATGAACAGGATTTTTGAACCATTTTACACTACTAAACAACATGGAACTGGGCTGGGGCTAATGATTGTCCAGCGTATAATACGTGATCACCGGGGGAAAATCGAAATTGATTCCCGACCCGGAGAAGGCACAAAATTCCGTATCAGGTTACCTTTGCAAAAAGGATTGCCAAAATAAAAAGGTCTTACAGAAATGATTGACAAACCGACATTATTGATTGTTGATGATGAAGTTGCGACAAGGGAAGGACTGCGTAATGCCCTTGAAGATAGATTTGATGTATATGTAGCAGAGGATGTTAAAACAGCCCAGGAGATTCTGGATTCAACTCAAATTGACGTTGTGCTGACTGACCTGAAACTCCCCGATGAAGACGGGATTAAATTAATCGAAAAGGCAAAAGCAAGGTCAAAACCGCCAATCTGCATACTTATGACTGCCTATGGTTCCGAAGATGTTGCTGTTGACGCCATGAAACATGGTGCAGACGATTATGTTTCCAAAGGCAGAATGCAGATTGATGAATTAGAAATGCGAATCTCCCGTCTGTTGCGAGAACGGGAGCTTGAGCAGGAAAATATCAAACTTAAAAAGGAATTAGATACCAGATATGGATTAGAAAAGATCATCGGGGAATCGCCGCAGATGCGGGCAATTTTCGATATAGTCCGGCAAGTAGCGCCAACAGAAGCCACGGTTCTCATATATGGTGAGAGTGGCACAGGTAAAGAACTGGTCGCCCGTGCAATACATCAATTGAGTCCACGTGCTAAACGTCCAATGGTTACTGTGCACTGTGCCGCGTTGTCCCCTACCCTACTTGAAAGCGAACTTTTTGGGCATGAGAAAGGCGCATTCACAGGGGCTGTGGAAAGGAGAATTGGTCGCTTTGAAGAGGCAAACGGCGGAACATTGTTCTTGGATGAGATTGGTGAAATAGATCCTGTAATTCAGGTAAAACTTCTGCGATTTCTTGGAGAGAAAACATTTGAACGCGTAGGAAGCAATAAAACTATCCGTGCCGATGTAAGACTAATAACTGCAACAAATAAAAATTTATGGGAGTTAGTTAAAAAGGGTGAATTCCGGGAAGATCTATTTTACCGCCTACGGGTTGTTGAAATAACATTACCACCATTACGCGAACGTAAAATGGATATCCCATTACTTGTTAATCATTTTATAAAAGAATTCGCTTCAAAAAACGGAAAAATTATTACAGGGATAAGCGATGAAGCGCTTACAATACTCCTCAATTATCATTGGCCTGGTAATGTCAGGGAATTGAGAACAGCAATTGAACACGCGGTTGTCTTTTGCAAGGGCGATACAATAACTGCCCGAGATCTTCCTTTGTTTGTGCGGCAGCCAGAAACAATGATATCTATTACTCAACCAACAGCTCTTCAGCAACTTCAAAAGCCAATGACAATTAAAGAACTTGAAAAGCAATTAATAATAAATGCATTAAAAGAATTCAATGGTAATCGCACGCTGGCAGCAAAAAGAATTGGCATAAGCAGACGCACCTTGCACAGAAAGCTGAATGAATATGGTATAAAAGATATCTGACACTTTTTACAGTGTTTTGAAATAAATAAAGATTAATATTCTTGTCTCCCCGTTAAATTCCTGAAGAGACTTTGAGGTCTGTTATCTGTGTAGTCATTATTCAAAATGGATTGAAATTTCCTAACATTTTAGGTTATTATTCCTACTAAAGTTAACCTGACCTATGAAAGAAAAACAACAATCATGCCATTCGAGAACACGCGAACCATATCGGTGTACGATTATAAGCGCCGACCTTAATCTCCGGCTGGAGTCATTCCACCTGACCCCTTCGATGATAAAATTCCATGGACCTAAAGGCTGGGGAATCAAAAAATGGTCACTCCATGGTGGTAAACAAGAAGGTGTTGATTTGATTGAGATTAATAACGGCTTGATGCGAATCGTGGTTGTACCAACCCGCGGTATGGGCATCCTCGGAGCTGAAATCGGGGATGTTCGTTTAGGATGGGATTCTCCGGTTAAAGAGGTTGTAAATCCTGCGTATATAAACTTACACTCCCGCGGCGGACTTGGGTGGCTCGAAGGTTTCAACGAATGGATTGTCAGGTGTGGTCTCGAAAATACCGGTGCCCCGGGTAAAGATAAATTTATCAACAACGTCGGCGATGAAGCAGAAATGGATCTTACACTACATGGTAAGATTGCAAATATTCCTGCATCAGAGGTAGAAATCGTAATTGAACGGGATGAACCTTACAAAATTCATTTAATTGGAAGGGTATTCGAAAGAATGTTCTATGGACCTAAGTTGGAGTTGATATCAGAAATTGTTACTGAGCCAAATTCAAATAAATTTACAATTCACGACACTATTGTAAATCATGGTTCCTGCAACCAGGAATTCCAACTCCTGTATCATATCAATTTTGGACCACCGCTGCTTGAGGAAAATGCAAGATTCGTTGCCCCGATAAAGGAACTTTTCCCAATTAACAAAAGAGCTGCTGAAGATCTTAAAAATTTTGATGTTTATCCTGCACCAACACCTGGTTATGTAGAGAAAGTATATTGTATAACTCCGCATGCTGATCCGAATGGAAAGACGGTTGCTTTCCTAAAGAATGCAAATGGCACCCGCGGATTAGCATTACGGTATTCAACTTCCGAACTACCTTGCTTAACACTCTGGAAAAGCACAAATGTTCCTGAAGAAGGATATGTAACAGGACTTGAACCGGCAACCAGTTTTCCATATAACCGTAGGATAGAAAGACAATTCAACAGAGTTCCTGTGCTTCAGGCGCATCAATCCCGCTCATTTACAATTGAATACTCTGCATGTATGGACAAACAAACTGTTGACTCTGTATTAAATGAGATTGAATCAATCCGCTCCGGAAAACAAACCACAATCATACCAAACCCGCCACAAATTGGATAGTTTACTGAATTTGGAAATATATCAGGCTTATTAATACGGGTATTAAAAGCGCCGTTTCTAATTAAACTTTATCTGGTTCCGGATGAACCCAGGGACTACGATACGGGCGCCGGAGAAGGCGGTTTGCTTCTTCATCTCCGTTAACAATGTTTTTATCGGGATTCCATTCCAGAGTTCTTCCCCCTAACTGCATTGAAATATTCGCAAGTATGCAGGAAATACTCGAAATACAGCCTTGTTCAATATCTGCGACTGGTTTTGAACGTTTGGCAATCGCTCTAAGAAAATCCTGCATATGCCATCGGATTGCTGCTGCGCAATGACGTTCAAGATCCTTTTCGGTTTTATCCTCGGGATATTTCTCGTATTCGTAGAGAGCTTCTCCATGCATTGGCGAACCACCCCCAACCGGCGTAAAGTCATAACTGAACACGCTGGCTTTTAATGTTCCTTTATCTCCATAGAATGTGGCACTCCATGGATATTTCGGGTCAACAGACTCTCCCCATGTACGATGTGTCCATACAACCTTCAAATCACCAAAATCAAACGTAGCAATCTGAGTATCGGTTATATTTGCCTTACTTTCCTTATCAACAAAGATTCCACCAGTGGAATAAATTCGTTTAGGCCAGCCGAGGTCAAGCATCCACCGAACCATATCAAGCATGTGGATACACATATCCCCAATAATACCATTACCATACTCCATGAATGCACGCCATCCGCGTGGATGAGTCCATTTGCAAAATGGTCTTTTAGGAGCCGGTCCTGTCCACATTTCGTAATCAAGATATTCTGGCGGATCAATATCGGGTGGATTACCACGAGCACGCATGTGCCAGTAACAACAAATTTCTACATGCGCAATTTTTCCAAGTTTTCCCGCCTTTATAACTTTATCGCGAGCTTCTATCAGGTGGGGCGTGCTTCTGCGTTGTGTTCCTACTTGAACCACTTTATTGTATTTTCGCGCAGCTGCAATCATTGCGAGACTTTCTACTACATCGACACTTGTAGGCTTCTGAACATATACATCAGCCCCTGATTTTACAGCTTCAATCATTTGATATGCATGCCAGTGATCCGGGGTAGCAATGAGAACAATATCAAGGTCTTTTTCTTTAAGCATTTCACGGAAATCAGTGTATGTTCTTGGCTTCTTTTTCGAGAGCTGGCGAGTCGCTGCCATTTCCGCAGCCTCTTCCAGCATTTTTTTATCGACATCGCAAAGAGAAACAATTTCTACTGGTGCTACCTGAACAAGCCTCCACAAATCTATTTTACCGTACCAGCCGCAGCCAATCAAACCGACACGTTTTTTCATGTCGGCAAATTCATCGGAAAAACCAAACTGGCGGGCAAGAATTATGCTTGCAGCTCCAATTCCGCTTATTTTAACAAAATTCCGGCGATTCATAATTTCATTTGAAAATATTTTTCCGTAATTTGCAACAAAAATAATCAGCGATAAAGGTATAAAAATAAAACCACATGAATAATCAAAACAATCGATTTCGTGAAGGTTATCGTGATAATAATGCGATGGAATTTGTGGGATAAATACTTTTTGTTACATTTATTATGACTTGATATCTCGAAGTTGGAATCCTAAAGCGCCTATTAAAAACGCGGTTATATTAAAACCTAAAAGGACTAAAAATGATTCAACTATTCTGATAATGTTAGGTGGTTGCATGTAAACAGCAATCCATGAGCGGAAATAATGAATCAGAAAATATTCACGGTATTCTTGCATGAAAGGAAGGTTTTCTAAAACAAGATTCATCAGTAAAAACGAAAGCGCAAGTATGGTAGCCGCGGCTGGTTTTACATTAAAGCATCCGAACATGAAAGCGATCGTCATCATTGTTGAAGCGTTTATTGCAAGAAATATATGAGAAATCATGTAAAGTTTAATACCCTCCCAGAATGAGAAGACCCCGAATACGTGTTCAGGTTCAGGAACTAAAACGAAAAGTCCGCCCCATGGGAACCAAAGTCGAGCAAAAAACAAAGCCATTAAACCAAGAGATAATACAAGAATTACAGAAAAAATAATCCCAGCAACCCATTTGATGAATAAAAGCCGGATTCTTGATATAGGACGGGATAATATCATACGCAAGGTGCCATCTTCGTACTCCTTTGCGACCAAGTCTCCTCCTACAAGACAAGCATAGAGCGGCATGAGCATAATAATCTGAGGAATCAGCATAATAATTGCGACTGTCAGGGCTGAAATATATTCGGACACAGCATATCCGTTGCCTTCCAGAATTCGTTCTAACCTTAATCTCCAGTGAGAGAAATGGAAGGCTAAAAGCATGGCATTCTGGGCAAGGAGAAAAGCACCGAAACCAATATATGTCCTTTTCTTTCCAAATAATTTTAGCAATTCATTCTTTAACTGAATTCTGAACATAAAACCTAATTCAACTTTTTACACCGATAACATTTTTAAGCTGTTTATTATCTGCTTTACTCATCAGAGAGAGATAAAAAGATTCGAGCGTTTCTTCAGATTTATGAAATTCGTGGACTTCAAATCCGTTCGTAACCAAAACTCTTACGATATCGGGCGGATAGACATTTTCATTCGGCAAAACCATTGAATCTTTAAATGCGGATATCAGATTCATTTTCTCTAACAATTTCACTGCTTTTTCATGGTCGTTTGTGCGGAGATTGTACCATTTATTCATTTTCCTGATATCCGAGATTTTGCCTTCAAAAATTAACGAACCATTTTTAAGAACGGCAATACGGGAACAAATTTGTTCAACTTCATTCAATAGATGGGAAGATAAAAATATTGTAATATTAAGTTCTTTATGAAGTCGGATGATAGTTTGGCGCATTTCAGCAATACCTTCAGGATCGAGTCCTTCGCCAGGTTCGTCAAGGATCAGAAGTTCAGGGTCTGGTAAGAGCGCCTGTGCAATTGCCAACCGGGCACGCATGCCGTGCGAATATGTTTTGACCTTTGTATGTTCGCGTCCTGAAAGTCCCACCCAATCAATTACCTGTTTAATTCTTTCCGGTGGCGTAAGTGCGGTATAATGAGTAAGAATATTAAGATTCTGCCAACCGGTCAAGTAATCGTAAAAAGCAGGGGTCTCAAATATTGCCCCGACCTTTCTAAGCGCATTTTCACGGTCAGAAGAAATATTATGATTAAACACTCGGATTTCACCTGAATCCTGCCAGACCTGACCAAGAATCATACCTATTATCGTGCTTTTCCCGGAGCCGTTATGTCCCAACAACCCGAAAATTTCGCCCCGATAAATAGATAATGTTACATTACGGACGGCAATCCTTTTCCCAAACGACTTGTTAACATTCCTCAGTTCAATTAAGGTTTCCATTGGATATTCCCTTCTAAGACCAGTAAATTTTTAATGTGCCCGTCTGCATACAAAAAGTTCTGCGCTTTCTTTTCCCCGCGGGCAATATGAAATTTTTCTTTATCAAACATTATAGGGGTCTGATGTGGCTGAAATGGGATCCCGAGCATATTCAGAGAACCTGCATGTTGACCGTTGAGAAGGCTGTTCCAGCCATAACTACTCCCTGTTTTTTCAAATATCTGCTTATTGTCGGAGGGGCATTTTAGGACAAATAGATTTCCCAAATAATTTGAAAGGACTATATCAGGCCCATAAACTCTGTTTGATAATGTTGCTGCGGTTTGATTGACCGGTACATCAAGGATATATGGCATTTTCTCATTGTTATCCTGCACATATAATTGAATGGCAATTCCAATCTGCCGTAGATTATTCATACATGCAGCAGCTTTTCCAGATTCTTTTGCTCTACCTATTGCCGGAAGCAACAACCCTGCCAGAATGGCAATTATTGCGATCACCACGAGGAGTTCAATAAGAGTAAAAGCTTGGCAATCTGTTGAATTTTGAGAATCATTTCGTAGATGTTTGATATACTGTGTTAATTGTCTTAATAACATAAAGTTTTAACGATCAACGCTGAAACTGCATTCCCTTAAATGCATCCCCTCGTTCCATAAGTCTTTGGATTTCCTCTAATAAAGGCGCAAGTTCGGCTTTAGTCTGAGCTGAACTTTCGTTGTAAAATGTACGGAGCCCAATCATACGGATTTTATTTTCGAGTTCCGGGCTTAATACAACCGCATTTGTCCTATATCTCTGAACATTCTGAGAATCAGATGGTTCAGCCGCCAGTGATTCCTGTACTTCTTTTAAACGCCGCAAGGCATCATTTATCACTTTTTTCCTTCTGTCTTCAGGAAGTTTCTCGAAAGATTCGATCATTTTTTTGAAACCAACAGGGACAGTTTTTTCAATAAAATCATTTTTCTCCTGATCGGTCATCTGATCAAACAATCGTTTCCATTCATCCCGCAACCTAACGCGCCTGCGTTCTTCGTACTGTAGACTATTGACCATCTCAGCCAGTTTATTTAGAGTTTTTGCGCGCTCAGAAGGGGATAATTTAGACAGATCAACAGTATCGAGGTATTGTTTTATTTTCTCTGGGGAAACTTTATAGTGAGCGCTGATTTTATATCCGATAAAAACAATAGCCCAAAGTAACACCAATCCAATAATTACTCTAATCAAAAACCTTTTATGTTCAGTAAGCATGACTAAATTTATCCGAAAATTATATAAATTTAATTCTAAAAATGGATAAACCACAACTATGAATTATTCAACTGAAATATTTATTCAAAAATCTCTGCGTGATAAAATATAAAAAGGATAAAAAGTTAGAAACGAACCAAAAAGTTTTTTTTAAACAAAAAACAATTTATCTTCTTTCCATTCTCTGACGCGCCTTTTCTAAAATCTTTCGTTCACGATCTGTTAGGCTTTGAATCCCATGCTGAGCGATTTTATCTAAAATGGGATCAACTTCGCGTTTAATGAACTCATCCGGTGGAAGATCGTCGTCCTCTATGGAATCATCAATTTCCCATTTAATGGTTTTTGTTTCAGGCACAGTTATATAACTGGGCTTTTTGTAAATTTTCTTGTGTTTTAAACTGCGGATATAACTTTCTAACCGTATCCCCCATCGGATGTAAAACACACCAAAAATAATACCTCCAAGATGAGCAGCATGGGCAACGACTGATACCGGAAATATCAATCCATAAAGCGTTATTAAAATTTCTATCAAAAGTAAGAACTTAGCACGCATTGTAATCGGGATTAACAAAGCAATGAATGTGGTAAGTTGCTGTTCAGGGAAAAGTGTGGCAAACGCAGCAATTAAACCAAAAACCCCTGCAGAAGCCCCAACGACATTTACTGTCATTGCAAGTTCAGGTGACACAAATATTTTGATATAAAGGAGTTGCAAAATACCGCCAAGAATTCCGCTAATAAAATAAATTTTTAGGAAGGCAATTTTCCCAAGATACTCTTCAACTGCTCTGCCAAAAAAGTACAGAACAACACAATTTATCAAGATGTGAAATAAATCGCCATGTAAAAACTGGTATGTTAGCAACTGCCAGATATAACCGGAGGATATCCCTGCAATATTCAAATAAAAATATTTTTTAATTGGGAATAATCCATAATAAAGGCTGATGCTTTGAAAAATAAAGACGATTACGTTAATAATAATTAATACAACGGTCAGAGATGGGCTTCTGTGAAAGCCAGGATCCTTCATGTATTGTCGTTCATACAGCGACATCTATTAAAATTAAACCATGCCCTTTATTTCTTTCAAATCCAAATGGTCAGTTATTTGAAAAATATTATGCCAATATAAAACAAAAATTCAACCCAATTGAAAATATCCAGATTATTCGGAGATACGAATTGGAGATTGGATACCGTATCTTGCAAGAATACGCTTTGTTGCCTCAGGCTCCCTGAGTGCATCTATTACCAGCCTGCGGACACCATCTCCTTTCTGAAATTCGACTACATGGTATCCATCTTTTGGATGCTTAAGCGCATTCTTTACATCTTTTAATGTTCTTACTGTAAGACCATTTATTGATTCAACGACGAGACCCCGATATTCGTAATAACCGATATTAATGGGGTCAGGCAAAACACCCGAAAGCACAACAAGGGATGGTGTTTCTTTTGTTGGTTCTTGAGAACAGAGATAGACTAATCTGAATGGCGCAGAACGACGCCACTCTGCACCAAAACTGCGCAGATATGGCTCTGTTAACGGCTGAAAGACAAGCCCTCCGGCTATTATATATTCCGGTTCTTTATCCAGAACCTGTTGAGGGACAAGACGTTTTGAAAAATCGAATTTTGGCAAAGTATATTTCACTATATGCTCTGCTCCATTCCGCCATACTTTGATTGAAACAACATCGCCGGCAAATTTGTTTTTTACTGCAAGATTTTCAAGAATTAATTTTCCAAAATCTGGATCCTTGTAATTACCCTGATTGTCGATCTGGAAGCCATCAATTTCAAGGATTATATCAAGTGGTTTCAGACTATCCTGATTTCCGTTATTGTCCGGTGTATAAATAACAACCACCCCACGCGGTTCTCCGCTCAGCTTCAAATATTCATGGAGATTGGGATTGTAGGATGGTTGCCACCAGAAAGCAAAGTAGCCTAAACCATGCCATTTTCCTTTTTGTTGTTCGTTCAGAATTTGCCTGATAAAAACCGCAGGTATTGCACGGGTATTTTCACCTTTATAGCCGGTCGTGATGGCTGCCACTTTTCCATCTGAAATTATGATTTCGGAGGAAGTAACGGGATTTTGGATTGTTTCAAGTTCCATCTGAACACAGTTAAGACCACTTAAAACTCCTTCATCCACAATATATTGGGCAAATTCCACTTTTCTGGTTTCCAGATTTGCGCCTTTCCACCTTACGACGTGAAGGTTATCTTTATCAGGGGATTTTGAGCATAACTGCGCCGGTTTCATTCCCTGATAGAACTTTTCGTCCCTAACAGATAAAAGAGCCAGATTTGCATGGTAATCAATCCACTTAACATCCGCCTCCCACCATTTACTTTCGCCACCTTTCTGGATTCTTGCCATCAATAGATTATCGAGACCTTCAGCTGTTGTAAGGATTTCACGAGGGCGGATCAACACACCGGACTTTAGTGTTTGCTTTGGTTGTTTATTCCATGGCTGACGAAAATCATATTGAATTCCGGAAGCCTCAATAGTTACGATGGCTTTTTCCCATTCAAAACCGAGTTTTGAGGCTGTTGCGTTAAGGCATAAACAGCCTAAACTTAGAATCCCGAGAAATATTAATATTTTGAATAATTTCATAATCGTCTATCGGATGGGACACCGTGAAGTTTTAAAATTTCTTCATTTGCTTTTTCTGCCTCTGAGACCTTTAAGCATTCAACAGAATTATGTGGTAAAAATTTAATAATGTGGAAATCTCCGTTTGGTTTTTTGAACGCCTCAATAACATCTTCAAGGCACTGGATTTTTATCCCGTTTATCGAGTCCACCAAAGCCCTGCCTTTAACGCCAAAATTTGCATTGATCTGGTGGGGTAAAATGTTTGCAAGGACAATTGGTTCTTTTCTGGCTTTTTCAGGTGTTTCATTTTTTCTGTACAACAACTCATAAACAAGTTCAGCATTAACTTCGTCAGACCAGTTTCGACCCAAGGTACGCATATAATCGAGGCTTAGAGGTGTAAATACGAGCCCCGCATAAACAAAATAACGGGGAAGCACATCATATTGGTTACCTGCCTGTTTGTCATAATCATTAACATAAAGAGGCAGTGATATTTCCATTTCTTTCTTATCCCGCAAAATTTTTAATTTTACCGACTCACCATGCTGTGCAGATTGAAATGCAACGGCAACATGGACACGATTTCCATCGAACAAAATTGTGGCGTCGCTCCCGACCACATAATTATCCACCTGTAAAAGAACATCGTCTTCTTTAAGTAATTTTTGTGTAGAAGGAATGGGCATTATACTATCAATTCTTGCTCCGATTCCATCAGTGGTCAAACCAAGCATCCGCCTGTATGCCGGATTTTGCAATTGTGATATACGAATCCCTGCGGTTGGGAACCCATGATAAATACCGTCTTCAATATCTTTCAGAAAATGATTAATTACCGGTGGCGGTATGAAAAATCCTGTGTTTTCTAAACCCTGAATGCCCTGAAAGGCAACGCCAACAACTAAACCGTCCTGAATAACTGGACCACCACTATTACCCGGATTTATAGCAGCATCCGTTTGGACGCATAATAGACTGCGATTTCCGATATGGACATAGGTTTGGAGTTCAATGCGGGATACAACACCGCGTGTATAAGAAATCTGTTCACCACCGGCAGGATAACCATAGGTGATGACCGTTGACCGTACTTTGGGTAGCTCGCCAATCTCAAGCGGTTCTAATCCCTCAAAAAATGTCGGATCATCTACGTCCAATAAAGCTAGATCGCAGTCGTGCCCTATGAATGCAACCTTTGCACGGTAGAACTTTGGATCCTGATATCTACGAACTAAAATTTCTCTTGCCCAACTTACAACATGGGCATTTGTCATAATCTTTTTGCCTTTGATTACGAAACCTGATCCCCCGCTTCTATAAATTGAATCAAACCTCCATGGGGCATCCCAAACAGGCTGCTGGGCAAATGTGATAATCTGAATAACCGACTTTTCTGGCTCCGCCGAAAAACAGGCAAGGAATCCTGAAAAATAAATAGTAAGTAAAATTTTTATTAAACGCGTTTTCATGTTAATAGATTTTTCTATAATCCACCGAACCTTCTATGTCTGCGTGCATACTCTTCGAGGGCGGCAAAAAAATCCGCTTTTCGAAAATCTGGCCAAAGAGTGGGAGTAACCACTAGTTCTGTATATGAAATTTGCCACAAGAGGAAATTGCTTATTCGTAGTTCCCCGCTTGTTCTAATGAGAAGATCGGGGTCCGGGTAATTTGCCGTATATAAATGTTGTGCAAAAATCTGGGCATTGATTTCCTCTGGGTCAATCAAACCCTGTTTTACTTTTACGGCTATTTTACGAACTGCATCGACAATTTCTGTGCGTCCTCCGTAACTTAATGCGAGTATTAGTGTTAATCCATTGTTTTTTGCCAGTGCTGCCTGTGTTTTTCTTAATTGCGTCTGAACAAATTCAGGGAGGCGGTAAATCTGACCTATTACATCCAGTTTTACATTATTTTTCTGTAGTTCATCTGCTTCGGTTTTTAAATACTTGGCGAGATATTTCATCAACGTGTCAACCTCTTCCTGAGGACGATTCCAGTTTTCCACTGAAAATGCATATAAAGTAAGGTATTTAATGCCAACTTCGCCTGCCGCTTTAACGACTGCCCGGACAGACTCAACGCCGTGTCGATGTCCTTCGACACGGGGTAGATTACGCAGCTTAGCCCATCTACCGTTGCCATCCATTATTATAGCAACATGTGTTGGCAACGATGCTAATGCCTGCGGACTCAATGTTGGTTGTGATGGACTCATTTTCAAATAATAACAATTCCCCTAACCATCATAATTTAACATATCCATTTTCAGAATTTGATAAATTCAGCAAATTTTTGTTCAATTTCAGACAAATATTGTCTGTGAACGGTCTGGTCCGACAGAGATTATTGATGGTCTGGCGCCGGTCAGTTCAGAAATTGCGTTAAGATAATCTTTTGTTTTTCTTGGTAATTCTTTCCAGCTTTTTGCATTTGTAGTTGGGGTTTTCCATCCCTCAAATTCAGCATAAATAGGTTCAACCCTTGCAAGAATATTCACGTCTGAGGGGACATAATCGTATTTTTGAGAACCATACTTATAACCAATGCAAATTTTTATTACATCGACTGTATCTAAACCATCTAAATTTGTAACTGCTAATCGTTCAATCCCGTTAATCATGACCGCATGTCTGACCGCAACAGCATCAAACCAGCCACATCTGCGAGGTCTGCCAGTTGTTGCCCCAAATTCGCGTCCCATTGAATGCAATAAATCTGAAATATATTGGTTCTCGGTTGGCAGAGGACCTTCTCCAACACGGGTCGTATAAGCTTTAACAACACCAATTACAGTGTCAATTTTCGTTGGTGGAACACCCGAACCCGTGCAGGCGCCACCAGCCGTTGTATTTGAGGAGGTTACATAGGGATATGTCCCGTGATCAATATCCAAAAATGTTCCCTGCGCCCCTTCGAATAAAATCCCGGAGCCTTTCCGTATTTCCTCATGCAAAAGAACAACAGTATTTACAACATAAGGTTTCAAATACTCGGCAGCCTCTTTGTATTCCTCAAAAACTTTTTTATAAGAGAGAGGTTTAGCGCCAAGTATTTTTAAAATCTTATTATTGTCTTTTATCCGTTGCTTAAGTAGTTCTGAAAAACGATCAATATCAATAAGGTCAAGCATCCGCAAACCTGTTCTGTATGCCTTGTCTGCATAAGCAGGTCCGATTCCCCGTTTTGTTGTTCCAATTTTTTGCTTGCCTTTTAAAACCTCTCTTTGGGCATCGAGAATACGGTGATAGGGTAATACAACATGGGCTGTTTCGCTAATAAAAAGATTCCCATCAACATGAATTCCACGGCTTATGAGACCTTCAATTTCTGCCTTTAATCCAACAGGGTCAATTACTACCCCATTACCTATAACGCATTTTTTGTCTTTATGAAGAATACCTGATGGGACAAGGTGGAGCACATATTTCTCATTATTGATAAAGACAGTGTGACCGGCGTTATTACCACCTTGTGTTCGCACTACAACGCCTACCTGATCCATCAATACATCAATTATTTTCCCCTTTCCTTCATCACCCCACTGAGCGCCTACAAGTATGATATTTTTATTTTTTGCCATAAATTAATAATTTTCAGTTCTCTGTTTATAATGGCAAAACCAACGGAAATGTACGCATTGCAGAACGCGAACAGGCTTCATTCGCTGTCACGGATTAAACATTCCGCGTTTTGCCAAATAAGGGTATATTTGAAGAAGAAGCATTGTCAATAACAGAATTTTTCTATTTTAAAAATTAAATATGCAAAACAACAATATTCGCCCAAAAATAATTATTTTTAATATTGCATTTTTGTAAATTTGAATATAGAAACCATTCTAAACGTTATTAATAATAGTTATGAAAAAAATCACTATTACATTATTGGCATGGGCGATTGCCCTTGGGGTCGTAGCGGCAGAACCAAAGAAACTTCTTCTTGTAACCGTTACAACAGGTTTCAGACACAGTTCAATTCCAACAGCCGAAAAAGTAATTCAAAAACTCGCAAAAGAAACCGGGCTTTTCACTGTTGATTTGGTTCAACAACCTCCAAATAAACCAACCCCACCAAAACGTCCTGAAAATCCGACACCGGAACAGGAAGCAGCATATAAGGAAGCCCTTGCAAAATACAAGGCTGAAGATGCGAAATGGCAGGAGGCACTCAAAAAAGAACTCGAGAAGTTGAGCCCTGAAAATTTAAAGAAATATGATGGTGTAATTTTTGCAAACACAACCGGCGATTTGCCTCTGCCAGATCGGCAAGCGTTTCTTGATTGGATTAAAGAGGGAAAAGCGTTCATTGGAATGCACTCGGCGAGCGACACTTTCCATGGCTTTAAACCATATATTGAAATGCTTGGTGGTGAATTTCAAAGCCACGGCGCGCAGGTTTCTGTAGATTGCATAAATGAAGACAACCAACATCCATGTTGCAGACATTTAAGCCAGCAATGGACTGTTTTTGATGAGATTTATATTATGAAGAATTTTAACCGCGATACCGTTCATATGTTGCTATCACTGGATAAAGAACCAAACAAAAAGACACCAGGATATTATCCTGTGTCATGGTGTAAAGAATATGGAAAAGGTAGAGTTTTTTATACATCCTTAGGACATCGTGAGGATATATGGGATGATGATACGCCGTCTAACTTTAAACGAATGAATCCTCCTGAAGTTAGCAAGGCATATCAAAAGCATATCCTCGGTGGGATTAAATGGGCATTAGGTCTTGAACCAGGAGACGCAAAACCACAAACTGCAAAATAATAAATATTGAACTAATAAGGTAAAAATTATGAAAACAAAAATTGCTATAATTCTAACAACGTTAATTTCAGCGGGTTTTATTTATGCCGCTGATGATGATGGTTTTGTCCCCTTATTTAATGGGAAAGACCTAACCGGGTGGAAATTACGGAACCCCAATGGAAAAAATTTCTGGGTTGTTGAAGATGGTATTTTAAAAAACAAAGTTCCACCGGGAGAGCACGGAACAGACCTTATTTCAGAGAAAAAGTTCAAGAACTTCATAGTTAAATATGAATATATGGTACCAGATGGTTCAAATAGCGGATTTTATCTCCGTGGAAGGTATGAAATCCAGATTCTTGGTGATTACAAGAGTGGTAAAACAAGCAAGGGAAGCAACGGGGCAATTTATGCCTTTAAAGCACCTGACGTTTTTGCCTCCAAACCAGGCAATGAATGGCAAACCGTAGAAGCTACATTAATTGGAAATAAGGTAACTGTTATCCTTAACGGCAAGAAAATCCATGACAATGTGGAAATACCAGGTCCAACAGGTGGGGAATTGGATAGGAACGTAAATGAACCGGGTCCAATTATGCTACAAGGCGATCACGGTGTTGTGGCTTTCAGGAATATCAAAATCAAAGAGCTGCCATAATATCCAAAAAATATCCGCTAAAAAATCTGTTTAGTCCAAAACTCTGATTGCTGTCTGGCGACTGCGAAAAATTGTTTTTTATAATTCCATTGTAGAGTTGAAGATGATAGAAGTGGAAGTTTATTGACACAATAAACAGATATTTTATGGCTTCATTTAAAAACCAGAAAATAGCAGGTAATTAAGTTTGCAAATACTGTGTCAATTTTCTGTTAAAAATTATACTTTAGTAAATTAAATCATCCCACGGTTTAAAGAGCGTAGTTGTTTGCTGATTTTATCAAGCACTATCCATACTGGATTCTCCTGGATTCAAGAAGTGGTTAAACTGATTTTTGGCTGATACTCATTTTAGACAAAATAGGCATGCACCATTCCAAAAATCGGCACATTATAAAAGTAACCTTTCTTTATAAAGCATATGTTACATATTTTTTACTTTCAAGCGCAAGGTAATATGAAAAATTTTCAAGAAGGTAAAACATTTCCAAGTCATATTCAGAATCATCATCAGTTTCGTCAATTAAATTATTGAACATCTTGAAAATAAAATTTAGAATAAAATATATGAAAGAAATACAGGAAATTAACAGAAGAAACTTTTTGAAAACAGCGACTGTAGCCACTGTCGGCGCAATAACGATGCCATCAATAATCAAAGGGGCAGAAACATCCGGGCAGGTTGTCCTTGCCTTTGTAGGTTGTGCTCATATTCATACACCTGGATTCATAAATCTTTTAAAATCCCGCAAAGATGTAAAGGTTAAATATGTATGGGATCATGATAATGCCCGTGGTGCCCGCAGGGCTCGTGAATTGGAAGCCACTAATGTTACCGATCTGAATAAAATATGGGAAGACTCTGAGGTTGCCGGCGTGGTTATCTGTTCAGAAACTCAACTCCATGCAAAACTTGTCTCTGAAGCTGCAAAGGCTAAAAAACACATGTTCGTAGAAAAACCGCTTGGGATTACTGGCGCAGAAAGTAAAGAGATGGCAGCAGCAATAGAAAAAGCCGGTCTTATTTTTACAACAGGTTATTTCATGCGGACAGATCCGAAACATATTTTCTTAAAAGAACAGATACAAAAGGGCGCTTTCGGGAAAATCACTCGAGCGCGAGGTTCAAACTGTCATAGTGGTTCTCTCGGTGGGTGGTTTGACAATGAATGGCGCTGGATGGCTGATCCAAAAATTGCAGGTGTCGGGGCATTTGGAGATCTTGGAACACATTCCCTCGACATCCTAATGTGGTTATTAGGAGATATTGAATCGACAATAGCTGATATCAGGATTGTAACGGGGCGTTATGCAGATTGCGACGAGACCGGCGAAGCACTTCTGAAATTTAAAAACGGCACCATTGGTACCCTTGCTGCAGGCTGGGTAGATGTGGATAATCCAGTTACACTGCTTATCAGCGGGACAAATGGGCATGCAGTAATAATAAATAACGAACTCTATTTTAAGTCAGACAAAGTCCAAGGGGCTGATGGCAGAAAACCATGGCGAGAATTACCACCAGCACCTCCTTTGCCATTGCACCAGTTTGTTAATGCTGTAGCTGGGCAAAAGGACATGCCGCTGGTGACACCTAAGGAAGCTGCTGCCCGGGTCAGCGTAATGGAAGCGGCTTATAAATCTGCAAAAACAGGTACTTGGGAGAAAGTAGTCTAACAAAAATTTTTGTGTAAAATATCTTTTTAAAAGCAGTCTTGATAATAGAAATGAAAAATTAATCTTGTAAAAGAAATGCCCCTCTTATTTGAGGGGCAATTTTTTAAACCGGATTTTCAATATTTTACATGATTAAATAGTCGAATCTTTTATAATTAAATGGAAACATAAAAAGTTAGAGATTAAATTTGTGGGGGATAGATTATGAAGATTACAATAATCGGCACTGGATATGTCGGTCTTGTTACAGGCACATGCTTCGCGGAAGTTGGGCACAATGTAATTTGTGTGGACAATGACTCGGAAAAAATAAAAATTCTTAAAAGTGGAGGAATCCCAATCTACGAACCAGGTCTTGAGGAATTAGTGCATAAAAACGTTTCTGAAGGCAGACTTCGATTTACCGATTCAACACAGGAGGGCGTGGAAAATTCTGACGTGATTTTTATTGCGGTGCCAACCCCTCCCCTGCCCGACGGTTCGGTTGATATGAGTTTTATAGAGAAGGTCGCTCGCGAAATTGCAACTTACATGAAGAGTTATAAAATTGTTGTTGATAAAAGCACTGTTCCTGTGAAAACCGGAGAGCGTGTGGCAGAAACAATCCGGAGGTATAATAAGGCAGGTATCGTATGCGACGTTGTTAGCAATCCTGAATTTTTAAGGGAGGGATCTGCGGTTCAGGATTGTTTAAAGCCCGAACGAATTGTTATCGGAGTTTCATCTCCACGCCCTGTGCCTGCCATGAAAGAAATATATGCACCATTTAATGCACCAATTATCGTGACAGACATTAATTCCGCTGAACTCATTAAACACGCCGCCAATTCGTTTCTTGCAATGAAAATATCGTACATCAACGCAATTTCAGTTATATGCGAAGCAACAGGTGCTGATGTTGTCGAAGTCGCTAATGGTATTGGAATGGATAGCCGCATTGGCAGACAGTTTCTCGATGCCGGAATCGGGTTCGGAGGGAGTTGTTTTCCGAAAGATTTAAGCGCGTTTATAAAAATCGCTGAGGATGTTGGTTATAATTTTGGCTTGCTAAAAGAGGTCAAGAGAATAAATGAGGAGCAGATGGAAAGGTTTGTCAAAAAGATTGTTGATACTCTATGGGTTTTAAAGGACAAAACAATCGGAGTTCTCGGGCTCTCATTTAAACCCAATACTGATGACGTAAGAATGTCTCCGGCGATTGACCTTTGTAAACGACTTCAGAAACTCGGCGCAAAACTTCGTGTCCACGATCCGAAAGCTATGGAAAAAGCGCGGGCAGTTTTAAGCGATGTTGTATATGTAGAAGATATGAATGCAGTGGCTGAGGGGTGCGATGCGCTTGTGATAGCCACCGATTGGGAGCAATTTAAGAAACTTGACCTTGAACGCGCTCGAAAAGTGATGACCCACCCGATTATGTTCGACGGACGTAATGTATTCGATCCGGATGAAATGGAGAGGCTTGGGTGGATTTACAAGAGCGTGGGGAGAAAGTAATCTAATTAAATTAGCCGGAAAATGACATTATCAAACCGCAACAGACCGGAAATCGAAGTATCCGCCGGAATAATTTTCAAAAACGGAAGACTACTGATCACTAAACGAAAGAAGGGCGATCATTTGGGCGGGCTTTGGGAATTCCCAGGTGGAAAGCGGAATCCGGGAGAAACTTTTGAAGATTGTCTGAAACGCGAATTGGAGGAGGAACTTGGGATTAAAGTTAAGGTCGGCGATTTGCTTTGGTCAATGACTCACGATTATCCGGATATCCGTGTTCACTTGCGTTTTTTCCTTTGTTCACATGAAGACGGCGAGCCAAAACCTATCGCGTGCGATGCAGTGGCATGGATTGAGCGTGAACAGATTAAGGATTACGCGTTCCCAGAGGCTGATGCCATGGTTGTTGACCTGCTCTACTCCTTGCCCCAATTGTGGAAAAAATGAGTTACAAAAATCGCCGGGAAACAAAAAGATGAGTGAAATAAAAAGATTTTGAGAAGAATTGAGAAGAAATCGAAGGAGTCGAAAAAATGAAGTTAAATAGAAGGGGTCAGGAATTCACGATTTCTTTAATCCGTTCATTTGTGACGTCGGCAATTTCCCCAAG
>Ga0078972_1001181_pt1 | contig 100861 bp, 96 predicted proteins | sample YelNatPaOPGAMG01_FD_67568 | JGI IMG/M metagenome (GOLD analysis project Ga0078972, IMG submission 67568) | Hot spring thermophilic microbial communities from Obsidian Pool, Yellowstone National Park, USA - OP-RAMG-01 (SPADES assembly) (version 2) | ecosystem: Environmental > Aquatic > Thermal... | reverse complement strand
GTTTAGATAATTTTATTATAATTCTGCTCGGATGTCAAGATGGTGGATTATGTCTGTTAAGGAAAGTTCCTAAATGGGCAGGGGAGACAGGAGGGATTTGCTGCCGGTTTTATCTTACCAGCACCATTTTGGTGGTGACCATTTCGTTTTTCCCAGCAAAGCGGACAAAGTAAACGCCTGGTGATAAATGACGCAGGTCATTTCGGCCCGGGTCAAGTACCATGACCTTTCGGCCAGAGACTGAGTAGAGCACTGGTGACTCCGTGCCATCAAGCCATAACCAGTCAGCCGCCGGATTGGGCCAGAGCCGCACAGCGCTCACCACAGAAATGAACCTGGGTTCCTCGGCATATTGACGGGGCGTCCTGCTGGGCGCCCCGTCTTATTAACTTGATTAACCAAAACCGGCTAATAAAATAAAATCATTAATACCGGTACTTACCTCGCAGTTTTTGTCCTTATCCTTTTGCTGATCATAACTGGTGTCGCCCTTGCCGAAAAGTCAAAACTCCATCTTTATCCCGGGGACCGAACCGGGACGCTCATCCATCAGGGAATCAGGCGCCATTACCTGATTCATATCCCGAATAACCTGCCCCGCAACCAGCCGGTCCCGCTGGTGTTCGTCTTACATGGTGGTGGTGGTAATCCCGCGGCAATCGCCCGCTTAACCGGCTTCAGTTTACTGGCTGACTCAGCCGGATTTATTGTCGTCTACCCCGAAGCGGTCAACCGCCACTGGAACGACGGCCGCGATGTCCGTCGATTCCGGTCCCACCGAAAAAAAATTGACGACACTGGTTTCATCTCCAGCCTGATTGACACCCTGGGCTCCCGCTTAAAAATTGACCCGAGCCGAATTTATGCCTGTGGCATCTCCAATGGCGGGATGATGTGCCACCGATTGGGAATAGAACTGCCAGACCGGCTCGCAGCCATCGCCACCGTTGCTGCTGCCCTGCCCGAAAATTTGCTTGACCGTTTCCAGCCTGCCGCTCCCCTTGCCGTGCTGATGTTCAACGGCACCGCGGACCCGCTTGTACCTTACGAGGGTGGCTATGTAGGCATCAATGGCAAAAACGGTCGGGTAATAAGCGTGGAGCGTACCGCAGAACTCTGGGCTGAATTTAACCGTTGCGCCCGAGAACCAGAACAGACAGTTATTGCCACTAACCCGGAAAAGCCCGAAATAATTTGCAAAAAATTCCCCGGCGGCATTGATGGCACTGAAGTTGTCCTCTACCGGCTAAATGGTGCTGGTCATATCTGGCCCGGTGGCAAGAGACGCCCGCTGAAGTTTGGCACTTATCTCGCCACCATTAATGCCACCAGAATCATCTGGGATTTTTTCCAGAGGCACTGCCGGCACTAATTCAGCCGGAGTTCAGACTCCTGGTCAAACAGATGGATATTTTCCCGGTCAAAGCTCAGCCGGACCTGATTTCCGGGTTTTAACGATTGGGCTGGCGCCGTTCTCATAATACAATTTTCAGTCCCGATTTTCAAATAGACCAGCACCTCATTCCCGAGTTGCTCATTAACCTCAACAGTTGCCAGCACAGTTCCGGCATCGTCAATCCGGATATGCTCCGGTCTGACCCCGAGCACAACCTTTTGTTCTGGTCGTCCCTGACCGACCAGCGCCGGCAATAGTTCCACTGTAAAATTGGCGCTGACAAATCGCAGCGGCCCGGACATAATTATCCCCGGAAACAGATTCATTGGTGGCGAACCGATAAAACTGGCAACAAACCGATTTACCGGCTGATTGTACAGCGTCAACGGGTCAGCCACCTGCACCAGTTTCCCATCCTTCATTACCCCAATGCGCTGTCCCAGTGTCATCGCCTCCACCTGGTCATGGGTCACATAGATAATGGTCGTGCGCAGCCGCTGATGCAGCCTGGTTAGTTCGGCACGCATCCCCACCCGCAACTTCGCATCCAGATTGGAAAGCGGCTCATCAAATAGAAAAACCTGGGGGTTACGCACAATTGCCCGTCCTACCGCCACCCGCTGCCGCTGACCACCAGAAAGCTCGGTGGGCTTCCGATCCAAAAGACCAGTGATTCCAAGAATCTGTGCTGCCTCCTCTACCCGGTGTCGGATTTCTTCCCGGGGCAACTTTCTCAGCTTCAGGGCAAATGCCATATTCTCAAAAACGGTCATATGGGGATAGAGCGCATAATTCTGGAATACCATCGCAATATCCCGTTCCTTGGGTTCAAGATTGTTTACCAAACGCTCTCCGATGTAAATCTCGCCGGCATCCGGCGCCTCAAGTCCGGCAACCAGCCGCAGCAAAGTTGTCTTACCGCAGCCCGATGGTCCCAGAATCACAAAAAACTCCTGGTCCAATATCTCAAGACTCACCCGGTCAACCGCCATTACCCCGCGCCGGAAAGTTTTAACCACCTCTTTTAATAATACCCGGCTCATAAATTTATCTCCGGGACCAGAGCACCGATAGAACCCGGATAATCGTGTCCTTCAGATTCCGCCGGGATACAACCACATCAACCAGCCCATGTTTGAGCATAAACTCCGCACGCTGAAAACCGGGTGGTAGTTTCTCCCCAATCGTATCCTCAATTACCCGTTGCCCGGCAAACCCCAGCAGGGCGTTCGGTTCGGAAATAATTACATCACCGAGCGACGCATATGAAGCCATCACACCGGCAGTGCAGGGGTCAACTGGAATTGCAATATACGGTATCCGTGCCCGGCGCAAAAGGCCCAGCTCGGCTGATGTCTTTGCCATCTGCATCAACGAGATAATCCCCTCCTGCATCCGGGCTCCCCCTGAAGTCGCAACAATAATCAACGGCATCCGTTCGGTTCGTGCCCGCCGGACTGCCCGGGCAACCTTTTCGCCAACCACCGAACCCATACTACCGCCAATAAAACCAAAATCCATCACCCCGAAAACCACCGGAATTTTACCGGTCTTCCCATAACCATAGCTGAACGCATCCAGCCGTCCGGTCTTCTCCCGTGCCTCGCGGAGTTTCTCTAAATACTTCGGGAAATTAAGTGGGTCACTCGCAACCAGATTATTATCCAGCTCCACCCAGGAACCCTCATCAAGGATAATCCGGATATAGTCCTCCGGTCCGATTCGGAAATGATACCCACACCGGTTGCAAACATAAAAATTGGTTTCAAGGGTCTTGCGGTAAATAATCTCATTGCAGCCGTTACAGCGCTGCCAGAGGCTATCAGCGCGTTTATTCTTATCCTCGGTTTCCGGCATATGGTTAGTATAAAAAGGGGCTTTACCCAGTCAAGGTAAAACCCCTTTTTCTGCGGTTATCGCAGTAGTATCTTAACTACCTTGAGCCGCCGCGCGGTGGACGTTCAGTCCGGGCGCGTGCCTCATTGACCGTCAACTGCCGGCCGTCCATTTCCGTTTGATTGAGGGCGGCAATGGCGGCAGCTGCTTGTTCATCGGTAGCCATTTCCACAAAGGCAAATCCCCGAGAGCGCTCGGTGAACTTGTCTTTGATGATCTCCACCGAAGTAACCTCGCCGTGCTGACCAAAAAGGTCGCGCAGCCGGTCTTCGGTAGCGCTGAATGGGAGATTTCCCACAAATACGCGCTTACCCATTTAACTTACCTCCAGTAAGGTTTGCGCTTGGGAAACGTCAGGCTACGTTTTAAGCTCGCCACCAACGGGCGGGTACCGACGCAGACCTTAACGGACCACAAGCATAATCTCGGGCAACTATCTTTTTAAACCGATTTTAGCCCGTATCAACCGGTTGATAGATAATAACATAAAAATTTGTAACTGTCAATAAAAATTTTTCTTTCGGCTCACACCATCCGGGACTTAAGTAAATCCCTGATTTTGTAATTAAACCTTACCAGATAATCTTGCACCAGTCATCCTGCTGCAGACTTTCCGCTGCCGCATCGGCAATTGCCAGTTTTTCGTGTCGGAACAGGTCATCACCGTATCAAAAACCTGATGATTTTCTGCCCCACCCAACTCCAGTTTTGCCGGAATCAATTCAACTGTCAGCCCCTGACGCTCAAGCCGGATGGAAATATTCTCCGGCGGAATTGAACCCGCGCCTCTTCAGCCAGTTGAAAAAATGCTCATAAATTTTCTTCGCAGCCAGCGGCGTCTTCGCTCCCAGCGAAATCAAAATGTCAATATCAGTCCCACCCCGGATTCTCGTGCCCTTGGCATACGAACCAGCAGGCTCAATTCTCACCAGATAACGTCCAGCCCATTCCCGGATTGCCGGCTTCAACTCCTCCGCCACCTTTTCGGCAGGTGACTCCGCACCGCCGAGTAATTCGTATTTTGCCCGGACCAGCCGGATATACTCATCAGGCTTCATCACCGGACACCTCCACCTAATTAATTAAATTTAATCATTACCGCACAAAATCGGTCCAGAGTAAAATACAGATTAAAAGTCAGACTGTCAATTATCACTTCGCCGGCGCAGGATGATAATCGGGGTCAACTCATTCCCCTGACCTGCCGGATTATCCCGCAGCGCCTCCTCAACCAGCGGGATATCAAGTCCGGCTGAGGCACCAACCACCGTGCAGCCGAAAATATCATTCGCATCAACAATCGCCACCGGACAGTTAAGTGCCGCTGAGAGTTCCTGCGCCACCCGGTCCGGTTCCTTTGGACCTAAAATCACACATTCGTAAAACTCGGGGACACCTGAGGTATGGGCAGCATCAATCATCGCCACCTGCTTACCCGCTACCCGATAAAAATCGCCGCTCCGGCGCCGCAATTTGCCAAAAAAACCGGCAACCGCCGCCCGTAGAATCCGCGCCGTTCCCACCTCATCAATCGCGCACTGCATTGACCAGGGGGAACGTAGCCCGATACCATAGGGCACCTTCTTAACAAACCGCCATAAAAAATTTGCCCAGAAACCGGGTTTAATTGCACTCACCGGAATCGCCCGTCCCTGAACCGCAGCCACCGGACTTTCGGCAATCGTCAGGATATCACCGGGCTGTAAATACGGACCGGCAAACCGCCGCACCTCAGCCAGAAGGTCATCTCCGCGGTTCAGCACCTTAGTCTTCACCCAGATGCGCTCAACCGGACCCTGCCGGGTTTCAATTATCTTCGGTTTTTCCTTCTTCATATACTTCAATATAATATATTATCTCTTCAATGCAACCAGTTCCCGCACCATTACCCCATCATTTGCATTCTAAAGGCAAGATTATATTATACTCCGGTATGCCGGAAATTCAAAAACCAAATGCCGAACACTTCACCCGTCGGGTCGGGCTCTTCACCCTCGGCACTCTCATCTCCCGGCTCGGGGGCGTAATCCGGGAATCGGTTTTTGCCTATCTCTTCGGTGCCGGACTGGCAACCGATGCCTTTAATGTCGCCTTCCGAATCCCCAACTTCTTCCGCGACCTGTTCGCCGAAAGTGCGCTCTCGGCAGCATTTGTTCCCACCTTTGTCCAGACCCGGCGCAGCGCTGATGAAAAGACCGCCTGGCGTCTCGCCGCCAATATGTTCAACGCCATTCTGCTTTTCCTTACCGGCTTCGTTTTAATCGGTATCATCTTTGCACCTCAGGTCGTTAAGGTGGTCGCCTGGGGATTCCGTCCCGAACCGTCGAAGCTCGCCCTCACCATCACCCTCACCCGGATAATGTTTCCCTTTTTACTCTTTGTCGCTTTAGCCGCCTGGGCAATGGGTATCCTCAATGCCTGCGGCAGTTTCTTCATCCCGGCAGTCGCGCCGGCGGTTTTCAATATCCTCTCCGCCCTTTTTCCAATCGCTACCTATACAGTTTTTGTCCGCCACGGCATCCACCCGATTCTTGGTATGGCTTACGGTGTTACCTTCGGTGCGCTGTTCCAGTTCCTGATTCAACTTCCCCGGCTTCGCTCCTTCGGCTATAAATTCCAACCGCTACTTAACTTCGCCGACCCGGCATTGCGCCAGGTATTTATCCGTTGGCTGCCAATGGTGCTCGGGCTTGCAACCTGGCAGGTCAACTTCCTGCTCAACACCTTTTTGCTGACCTTTTTACCTCAGGGCTCAGTCACCTGGGTCAGCTATGCCTACCGAATTCAGCATTTACCCGCTGGTTTATTTGGCGTTGCGATTGGCACGGTCGCCCTTGCCCAGTTCGCCCAGACCGCCACTGCCCGCCTCAACCGCGAGCAGTTCCTCCACGGCTTGAACCTCGTCTCGGTGCTCACCCTGCCGGCAGCGGTGCTCCTTTTCATTCTTGCCGTTCCCCTCGTCCGGCTGATTTACCAGCATGGCCGCTTCACCCCGACCGATACCACCCTCACCGCTCAGGCACTCGCCCTCTATGCTTTCGGCGTCTGGCCCGCGGCTGCGGTCCGCAACTGTGCTGCCGGCTTCTACGCGCTCGGCAATACCCGTACCCCGGCATTTGTCGCCCTGCTGGTTGTTGCCCTCAATATCCTCCTCAACCTCATCCTGATGCGCTTTATCGGCTTTCGCTCCTTTCCCCTTGCCGCCTCCCTCACTCAGTTTCTCAACTTTGGGCTTTTGTTTTTTCTGTTAACCCGGCGCCAGCCCGACCTGCTTGACCGGCATACCATTACCGTCCTCCTCCGTTCCCTTATCTCCGCCCTGGTCGCCGGGCTCCTCACCTTTATCCTTGTCCGGATTTATGAAAAATTTATCCCGGTCAACCAACTCCTCACCCAATTTGCCGAAATCATTATCACCAGCACCCTGGGCATAATCAGCTACTATCTACTTGCCCGGCTTTTAAAATTACACGAGGTCACCGCTGCCCTGAATGCCCTTATCCGCCGCCCGCCCGGTTAAACCACTTTTCTTTGTCCGACAAATGCCACCGCAGAAATCTATTGATAAACCCTGAAATTACGCTAAAATATATTATGTATGCCAATAACCTACTACACTGAGCAACGGGTTCACGCACCGATACTCATCGCCTGCTGGCCCGGAATGGGCCATGTGGGCATACTTGCCGCCAACTATCTCCGGGTAAAACTCAATGGCAAACCCTATGCTGAAATCGATGCCACCCCTTACTTTTTACCCGATGCGATTGAAGTTCTTGACGGCATTGGCACAATTCCCCCGCCCCCGCGTCAAACCGTCTACTACATTGCCGAACCACCACTATTAATCTTTGAAGGTGAAGCCCAGATTGCCGGTGAACCCGGTATCCGGATTGCCGGCGAACTCCTGGACGTCGCCCAAACTGCTGGCGTCAACACCGTTTATACCGGTGCCGCATTCGCCACCCCGATGAGCTATCGCCAGCCGGCAAAAGTATTCGGTGTCGCCACCGAACAAACCCTGCGTCAGCACTTCCTTAACCTGGGCGTGGAACCGCTCAAAGAAGGCAGAATCTCCGGTCTCAACGGCTTACTCCTCGGTCTGGCAAAATCCCGATCACTGCCCGCCGCCAGCTTCCTGGCAACGATGCCCCAGTATGCGATTGAAGCACCCAATCCCAAAGCCTCAAAAGCAATTATTGAGGTCTTCTGCAAAATCCTCAACACCACCGTTGACTTTACCGACCTTGACGAACGGATAAACGAAACCGACCGGATGATGGGTGAATTTGAACGCCGGGTTGCCGCCGCCCTTGAAGCCCTGCGCCGTCCGGCAGAACCAGAAGAAGAGGAAGGTGCCACCGGTGAAAAACCAGAGCCCGCGGAAGCGCCCGAACCCCACGAACTGATGGCATATATTGAACAACTATTTGAAGAAGCCCAGCGCGACCGCTCCCGGGCAAAAAAACTCAAAGAAGAATTGGACCGCTGGGGGCTGTTTCACCTTTACGAAGACCGTTTCCTTGACCTTTTCAAGAAAAAACCCGAAGAATAACCCGACTGATGCCCGAAACCATCCGTTCCACCCTTGACCGCTTCTTCTCGCATTACCTGGAATGTGAACTTGACAAAGTCACGCCGGGCTATGTCTGGGTTATCCCTGCCAACCGCCGTGAACTACCCGAACTCCATTACGAAAACCCCTTTGCCCTCTGGCTCATTGCCACCGGCAACCGCTGTGTTGTCTCGGTTCAGCCCCCGCTGGAAAACCCGCTCAAAAAACAAATCGCCCATATGGGGCTTGGCGTCTTCCGCACCCCAGCCGGACAGAAAACACTTCTTGACACGGTTGCCCGAACCCTGGGCAGCCGCTTAAACCTTTCCCCGGTCTCCGGTCCCATCCTCTTTGCCACCCCTGCCACCTTTCGCCTGCTTAACCTCCACCCCTGTCGCCAGGTCACCCCGGAAGACAAACCGCTCCTTGCCGCTACCGGCCTTTACGGACCATATCTGGACAAAAGCATTAATGACGGCACCTGCTTTGCCGCCTTTGACCATGACCAACCGGTCTCAATTGCCGGCACCTGGGAGGTCCCGCACCTGAACGAACAGGTAGCCGAAATGTGTGTTCCGGGCACAATCCCCTCAAAACGGCGCGAAGGCTATGGCAAAACCGCCCTCTCTTATGCCACCCGGGCGGTCCTCAATACCGGAAAGATTCCGATCTACCTCACCTCAGACCGCAATCCCGCATCCATTGCCACTGCCCGCGCTGTTGGCTATCAGCCTTATGGCTGGCAGTTCCGGGTGGAAATCACCACCGGCACGCCAATCCTCCCTCAGGACTGACCCGCTACTCTTCCCGAACCACGAGCCCTGGCCCCCACCGTCCTGTTTACCAATACCATCACCCCCTTAACCACCATCACCACTACCCTTAAGTAAACCATTACTATTACCCATCTCAAAACCCTGCCCTTCACTCCACCCTTAACCGCCAACAGCACCGCGCGCTAAACCAACCCCCTGACCATCACCAAAACCACTGCCTAAACCCTGCTTAGAACCTTCCCCCTTACTTTGCCGGCAACCGTCCCCGGAACTACCCTCGGGGGTGTAAATTAACCTACCCCTGTTAGTATCCAACTTACTAAAACAAATCAAAACCTTATTAAAAATTTATTTGAAGTTTATTAACTTCAACATTATAATTTCCCATCGCGCAGCCTCAGATTAACATTAAAAACATTAACCGGCACCAGGCCGTTAATACCCATTCCCAACCCGTTTATGGAGCTTGCGTAGTATTGTTAAGGATTCTTGCGGGAATACTGGGCAGCGGCTGCTGGTTTTTAGCCGCACTCACCAATTACACCGGTAAAAAATACCTGTATGCCGACCGCTCACCTTTAACCGGAATCTCCACGGTCTACTTTCGTTTACCCAAAATGGCAATTGACCAGGCTTATTACTTTCCGCTTGCCTGGCTTTTGCTCGCACTGCTCGTTTTGCTTTTCTCCCTCGGCTTTTACTTTCCTGCATTCCGCCGGGCAATAATTGCACCATTTCGCACTTTTAAAACCGCACTCCCGTTTGCCCTGGTGCTCGGATTTTTAATGTTCAGTCTTTATCCCTGGAACTTTCTCACCGCCAAACAACATGAAACCGGTGCCCAGCACCTGCTTTATCTTTCCCTTGCCGGTGCTGGTTTTGTGCTCCTGCTGTTTGCCTTGAGCCCGTTGCTCAAATTCGTTGACCAACCGGCAATAAGGTTATACCACTCCCTGCTCCACCTTCCCCGACGTCAGTTTCTAATTTTACTGTGTTTGTTTTTCTTCCTGCTGACTAACCTTATCTCCTATTTTGTATTTGACCATTTACCCCATATTCAGGATTCCATCTCCCAGTTATTCCAGGCAAGAATTTTTGCTTCGGGGAAAATCCATCTCCCTTCCCCCAGGTTTCCTGACTTCTTTGACTACACCCACATCATCAACAATGGCAAGTGGTATTCTCAATACCCCTGGTTCCATTCATTTCTGCTGATGCTTTTTGTCTTTTTGAAAATGCCCTGGATTGTCAATCCATTATCCGGGACTCTGACGCTGCCGATTATCTACCTGCTTGGCAGGGAACTCTACGACGAAAAAACTGGCCGGCTGGCTGCGATCTTTGCTGCCGGCTCGCCATTTATCTTTAACATGTCATCCGAATATATGAATCATGCCTCTGCCCTGCTGTTCAGCAGCCTATTCCTGCTATTCTTTTTTAAAACCCTCCGTGCCCGTAGCCCGCTTTACAATTCAATTCTCGCCGGCATCTGCCTGGGCCTGGTTGCCAATATCCGGCCCTATACCGCCCTGGCGATTGGCACCCCCTTTGCAGTTTACAGTTTAATTCAGTTTTTCCGCTCTCCAAAGCAACTGTTTTCCCGGCTGCTTTTGTTGCTACTCTTCACCCTGCTGGTTACCGGTTTGGTCTTTGTTTACAACTGGATTGCCAACGGCAGTCCCACCCTTTTTGGTTATGTTGTCAAATGGGGACCGGGACATGAGGTCGGATTTGGCCATTCAGGCTGGGGACCACCGCACACCCCTTATCAGGGATTTCTGAATACCGGCAACAACTTAAACCTTTTGAATAAGTTCCTCTTTGAACTGCCCTTCCCCGCGCTCATTCTAATTCTCATCCCGTTTGTCCGGGGCACCAAAAATCGTAACGACTGGCTTCTTTTCGCCACCTTTCTCTCACTGCTGATTGCCTATTTCTTTTATTGGTTTCACAACCTGTGCTTTGGTCCTCGCTTTCTCTATGAATCCAGTTCCGCACTTTTGCTTCTGGCGGCCCGGGGCACCCTGCTCTTGCCCGCTATCTTAAACGAGACCTTCCGGATGCCGTTGAGCAGCGACGCAATTGCCCGGTTCTATGCCCGCGCCCTATTACCTGCAGTTTTATTTCTCGCCATCATCGCCCTGCCCCCACTCTGGCATAACTATCATACCTATGGCGGGGTAAGTGCGGTCTCTCATCGGGCAGTGAAACGGGCGCACCTTAACAATGCTTTGGTTTTCTGCGCTCATTTTGGCAACGGATTTTCCTACAACCGGCTAACCCTTGACGGACCGGTGGTTTACGCCCGAGACCTCGGATTTATGAATCCGGCACTGACGCTTGCCTATCCGGACCGACGTTATTACTATGTTAATGCCGACACCTTAATTGAACTTAAAGATTTAAATTACGAAAATTCAGCGCTCGCTCAAACCATAACGCAACTTTCATCTATTCTAAATGACCGTTCCCGAATTGAAAATTACCGGACAATTCTTGTCCCATTCGTTGATTTGCCCCTGCCGGTTGACACCACCGGTTTTGGGTCAAAAATCACCGACTACCGCACCGTTTCGCAAGCGCTGTTTCAAAAACGCAAAACGCTTGCCGACTATACACCCGCACTTGCCCTCTGGCTTTTTAACGACCAGCGGGAACATCTCCAGATTTTTTCAATGATGGACGAGCCCGAGCATTTCATTGCCGGTGGCTTGAGGTTCACGCTCATTGCCGTTGCGGCAAATAACCTCGGTGCGGTCTATGATATCCGAAAATAGTTGTTAGGCTTATTTTGCTATTTTTCAGCGGTTGATAAACGCTGAATAGCCCAGTGTGTTTAAACTTTCTGCCGGAATGAAACGCAGGGCCGCCGAGTTAATACAGTAGCGTTGACCGGTTGGTTCAGGACCGTCATCAAACCGATGTCCCAGGTGCGAATTGGCATAACGAGAGCGAACCTCGGTCCTGACCAGATTAAATTTTCGGTCTTCGCGGGTCACAATGTTTTCTTGAACCAGCGGCTGATAAAAACTGGGCCAGCCGGTTCCGGAATCAAATTTATGCTTTGAAGAAAACAGGGGCTCTCCCGAAACCACATCCACATAAATACCCTCCCGATGCTCATTCCAGTATTCATTTTTAAATGGGGGTTCGGTTCCGTTTTCCTGGGTTACCTGGAACTGCAACGGTGTCAATATCGCCTTCAATTTTGCCACTGGTGGCGGTTGATAGCCAAGCCAGTAACCTGCCCGTTCCGGAAACAGCCGGAAGTGCGGATGTTTGGTCCATAGTTTCTGGGTGAACCCGGTTCGGCCTGACCCCTGATGATAAAGGTGAAACCGTACCGGACATTTTTGATAAAAGTCCTGATGATACTCCTCAGCCGGATAAAATTCTCCTGCGGGCACAACCTCAGTGACAATCGACTGATCGAATATCTCTGCCGCCTCAAGACGCCGGATTGCCTCTTTTGCCAGTTCTTGCTGCTGCGCGTCGCTGAAAAATATTGCGGTTCGGTACTGAGCACCACGGTCGGCAAACTGTCCACCCAAGTCGGTCGGGTCAATATTCTGAAAGAAAACCTCAAGCAGACGTTCGTAGCCAATCCGTTCCGGCTCATATTCAATCCGCACCGCCTCATAATGTCCGGTCCGACCAGAACAAACCTGTTCATAGGAGGGATTACGGATTACGCCGCCGGTATAACCCGAAGTTACCTGAATAACACCGGGCAGAGTTTGAAATACATATTCCATACACCAGAAACAACCACCCGCAAATATTGCAAAACTGCTCATAATTTATTAGACCTAAATTTAACTCCAACCGGTGCGACTTTTCTTTTATTCTTGACTTGCAATCCGGGATGTTTAACTTTGAAAAGGTTATTAACTAAAGGAGGCGCAATGGTTGAATTTCACATCTTTGCTCGTGAGGGCTGCAAAATCTGCACCAAGGCACAGCAGGTTCTTTCCCGACTGGGCGTTCCCTATCAGGTCCGTTACGTGGACGGACCAACCGCCACCGTTGAGAATCTTGCTGACTTTGCCTATTATGACTGGACCGACAGCCCGCCCCTGGTAGTAGCAATTGAGGGGGGACAGGTTCTTGCCCGCTGGGATGGCGAGACCATTGGTGACGAACACCAATCTTGGCATTTGACCGTTGAACGCTGGCTCAATACTTACCGTTCTTCAAAAAACCAGCCCGGTTAATGGGTCAGCCAAAAATTACTTGTTGAGCGACTCCAGTAAAGATGGCAGACTTATTATTCCAAGCATTGCCAGCGCACCCAGCACCATCAGCGAAATTGCCACCACCACCAGCGTGCTAATCATCATTATTCCGTTGATAACAAAATAAAGTTTCAGTTTACCGGTAAACTCGGCAAGCGAATGCTCATCCCCTTTTTCCGCATATTCGGCGGCTTTGTTTGCCGCACCGTTTAAAATTACCCCCATCCAGATGGGCAGCCATGCCCAGATGATCCCGAATAGGGTCAGCGCCTGCAGGATACCGGCAACAATCTGGACAATCCCTAACAGTTTCAGCCAGCCTTTCATTCCCCGGATATTTCCCTTTATCCGGTCATCCTGGACCGTAACGCTCACACCTGCTGCCATTTAACCTCCTTTTTGATTAAACCTTTGCTTTTTATTAAACTCATACTACCAGTATATTCCCGATTGTCAACCTTTATAAAAAAGCGGGGGTCAGCCGACCCCCGCTTGAGAACTAACCCGCTTATTTATTGAGTTCGCCAATCACTACGAACTCCACCCGGCGGTTAAGCGCCCGTCCTTCCGGCGTGTCGTTTGGTGCCTTGGGCATACTTTCACCATACCCCTTGGCTATCAGCCGCGCCGGGTCAACACCCATCTGCTGAACCAGATAGTTCACCACCGCCCAGGCACGCTGCTCAGAAAGCCGCTGATTGTATTCATCCGAACCAACATTGTCGGTGTGTCCCTGAATCTCCACCTTGATGGTCGGGTTGTCCTTGAGAATCTGATACGCCGCCTGCAACGCCTCCTGCGACTCCGGAAACTTAATTGTCGCCTTATTGAAGTCAAAATAGATACCTTTCAATGTTACCGTGGTCCCGACCTTTACCAGCGCAAAGTTATGAGTTGCGGGCGAACCCTCCTGCAGGACAATTGCGGCAGATTGGTCAATATAACCTTCGGCGTGAGCGGTAACTGAATAGGTGCCTACCGGTGCCTCTACCACATAAACCCCGGTACCAGGGTCATTACTAACCTCGGTAAACACACTACCGCTCTGAGCATCCTTAACCGTAATCCTCGCCGCCAGTGGTGCCATCGTGCCGCGGTCAGTTACCGTTCCGGTAATAACCGACTTAACCGCTAACGGGTTGAGTGTAAACTGCTGACTGGTAATCTGATTTTCCTTAATCTGAATTGTCACCGTTGCCGGGAAATAACCTTCCGCACTGGCGGTGATGGTATAAGTTCCAGCTGGAATATTATCCTTGCGGAACGCACCGGTATTCGGGTCAACACTCACCGGCTCAACCCCAGACTCCTTGAAACTTATTGTCGCGGCAAGGGGTTTACCGGTCTTGGCATCAACCACCGTTCCGGCAAGAACCCCATAGGTCACCAGTGGATAAAGTTCAAACACCACCGGTTCCTTTGCCTTTTCCTCAACATTAACAAAAGTCTCCAGTTGCCGGTAACCTTCAGCACTCACCCGCACCTTCAGCACGCCCACCGGCAGTTTCTTTAACAAGAATAACCCGCTCTCATCCAGTGTGACGGGCTTTAATTTGGGATTATCCGGAAACTCAACCACAGCCGCTACCGGCGTCTTCTTTGAACCATCAACCACCTTACCCGAAAGTTCACCTAAAACAACCGGTGGTTTCCTGAAGAATGGCGTGGCAACATTCAGTCCGAAAATGACCTGATTGGGCACCCTTTCAGTTAAACTAAAACTATAACCCAATGACATTGCCAGCCCGCGCCGACTACCAAAGGTTACGCCCGGCGTCAATCGCACCAGCCCCTGTTCAGTGTCAAAAATTCCGCTTGAATTCTGACCTTGCCGGGAAGTAAGTTCGGCAAAGATTGCCAGCCCTTCGCCTGCCAATTCCAGCCCCGCACCGTAATTTGTCCAGGTTCCAGACTTTCCATAGTTAATATGCACATTGGGCAGAGAAGGCATCAGGTCCTGAAAACGCAAAGTTGCCAGTCCGGCCCAGGTCAACGTATCCACCGGATTTGCACTCTGGTCAATCCAGTTCCGCGTCTGATCACGGAACATAAATGTATATGTTGCCATTCCGCCCAGTTTCAGAACTGGCAAATACGGAATTGAAACTTTAGCCCCCGCCCTCAGGTCATTCAGTCCGAGGTCATAAACCTGTTCTCTAATTTTCGGTGCATACTGAAAAATCCCGCCCCAGTTAGCAAAAATTTCCGCTCCGATGTAGCGTGAGGAAAACGGTGTCCAGTCCAGGGTTGGTGCCAGCAGGTCAGCAATATAACCCTTTCTATCCGCCTCTTCATTATCCCGATACGTGGGATTTCTTCCGATTAAATGTAATGCCACATTTAGTCCTGCCTCTTCAGTCTGGGCATCCTGAACAGTGAAAAGTGCCCTGCCGCCACCAAAACCGGTGTAAGCAAATCCAGCAAGGACAAAAAAACATGTTAATAAAATCAGGACATTACGACCCATTTAACCTCCTTTTAAATTATTAACTTCGCTATTTCTTTAGACCGCTAACCCCTACTGCCCGATTCGTGTTGGGTCGTCGTAAAAGTCAGAAACTGAAACTTCCATCTTACCTGTCGCTTCCAGAGTTTTCTTGGTGGCATCATCATATCCGGAAAACTTCAAAGTCGCCTCAAGAATCAGATAATCGTACCCGGCGAGATACTCTTCTTTATACCAGGAAGAAAATAGCTCAAACTGCCCCTTCACAACCTTCTTGCCGGTCGGGTCGGACTGCACCACAACCTTGCACGGAACGGTAATGTTCGGCAGAGGCTCATTAAGCTCATCACCACCAATCCGCTTAAAGGAAATCGTCACCTTCTCAATATATGCCTGATAAGGTGTCCAGGTTGGCAGCCCTGGACCAATCTCCACATACTGAAACCCCGCCTCCACCTCATCGGTGGGCACAACTTCAATCTCAGTTGGTACGCCTTCCTCATCCCGCACAATCCCGTAATCCACCAGGTCAGCATAATAAGGGGACTCTAACGAAACAACTCGCAGCGCATTTTCCCGCTGACACGCGGGCATCAACAAAACCAGCAACAAACCGATAGCGACAAAAATGAATTGACGCAACGCACTCCTCCTTTTTGGTTCAAAATTCTCTCCATAATATTCATTCTAAATTTACAATTTATACTACACACCGTCCGGCTCTTGTCAAGCACTTCCCTGCTCATTTTCCTCAACTATCTGGACCGTCCACTTAACCGGACACACCGGTTGAATCATTGCTTTCACCGAACAATACTTTTCCTGGGAAAGTTCCACCGCCCTTTTAACCGCATTGAGGTCAATCCCGGTACCGGCTACCACATATTCCAGTTCAATCCCGGTATAAATCCTTGGATGCTCATCCCGGCGCTCGCCCTTTATCCTTATCTCCAGTCCACGAAAATTCACCCGCATCTTTCTCAAAAGTGAAACCACATCCATTCCGGTGCAACCCGCAAGCGCCACAAGCAAAAGTTCCATCGGACTCGCAGCCGTATTGTGTCCACCGTGTTCTGCCCCGGTGTCCATAACCAATGAATGGTTTGACCCCGAAACAGCAACAAACTGCATATCCTTAGTCCAGCGAATCACCGCCTCCATAAATTACCTTTAGTTATTTTTCGCGCCCTGAAGAATCCATTCCCGGATCACTTCCAATTGCTCTGGCGCCGGTTTTTTACCGAATGGATGCCCCTTCATCAGATAGATTAAAAGTAAACTGGAATCCGGCTTACCCGGAATTACATTCGGAATTGAATCGCTCCCGCCTGCCATTATATCTTCATAAGAATCCAGGACATAATTCCCCGCCGGGTCCTCAGCAGTATGACAGTCAGCCGCCAATTTCCGGATAATGGGCAGCACATCATTTCGGAAAGAAACTTCTCGGCTCGCTGGTGCAACCTTTAGACTGTCCTGTCCTGCTGCAACGGTTGGTGTTGTGGGTGTGCTCATCAACTCATTCCCGGGTTCACTTTTCGCTGGCGAAACTTTGGTTTTACCCGGACAACCAAAAACAATCAGCACAATCACCAGCAACCCTGCGACTTCACGCATCAAATTTATTTTCCTGAAAAACTTGCCACTGTCAACAAAAACAGCACAGAATTAAAAATTTCTGTTTGGTATATTTGTCAAGCGGTTAAACTTGCAACTATCGTTTAATCGGCTAATATAAACTTTATGCCGGAAAGGAAGCGACTGAATATCCTTAAACAACTCCTTGAGCCCGAACTCCGGGAATTGATCCGACACCGTGACTGGCATGCGCTCAAGGATGTGCTTTCATTCTGGCCCGCACCCGACATCGCCGAGCTGTTGTCCAGCCTTCGGGACCCGGATGCGGTGATTTTATTCCGGCTTCTGCCCCGAAACCTTCAGTCCGAAGTTTTTGCCGAACTGGACCCCGACACCCAGCTGACCTTGATTCGCAACCTTACTGATGAACAGGTCAAATCGCTGATTGCGGAACTCGCACCGGACGACCGCACCGAACTGTTTGAAGACCTTCCGCCCGAACTAATTCAACGGGCCCTGAACTTGCTATCACCTGAAGACCGGCGCGAAACGCTGTTAAGTCTCGGCTTTCCGGAAAATAGCGTGGGCAGACTTCTGACTCCGGATTATGTGTCAATTCCTGCTAACTGGACGGTCCGGCAGGCACTGGAGCACATCCGAAAAAATGGTGTGGACGCTGAGACGATCAACACCGTTTATGTCGTTGATGAAAAGAACCACCTGATTGACGACATCCCGTTGCGCAAACTCATTCTCGCCAGTCCTGAAGAAAGGATTGAAAACCTGATGGACAATCAGTTCATCTCGGTTGAAGCCACCGTTGACCAGGAAGAGGCAGCAAGGATTATGGAACGTTACGACCTGCTTGCTTTGCCGGTGGTTAATCCCGAAGGTGTTCTGCTGGGCATAGTTACCGTTGACGATATTTTAAATATCCTCCGCGAAGAACAGACTGAAGATATCACCAAGATTTCTGGTATCCATCCCGGTAAAATTGACCTGACCTTCATTACTAAACTCCGGGAGGTTCCGTTACGGCTCTTGTATCGCAGCCGGGTTATCTGGCTCCTTGCCCTGCTCTTGATGGACCTGATAACCGGCGGAATCATCCAAGGCTTCTCGGAACTGCTGGCTAAATATGTCGTTTTGGTAACTTTTCTCCCGGTGCTCGTGGACACCGCGGGCAACGCCGGCTCGCAGTCGGCTACCCTTGTTATCCGGGCGCTAGCGGTGGGCACGGTAAAAATGAAGGACTGGCTTTATCTGGTTGGCAAGGAATTATTGGTTGCCACCGTTCTGGGTATGACGATGGGGCTGGGAATTTCAATTATGGGCTTTGTTCGGGGCGGAATCAAAATTGCACCGGTAGTGGTCCTGGCAATGCTTATTAATGTCATCATTGGCAGTATCATCGGCATCAGCCTGCCGTTCATCTTTACCAAACTTAAAAAAGACCCGGCAACCGCGAGCACACCGTTAATCACTACCCTTGCCGATATCTTCGGCACCGCTATCTATTTGGGAATCGCCTATCTCATACTGGGTAAACCAGCTTAACTTAAAACCAAAAATCGCAGAGTCTAAAATAGCAAAGCAAGCTTGGCAGCGATACTTTCTGCCCTCTCCAACGACCTTCGGGCGAGTGCGCGGCGTTTTTTTAGCCCGCGCTCCGGTTGAGTGAGCGGAGGAAGTAAACCAAAGTTGGCATTCATCGGTTGAAAATTGGGATTGGGTTCGGTAATGTATTTCAGCAGACCACCGATCAGCGTTTCTTCCGGAAAGGGAATCGGCGGCTGGCCCATAGCAAATTTTGCCGCATTAAGCCCGGCAACCAGTCCGGTAGCGATTGACTCAACATAACCTTCCACCCCGGCAAGCTGACCGGCAATAAATAGCGAACTGTTTACCCGGGTCTGCAGTGTCCTTATAAGGATTTCAGGACTGTTGAGAAAGGTATTGCGATGAATACTGCCATAACGGAGAAATTCGGCTCGTTCCAGACCGGGAATCAAACGGAAAACCCGTTCCTGCTCGCCTCGTTTCAGCCTGGTCTGAAAACCAACAAGATTAAACATCGTGCCGTCCCGATTTTCCCGGCGCAATTGGACAACCGCAAATGGCATTTTGCCAGTCTTTGGGTCAACCAGCCCCACCGGTTTCAAGGGCCCAAATGCCAGCGCCAGCCTTCCGCGCCGGGCGAGCTCTTCAACTGGCAGACAGCCCTCAAAGAACTGAATTTGTTCAAAATCATGACCGGGATAAACTTCTGCCCGCATTAGTTCCTGAACCAGCAGGTCATACTCTGCCTCAGTAAGCGGACAGTTGAGATAATCATCACCTTTACCATAGCGGGCGCCGGGAAAAATCCTTTCGTAGTTCAATGAATCGGCGGCAACAATCGGCGCAATCGCATCGTAAAAATAAAGCCGTTTTGCACCGATAAATTGAATTAGCGACTCCACCATCGCGGCTGACGTCAACGGACCGGTGGCAATTACGGTAATCCCTGCTGGAATTTCGGTAACCTCCTCCCGAATCAACTCCACCCCTGCCTTTTTCAACTCCTCAGCCACCAGTTTTGAAAACAGCCGCCGGTCAACCACCAGCGCCTTGCCACCCGGCACCCTTGCCTGTTCTGCACACCTGAGCAGCTCACAACCCAGTGCCTTAAGTTCTGCTTTCAATAATCCATGCGCATTAACCAGCTCTTCCGATTTCAAGGAATTAGAACAGACCAGTTCTGCAACTTCACCGGTCTGATGCGCCGGGGTCATTTTGAGTGGTCGCATTTCATATAACCGAACCGGCACACCAATCCGGGCACACTGCAATGCCGCCTCGCAACCCGCAAGCCCGGCGCCGATGACCTTAACCACAATTAAAAAAGCCCGAGCACCCGTTTTCCTGCTGGGTATTCCACCTGATATTCCAGGTTAATCTCAAACCGCGCACCTGGCTTTAATTCCGGTTCATAGGTAAAGGTGCCGATTGTTTCATCCTGAGCATCAAACCGGGGCTCTATTTTCGTGACCGTGACCCGGATTTCCTTCTGGCTTGAAACCGGGATTTGCTCCACAACTTTTATCCTGACCGGTGCTGAACTGTAGTTCTCAACCGTAGTCCGGTAAACAAACTGCAACCGTTCGGTTCTGCCGGTAAGCCCGACCCGGGATTTAAATGTCTTGACCAGTTCCCGCCGAACTTTTACCCTTTCATCAACCCCAAACCCAAGGCTTACCGACTCCTGGGGTGCAACCACCGGCAGCTGGACCGAACCGGTGAACTCATCCCGCACAAAAGTATTACCTTCACCGCTCAAGAAAAGAAACGGACTTGAGTTAACCAATCTACCGGTAAGAAATGCCTTCTCTTCAACCCGGGGCAGGGAGTAGAAACTAAACTCCGCTGGCAATGAGACTTCAGTCAGGAGCAGATTGCGCGCACTTTCGCCAGAATTCAAACTAACCAGGCCTGGAATTTCATATTGCAGGGAAACCCCGGTCTCAACCGGTTTAATTTCTGCTGGTGTTGAGCTAATTGCACTTTCAGAAAAGCCTTCCACTACCGCACCGACTGGTACCGCCGGCAGCCTTTTTATCTGCGCCTGCTCTTCCAGAAGTGTTAGATACCAGGGCTCGGGCTGTGGTGGAGTAATTCCGGCTGAAGGTGTGGCGGTGGAAAGGATGATTCGGACATCTTCCCAGTTTTCCCCGGTGCGCTGACTCAAACGGGCATAATAAGCTATATTCACTGTTTTTTTTGTGGGGTCGGCACGCAGTTCATAATAGGGCTGCCATTCTGCCGCCCGCGGTATTGCATAAGAAAAATTAATCCGATAACTGCCCGGTTCACCATTAACTGTAAACCTTAATTCCTTTCTATTCTCAACCAGCGCCCGTGCCCCGCTCAACTCCTGGCGGGCGGCATCCAGCCGTTTACGCACCGCTTCGACTTCCCGGTTCAACACTACCTGACGAACCTTGACCTGGCTTAACTCTTCTGCGATGAAACTCAATGCTCCGCGCCAGGATTCAGGTGCCACCCTGCCCTGCTGCAATTCCCGGGAGATAATTTCCGGCGCACCCAATTTAACAGAATTCAAAAACTCTTCCTTTGCCTTTAATACCACCCCCTCATCTTCTAAAATTTTCACACTGTCTTCAAGTACCCGAACCCGCTCTTCCATTTTCCGCACCGCCGGCGTCGGTTCAGCCAGATAGCCCGGTTTTATCTGAACATCGCCAATTTTCAGCCCCGGCGCACGCACCCGAACTGAATTGTCAACCAGTGCACCAGGTAGTCCGGTAAAAATTAGCTCTTCCTGTCCGGCGATACTGACACTGGCACTACGGATTACCACCACCTGATTCGGATAAACAATCACCGTATCAATTCGAGAAGTTAAGGTCAATCCGCAAATCAATGCAATCAAAATGTTCATAAAACCTCCTGTTTAAGTTTCACTGCGTTCAATAATCCCGCCCCCGAGCACACAATCACCATCGTAAAAAACAATTGCCTGGCCTGGTGTCGGTGCCCATTGGGGCGTTTCAAATTGGACAAAAACCCGTTCTTTACTTAAAAATTCAACCAGCGCCTGACCCCCATCGCTCTGATAGCGCACCTTTGCCCAAACCCTGAGCCTTTGTTCTGAGACCGGCTCAATCAAATGTACCGCCTCTGCCCAGACCCGGGTGTGATATACCTCATTCTCCCTGCCCAGATAAATTGCGTTCTCTTCCGGAACTATTTTCACCACATACCGCCGTTCTCCGAGCGCCAGACCCAGACCTTTGCGCTGTCCAATGGTAAAATTCACGATTCCGGAATGTGTACCGAGCCTTCTGCCGGCGGTATCGTAAACCGGTCCGGGCCTGAAAAGTTCCGGGTGGCGCGAACGCAGAAACTGGACATAGTCATTATCCGGAATAAAACAAACCTCTTGGCTTTCTGTCTGCTCGGCATTCGGTAACCCCCAATCCCTTGCCTTTTGCCGGACATAAACCTTGCGCAGGTCACCTAACGGCAATAAAAGCGTTGCTAACTGCTCCTGGTTCAGCGTGTAAAGGAAATAGGACTGGTCTTTTCGCGGGTCTATTCCCCGGTAGAGGTGAAACCTGCCCGTTGCGTCCCGCACAATTCGGGCATAATGACCGGTGGCGATAAAATTGGCTTCCACCACCTTGGCACGTTCACGCAGGAAATCAAATTTTATAAACTGATTGCAACGGATGCACGGATTTGGCGTCCTGCCCCGGGCATATTCCGCACAGAAGTTGTCAATCACCATTTTTTCAAACTCTAAGTGAAGATTCACCACGTAAAATGGAATTTTCAGGTTCGCTGCCACCCGTTTTGCCCGTTCATAACCTGCGTTTCCACAGCAGCCCGAACCCTGTTTAGAAAAGCTAAAATGAACCCCGATAACCTCATAACCCTGTTCTTTTAATAATCCTGCCGCAACCGCGGAATCAACACCACCGGAGAGCCCAACCGTCACCCGCATATCACCGCCGGGGCTACTTGCGCTCGCTATTTTTCTCTTTGCCAATTGCCTTTTTTAAATTCTCCCAGAGCCGGTGATGCGTGTGTTCGGGCACATCATAGTTTGGAATGAGCTGGCAGAGGTGCACGGTCCTTTTTAAACTCCGCACCAACCGGGCACATTGATAACAGCTCTGAATATGAATTAACAACTCCTGACGCTCCTTTTCTCCTAAGTCTCCTTCCACAAACCGCACCGCCCATTCCTGAATCTCAAGGCATTCACAAATCCCAGCTTCTTTCTTAACCTTCTTTCTCATCATCACTTCCTTTTTAAGCAGACCAGGGATTTAATTCAAAATCCATAATTTAAATATAACCCGCAAGTTTTTCCCGGAGCGCCAGCCGTGCCCGGTGTAACCTGGACTTAACCGCTGGCACCGAGAGTTTCAAAATCCGGCTGACCTCCTCATTGCTCAACCCTTCCAGGTCGCGCAGCACCACAACCTTGCGATATTCTTCAGGTAACTCCTGAACCGCCCGGTCAAGTTTCTCGCGCAACCGCTTCTGGGCAAAAACCTCCTCCGGTGTTTTGGCCGTATCCGGCAAATCAAATTGCAGGTCGTCAGAATCAGGCACCGGTGCGTCCAGGGAAACTACCTCCAGATTCTTGCGCCGGCGTAACCGGGTCAAACTGACATTGGTGGCAATCCGGTAGAGCCAGGTATAGAAACTGGATTGGAACTTAAACTTGGGAATGAACCGGTAGGCGCGTAAAAATGTGTCCTGCAAAGCTTCGGTTGCGTCCTGCTCATTGCCTAAAAGCCGGTAGGTGATGTTGTAAACCTTGCGCTCATAACGGCGCACCAGCTCTTCAAATGCCTCCATCCTGCCCTGCTGAACCCGGCGGACCAGCTCTTCGTCTGAGACCGGTAGCCCAGGAACCGCAACCTGAAGCTCTTTGCCCTTTGCCATTGATCTCAAATTAAACTCAGCATAATCGCAAATCAGCTCTTAAGCTTTGCCCCTTCAGCGCTCGCCAGCCGGGACCACCCGCTGTCCGCGCCATCTTCCGGGTGAATTGTCAAATACCTGGACAATGTGGTAAATCACCGCAATTGATTTCCAGGGCGACGCGCCGTGAAAATAGTCGTGCACCAGGTTGATGTAGTCCACCACCTGACGCTCATATTCCGTTAGTTTCGGATCATCCGGATGAAGCATCTGAGCAATTGCCCGCAGTTCATAGGATTTGGGCAGGTCCAGAAAAACAATCGCTACACCCGGATCAGCCATTTGATTAAGAAAGGTGTGGGTCTCAAAATTGGGTCTGGAATAAAGTTCCAGCGAAGTCTGCTTGGTAATATCAAAAATCTCCGCCCCGTGCTGATAAAGACTCTCCAGTACCTCGAGTTTCCGCCCGACAGAGTCGTTCCAGGTGCTTTTGAGAAGTGCAATCACCTTCGGTAGCTTTTCCGGTTTCGGCAGCCAGCCCATCCCCTTAACCGCATTGTTAATCGTGAAATAAGCGTCACGCCGTTTTAAGCCATGACTGGCAACAATCCCGTTGTGCGGACCGGCAATCTCCGGCATTTCCCCGCGCTGATCTTTCATCATTTCTTTCATCCGTGCCAGCTGGCTAAGCCGGCGGTCAAAATTCCACTTTAGAAAATCTGCCGGCAGTTCGACCACCTGAAATTCCTGCCACCTGCCTTCAACCTTAGCCCGAATAATCCCCTGGTCTATCTTTGACACATCAACATTGTCCTGATGAAACCAACCCTGCCATACTCCTCTTTTGCCGGTAGAATCATTCGGGTCCGGGACAAAGCGCACATCCTGCCAGAAACTCTGCTCACTGTGTTCAGGATTAGAAAAGACGGGTTGATTTTTATCTGCTGCCATCGCCAGCGCCAGCATCATTACAAAACAGACCACTGTTTTCATCATCTTTGCCTCCTTGCGGTGAATTGCTTAATTTCCTAACCACTACCGGTATGCCCGCACCGCACCGGGCATCAATCAATTTTAGCACCACCACCCCCAGAATCAAGCCGACTCCAGCAAATAGCACCGCCAGCAGCTCATTAAATAAAACCGCACCTAAAAGAACACCCGCACACATCAGCCCTGCCGGCAGACCAAAAATTAAAACTGTGGAGAATAAACTCCTGCTTCGGCTTCGGGAAATAACCACTATCTGCCCGACCTCTGCTCCAATCGGATCTCTGGCTCTCACGACCCTTTCCCTTTTTCCAGTCCAGTTGCACAGGCTGCTCGCCCCGCAGTGTGCACAGCCCTCGGTCGGCACTACCGCCACCTCTACATAATTTCTTTCAACCCTTACCACCCTGCCAGTTTCTTCAAAAGAGTCCGGCACACCTCTTTGCACCTGGCTCACCGGTTCTGCTCCTTTTTCCTGCTGGTGTAGAAAAACTGAACTGTCGAGCCGGCAATCCCGACGCCGAGCCATAAAATCGCCATCAATGGCATATCCACTCCTGAGCCGAGCCGCAACCGGCTAATTCCGAACAGATTAAAAAACCCGGCAACAATCACCCACGCACCAAGAAATGCGGTCAGCAATGAGAGAACCGGACGCTGAAGCAGAGCTCCGGCAACACCACCAACTAGCGCCCCAATCAGAACCACAAGCAACTGTGTCCCGCCGGAAAAAACCGAAGTAATCAGCGCCCCAGCAACCGCGCCGGCAAGAAAAACGCTCAATTTAAAAAACCAGACCGTTAACAGGATCGCGATTATTCCTGACGCTATTGCGCATACGATTATCAGCCAGTTAACCGCCCCTGCCCGGCTTGTCAACACCCAGCCCAGATATGCCCCGAATGCAAAACTGCTAACTATCAGCGTAAACTTGAGCAGCCGATACCCCCAGAAAGTAACCACCAGTCCGACAACTATTGGCAGAGCGCCGGCAATTAAATGACCACCCATTCCCCTGATTATAGCCGGTAGCAACTGCCGGTCAAACTACCCCTGCACCCGATCAAATTCAGCAATTGCCGCCTGCGAGAATTGGTGTTCGCCCATACCGCGCAAAACTGCTAACGGTATGGTTAGATGGTGAGCACCAGCAATAAATGCTGCCACCGCCTCATCCGGACTTTTGATACTTGCCGCCACAATCTCCACCGCCTTGCCGCTAACCCGTATTATTTCCAGCATCTCCCGCACCAGTTTCAGACCATCACCTAAAAGTTTGCTCGCCCGATTTACATAAGGAATTACATAAGTACAGCCCGCTTCCACCGCCAGTAAAGTCTGATAACCGCTGAACACCGCAGTTGCTGCGCACGGAATCTCAGGGCTTAATTCGGTGACCAGTGCCATATTTTCAGTGGTCATCGGAATTTTCAGCACGATTTTTTCAGGTGAAATATTGTAAAAATCCAGTGCCTCTCTTTGTTTCTCCTGCCGGGTTCTGGCGGTCAACTGGTAAAATACCGGTCCGGGCACGAGCTGGCAAAGTTCGGTAATCACCTTTTTGGGTTCAAGCCCAACCTTGGCGAGCAGTGCGGGATTGGTTGTGCAACCACGCACCAACCCCATTTCCACCGCTTCCCCAACTTCTTTAATATCTGCGCTATCAATAAAGATCATTTCTACTCCTGCTCTTTGATAAACTTCTCTACCTGTTCCCGGTGCGGCATTGAAGGCTCAGCCCCGTTAACCAAACACGCCAGCGCCCCAACGGCATTGGCAAAACGCACCGCGGCATCAATCCCTTTACCTTCGGCTAAACTTATTGCCAGACCAGCCCGGAACGCATCGCCCGCACCGGTAGTATCAACCGGTTTTATCTTAAACGGCGGAAAATGCCGCTGACCCGCCTGGTCAAAAACCAGCGCGCCTTTGTCTCCGATTGAAATCACCACGCCGCTTCTACCCGCCCTTACCTCCCTCGCTGCCCAGTCTTCAACCTTTAACCCGCGGGCAAGCGCCTGCGCCTCAATCTCGTTGGGCACGATATAATCAACCGACTCATCAATCTCCGCCTGGACATTGTGCACCGGTGCCGGGTCAAGGATAACCAGCGCCCCTACCTTTTTCGCGATCGCCGCTGCCCGGAATGAAACCTGATGTGGAACTTCAAATTGTAGCATCAAAACATCGGCTGACTCCAGCTCCTCCCGTGCCGCCTCCACCTGTTCCAGGTCAATCCTCAGATTTGCCCGGGCAACGCCAATAATCGCATTCTCTCCGGATCGATCAACTATCGGACAGGCAACCCCGGTGCCGGCAGACTCATCCTGACGCACAAACTCGGTAGTCATCCCTTCTTCAGCCATTTTTCTTAAAAAAAGGTCGCCGAAATAGTCCTTTCCGAGCCTGCCGACCATCACCACCTCCGCGCCCAGCCGATGAAGGCAAATCGCCTGGTTGAAGCCCTTGCCACCTAAAAAAAGCCCGAACTCTTCACCAGGCATTGACTCGCCGGGCTTAGGAAACCGCTGGACCTTAAAAACCAGATCGGTCATAAAAGAACCGACAACACAGACTTTCACCCTTTTGCCTAAACTCATAAACTATAATTTTATCCCCATCTCTTCATATCTGTCAAAAAAAATCATACCGTCCCGAAGGTACGAAAATACCATATCAGCAAATACACCGCCCAGATACACACACCGAGTATCAGTAATACCGCCATCAAACCAAGCAATCCAAATAAAAAACCATTATCGGCAGAACAAAAGACACTAATTGCTGGGCTGCGGGATTCTCACTGCCGGTTATCATCTCACCACCTTTAATCTTTAATTTTATATACTAACCGCTTCGGTAATGATGTCAACCGCCGTTACTTTTATTGACCGAAGTTTTTAAGAGTATTATTTGGCTAACCCTGACGATTACCGATAAAGGCTCTGCCACGCCTGGAGAGCGGGCTTGGGAGTACCGTCAACTCTTTTTAAACCGTTATAATCGCTGGAATCAAGGTCACAAAGCCAAGACCAGCAGACAAATTCGACCTTAACCCCGGAAAGCAAATCGGGAATTTTGCTGACAAATAAAGATTCAGCAGTTTCGCCCCCGAACGCTGGATTTGACCACCAGCAAATTTCTGTAAAGCCAAGCGGCTTACCCGGCAGGAGTGCTGATAGCGCCGAGTAGTAGTCTGCAGGAATATCATCAGGTGAGTTTACTCCGGAGACGGCAAAGGGATAACTGGTAATTCCGAGCAGGTCAAGCTTTGTGCTGTCAATCAGGGTTATACAATTCAAATTGGCAACCCGATGCTCGTCAACAATCTCCCGGCTGAACGTGCAGAAGACCCTGGTATCGGGAGCAATCTTTTTAATCGTGTCGTAAATCTCCTCATAAAGGCTGACCCAGTTTAGAAAGCCATTTTCACCTGCGCTGCCATACTTCTCAAACCACCGGTTGACTTCATTGCCTAATGAGATATAACGGGGTCTAATGGTTTTAACAATCTCAATCGCCGCATCCCGGTAAGCAGTTCTCCAGTCCTGATTGGTAAGGCTGGGTGCTGTTATTCCTGGAGGAGAAATCAGTGTTATTCCCGGACCAATGAAACTTAAATGGATAATCGGCGCCATTCCATTTCCCCGTATTAAATCGCGCACAAAGGTTTTTCCCCATTCACCATTTAAATCTGCGGGCATCAGGTAAAATGGTGACGGTTTTCCCCATACTGGCACCAAACTGTTGAAGCGGGCAGCTTCCGCATAAGCCGAATCAAAAGTCTGGTTTTTTGCAGGATTGGGCAAAATTCCAAGTAAGAACCAGTTAGCTGGTGGTGTTAGCTTGTCTATCGGCTCAATTGGATATTTCTCCTGCTGACAGGCGGTAAACAAAAGAACGGTAATCAGGATCTTGGGAAATGAATGCAAATTTTCATCCTTACTGTTTAGCAAAAACTAACTCAATTTTTTCTTTCTGGACCCAACCACCTAATCCGCCGGGAATTTGAATTAATACCCATCCGGGACGTTGTTCAACTATTTTCACTTCCAGGCCGTCGTGTACCGCCGCAATTTGTTTGTATTCTTCACCCGGACCAGCGAAAAGTATCGCTTCGGGCACAATCACCACCGCACAGTTGGGCGCGATTGCGCCCCTTAGGTAAAGAGTTGCACCGATTGCCCAGGCAAGAAGAAGGAGAAATATTAAGCTGAGCGTCAAAACCGCAGGCTTGCGGAACAAAAAATAACCAGCACCCAACGCTGCGCTAATAAAGAAGAGCAGGGCGGCAAGCAGACGGGTAAGGGAAGGGTTGAAAATGGTGAAAAGGTTGCAAAAGAAAGTGGTTAAAAAGTTTTGGGGGGGCGGGTTTTTGTCAACCCGAAACTGACGGGCATAGTTAAGGTTAAACAAAATGTCCTTATCCTGCGGTTTTAAAGACCAGGCACGCAAATAATCCGCGATTGCATAACCGATGTGGTTGGCTTTGAAATGGGCATTCCCACGATTGTAATAGACCTCAGCTGAGTTTATGAATTTAAGGGTTGAGTCATAAAACATAACCGCTTCGTCATACCTGCCCGCTTCGTATGCGGAGTTTGCCTGCTGAAATAGTTCCTGTGCCGGACTAGACAGAGATAAAAATAATATCAGCACGATATTCATTGTTGCCATTGCGTTCCCCGTCTCAGCTCCCGAATTATTTCCCGTGCCCGTTCTAAAATCTGCCTGGGGTCACATTGCACCGCACCTGGTGAAAAACGGGATAGCTCACACAGATTGAGCGTGTCCAGCAGTTCGTTTATCAGTTCTGTTCTTACCCCGAACTGAGTTAGGCGGTTGCTGAGTTCACCGCTGGTGAGCGCCCCGGTCTCAATGTTAAACAGGTCACTGCTAAAGTTGAGCAGCGCCTGCCGGACAAAGGAATAAAATTCGGCTGACCGGTTCTGTTTTAGCGCCTGTTCTGCCTGTTGAAGCCGTTTATGAGCATTTGCATATGCCCGGGTTCTCCGTGCATAACCGGTATCCATAAGCAGCCGCTGACGCTGTCTACCCGCAATTATCCCGATACCCAACACGATTATCCCGAGTGTCCAGAGCCCAACTGCCAGCCCGGCTGGAAATTTGAATTCCGCACTCATCCTGCCCTTGATATGGCGAATATCACTCCCTAATACCCGTAACCCCGGGTTTTCTCTTGCGAATGCGCTTTGATTTGCCTGGACACCGGTTACACTCAGTTCCTGTGCTCTGGTTTTTTTAATGTAGTAACTACCGGTCCTCGGGTCAAAAAAACCCAGTTCAATCTCCGGAATCCGGTACCGGCCATCTGCCTGCGGCAGCACTGGATAGCTGAAGGTGCGCGAACCAGAAAGTTTACCGCTCACATAGTTAAAGTTATCTTTTGTCTCTGGAGCAAGAATTTTTAACCCCGGAATTTCAGGGATTGCTGGTGCGCCAATCAAACCGAGGTTGCCGGTTCCGGTAACGGTTATTATCAAACTGACCGGTTCACCGCCTTTGGAACTAAAACTGCTTAAACTGGCACTAATCTCAAATGCACCAACCCCACCAGTCCAGGATGCCGGTTTGCCCGCTTCCGGCAGGGGTTTAACCTTGATTTTTATCGGCTGAGAGTTAGCGGTGAACGGCCGGGTGCTGCCAAAGAAAAATCCCGGGACTACCACTTCACCTTGTAAACTCATCTGCCCGACCGTAAGTTCTCCAGTCTGGGTTGGGAAAAGGGCGGATTTTCTGAGCACCGCCGCATAATATCTTCTGCCCCGAACTGCTTTCGTCTGGTAGTTTAACTGCTGGGGCTGGTAGATATCGTCTACCCAGAAACCGGTAAGACCGGGTGACTGCTTAAGCTCAAGCCTGGCGATTTCTTGGTTAGTCCACAATGTCCAGGTCACCGTCACCTGCTCGCCCTGATAAACCGTAGTTCGGTCCGCACTCGCCGAGATAAAGATATCCTCTGCCGGGACTGGTTCTGGCTCTGGCTCTTCAAATAAGTCAAAGGGGTTTAAGGGCTGGGTCTGTTTGCCCGACTGAGACCGGGTCTGAGTAGAACCTTTGACCACTGTTATTTTAATTGGCTCGGTGCGGTATTCACTCCCTTTATAAACAAGCCGGCACGGACCGATGGTCAGTTCACCGGTTTTTTTAGGCACCAGGGTCCAGATAAAACTGATTGCGCTCTGTTGCTGAATTCTGCCGTTGATGATTGAGATACTTGTTGATTGGGACTGGCTCGCGCCCAGATTATCAAAACCGTCCAGGTCCGGCAGTTGCGGTTTGGGTACCGTACCCATGTCCGCCCCCTGCACCGTGACCGTTAATTGCAACGGCTCGCCCAGCCCAACTGTTGTCCGGTCAACACTGGCGCTGAAATTTATTTCGCCGGACAGTGCGGGCATCACCACGGCAAACAACAAACACAAAATCCGCATTAAATCAGAATTCATAGTTCAAATCACCAGTCCTGTTCAACCTGTTTTCTGCCTTTTGCCCGGCGCACCTGTTGCTGGGTCAGTTTTTCCCGGTTCTCAACCGCTTCCAGAACCCGCTCCGCCTGTTCCCGGTCAATTCCACTGTTTCCCTGCTGGCCAGACTGAACCTGATTTTGACCTGAGCCGCCAGCACTCTGCTCTCGGTTCTGCCCCTGGTTTTGCTGCTGTTTTTGTTTTTCACTTGAATCGGGCTGGGACTGGCGCTGCTGCTTTCGTTTAAGGCAGAATTCAAGATTTTCTTTTGCCTGACGGTCTTTGGGATTGGCAAGCAGCGCCATTGTAAATGCCTTAATCGCTTGATCCAGCCGGCCGGCACGGTAAAAAGTATTGCCCAGATTATAAAAAGCCTGTGCCCGTGCCTTTGGATTCTTATTCACCGTCGCCAGAGAAAGTTCCGAAACCGCATCCGCATACCTGCCGAGCCGATAATAGCTGTTTCCTAAATTATAATGAATTATCAAATTGTCCGGCTCCAGCACCTCAGCCCGCTGATAAAACGAAAGCGCCTGCTCATATTTCTGCCGGAGATAAAAACCATTGCCCTGTCGCACCAGACTGCGCACCTCGGTCTGCGCACCAGCAACAACTAAGATGAGCATCAATAATTCAAAATTCATAATTCACACTTCATATTATAATAATTTTCCTCTCAGGAATAAACAGGGCAAGGAAAAGTGCTAATAAGCCTGCCAGGAGAAAGCCCTGATACCGCTCGACATAATGGCTGAATTCTCCACCGCCCAGCTCCTCCTTTTCCAGCCGGTCGAGTTCCGCACGCAGCCGTTCTGCTGAAAAACCTTCCAGCCGATAAAACCTTCCTCCGGTCAGCTGGGCAATCATAATCAGTTTCCGCTCATCCATCCGGGAGATGATTACATTTCCATTTTTATCCTTTTTGTAGCTCATCCCGCCCGGCCCGGGTTCAGGAATCGGCGCCCCTTCGGGCGTGCTGATTGCCACCGGATAAATACGCACCCCCGCCTCTTTTGCTGCCAGCACCGCCTGCTCGGTATTCCTGCCCAGGTCTTCACCATCGGTCACCAGCACCAGCGCTTTGGTTCCGGCTGATGGATTAAACAGCCCGGTGGCGGTTGCAATTGCTTTCCCGAAATCGGTTCCCGGTACCGGCATCAAATCCGGGCTGATAATCTCCAGAAAAAGTTTTGCCGCCTCCAGGTCGGTGGTTAATGGACAAAGGACATAGGCATCACCGGCAAAACTGACAATCCCAACCGCATTTCCTTCAAGCTCATCAATTAAAGCGCTCAACTCGGTCTTTGCCCGGGTTAGGCGGTCAGGTTTAACATCAGTCGCGAGCATTGACTTTGAAGCATCCAGCGCCACCACCACCGCGATTCCCCGCCCCTTATACAGCTGGAGTTTTTCACCCCAGCGGGGTCGGGCAAGCGCCACGCTTAAAAGCAAAAGCCCGAGGATAAACAACCCCATCCTCAACCCGGCAACCACCCGATTACCATTGATATTGATTCTAAACAAAAGCTCTGGTGCTACCGCCCGGCGATAGACCTTCCGGCGCCGAAAATTAAAAATCCATCCCAATACCAAAAGAACCGGCACCGCAATTAAAAATAACAGCTCCCGTGGTAACGCCCAGTTAATCAATAGAACCTCCCGAATAACAAAAGACTGCAAACCGCACCGGCAAGAACTGAAAAAAGTGCTAACCGCATCGGCCGGTGCGCCAGCTCCTGATAAACGGTCAGGCGCCTGCTTTTAAAGGTGCTCGGCTCCAGCTGGTCAATCTCATCATAAATCTGCTTGAGCGCCTGCGGGTCGGTCGCAAGAAAAAACCTGCCATTGGTAATGTCGGCAATCTTTCTCAGCGTCTCGGTATCCAGGTCAACCTCAACCTGCACAAACCTCCGCCCGAACACGGGGTCATCAACCGGGAAAGGCACAAGCCCCTTACTCCCAACACCGATGGTGTAAACCTTAATTCCCAGTGCCGCTGCGGTTTGAGCCGCAGTTAACGGGTCAATATCACCGGTATTATTCACCCCATCAGTCAATAGAATAATAACCTTCTCCTTTGCCTTTGAATCTTTAAGCCGGGCAACCGCACTTGCCAGCCCCATTCCGATTGCCGTCCCATCTTCCAGAATCCCAAACCGCAACCGGTCAAGGATATCTAATACGATATTATGGTCAAGCGTCAATGGGCACTGGGTTAAACTGGTTGCGGCAAACACCACCAGCCCAATCCGGTCACCACGCCTTTTTGCTACAAACTCCTTTGCCCGGTCCCGGGCAACACTCAACCGGTCACCAGGTGCAAAATCCATTGCCTGCATTGAACCGGATATATCCATACAGAGCATAATATCAATCCCGCGCGTCTCCAGTTCTTCAAACTGACGTCCTTTCTGCGGCCGTGCCAGTGCTATTGTCCCGAAAATCAGTGCCAGCGAATACAGCCCCAGCGGCACCCGGCTCAGCACCAGTTCCCAGAATCCAGGGTTGGGCAAAAGGGTGATGTCACTATAACGCAGCGCCGGTTTTTTCTTTTTTGCCTCCCACCACCATAAAAAGGGCACAAGAATTAGTAGTGCAAAATACCAGGGTGAAGCAAAGTGTATCATTTTCTTCCTCCGCTCTCACCGCCTGCCGGCACCGGCTCAGGCTCCGGTATTGTCAGCCGGATAAGCTCCCGGGCCCGCTCCTGCACAGTTTTCGGCTCACCGGGCACGAACTTAGAATACTTAACCAGGTCAGCGTCAAGGAAAAATGAGCTAAATCGCTCGACTTCCGCAATCCGGCGTCGCCGCAACTCGGTAATAATCTCGCTTGTCGTCTGGTCAACTGCTGGAAAACCAAACCGCCTGACAAGATAACGTTTAACAATCTCAGAAACGGTATAATATAGCCGTTTAATTTGCCCCTTACTCAACCAATCCTCAACCGGCAGCGAATTGAGCGCGCTCAACGCCTCGTCCCAGGGTGAGAGAAGTGGGGTTTGTGCCTGTCTGCCGCTACGCCATTTGGATAGGACTCGCCAGACATAGAACCCCCAAACCCCAGCAATAAGTACTCCCAGCAGAATCCAGAGTGGCACCAGATTAGGAAAACTCGCCTGGGGTTTAAGGTCATTAATATCCTGCATATCTTGCCGCAGCAAACTCTTCACGCTTAAAGGTATAGAATCAGAACTGACCGCACACAACTCCCCCTGCTCCTGATAATATGCCAGCCACGGTGACAGTTTCCCTTCCCCGACCTTAAACACCGCCAGTTTTAAATCGTAAAACTCAACTGCGGTATCAGCTTTATACTCAATCCGATGTTTCTGCTCAACAACTGCCACCTCTTCTGGATTTGCCGGCACTGGTGCGGATACCGCCAGCGCTTTCGGATGGCGTATTACTACCCGAACCTGAATCCGGTCCCCGATTGTCACCACCGCCGGCTTGCGGATAACCCCTGCCTCAACTTTTACCAATCCGTTGCTTATCAACCTTATCCCGGGTTTAATAGAATCTGCGGGCAGGGAATCAGCTCCCACCCGGCTCAACCCACAAACGACAAAAAGAACTAACAAACCATTCCTCAACCGCATAACCTCAACGATACCGTCTTGCCCGCTCCTGAAAGAATCGGTGCAGGACCGGCGTGACCTCCTCTCCGGTCTGCAACTGAATAAAATCCACCCCGAACCGCTGAAACAAACTCCTGATCGCCTCCTGCCGCTCCTGCCAGCGCCTTGCCACAAACTTGCCTGCCCGGACACTGCTGGTGTTAACCACCACCTGCCTGCCGGTCTCCGCATCCTCTAATTCCACAAAACCAAGTGCGGGCAGATTTTTTTCTGCCGGGTCATTAATACCGATAACAATCAAATCATGCCTTCTGCTCACCACGCCCAGCACCTTCTCAATCCGTGCCGGCTCAAACCCCTGCCCTAACAGGTCCGAAATCAAAAAAACAATCGCCCGCCGTTTCAGAACGTGCATCACAAAATCCAGCGCACTCACCGGCTCGGTGCCTGAACCCTCAGGTTCAAAATACAGAATGTCGCGCACCAACCGCAGGACATGAAACCGACCCTTTGCCGGTGGTACAAACCGCTCAATCCGGTTGGTAAAAAACACCAGCCCGACCTTATCATTATTTTTAATCGCCGAAAAAGCGAGCGTCGCTGCCACCAGTGCCGCCTGCTCCAGCTTAAACTGCCCGCGCGTGCCGAACCGATTTGAACCCGACGCATCCACTAAAAGCATCACCACCAGTTCCCGTTCCTCGGCAAACAATTTCACAAACGGCTTCCCAAACCTTGCGGTCAAACTCCAGTCAATCGTCCGCACATCATCTCCGGGCAGATATTCACGCACATCCGCAAACTCAACCCCGCGCCCCTTAAAACTCGATCGGTAATCCCCGGCAAATACAGTATTCACCAACCGCTTTGTCCGAATCTCAACCTGCCGGATTTTATTCAACTCCACCCGCATCCCTTATGGCACCTCCACACCCGAAAGCACCCGTTTAACGATATCGTCGCTGGTCAACTCCTCTGCCTCTGCCTCATAACTCAAAATAATCCGATGCCGTAGCACATCATAAGCCAGTTCCTTAATATCCTCAGGAATCACAAACCCCCGGCGCTTCAAAAACGCGAGTGCCCGGGCCGAGGTCAGCAGATAGATTGACGCCCGGGGCGATGCCCCATAACGAATCAATGGCGAGAGTTCAGCAAGATTATAATCCCTGGGAAAACGGGTAGCAAACACCAGATTAACAATATAATCCTTAAGTTTCTCATCAACATAGATTTTCTGGCACAACTGCCGGGCACGGAGAATTGTCTGAATATCAACCACCGGATTGCACTTCGGTGTTACGCCGGCGGTCATTCTATCTACTATCTGTTTTTCTTCCTCCCGGCTCGGATAACTGACCTTCAACTTTAAAAGAAACCGGTCTGCCTGCGCCTCAGGTAAAGGATAGGTTCCCTCCTGCTCAATCGGGTTCTGGGTTGCCAGCACCAGAAACGGCTCCTCCAATTTATAGGTCTCATCGCCGATGGTCACCTGCCGCTCCTGCATCGCTTCCAGTAAGGCGCTCTGGGTCTTTGGCGGTGTCCGGTTAATCTCATCAGCGAGAATCAAATTAGCAAAAATCGGTCCCTTCCGTGCGGTAAACTCCCCGGTTCGCTGATTGTAAATCTGCGTTCCGATAATATCCGCGGGCAAAAGGTCAGGCGTAAACTGAATCCGCTGAAAACGGGCATTGATTGCCCCGGCAAGACTCTTAACCGCATAGGTCTTTGCCAGACCCGGTACACCCTCAATCAAAATATGACCATCTGCCAGTAAACCGATAAGCAACCGTTCAATCAGATACTTCTGCCCGACAATCACCTTACCAATCTCGGCGGTGATTGTCTGCACAAACAAACTCTCCCTTTCTATTTCCTCATGAACTTTTCTGATATCCTCTTTCAATTCACTCATCGCACACTCCTTTTTAAGCAATTTTAAAATAAACCCTACCCCTTTATAAAGAATAGACTACTCAAATCACCTGACTGTTGCAAGAAATTCAAGGTTAGTTAACTGACCACTCGGCAAAATATGAGCCCGGCGTAACGGTTGAGGAAGACGGTATTTATTTATGCACCGCTGAACAATTTTAGCCGCCATTTTCCCCCCGACCCGATGGCCGGGTGAAACAAAGACCGGTCTGACCCCATCCTTTGTCCGCAAGACTGTGCCGATTTTTTCACCCTGCTCATCCCGAATAAATGAATAAGACCCCTTTCCCCTTGCCGGCTCATCATAAATGCCGTAAAGATGGGACCAGTTCCAGCACTTGATTTATTCTTTGATTGTGCTATGCTAAATAAAGATTAACCGATGAATTATCCACATCGGCAATCGGGTTCTTTTTTATTTTGTCCTGCCGTAGAGCTTAACTAAAAAGGACATCCGGTCCTGGAAAGGAAAAACGGTGAAAAACAATCTGGTGAGTGTGGCAATTGCATTCGCAATTGGCGCAATGGTGTTTGCCGGCTGTAAGCAAAATCAACAGCCGGATAAACCTGTTACTCCCTCAGGTTTTTCAACCGGTAGTATCAACATTGTTTATACATTTATCGGTTTTTCTGCTGACCCGGATGGCGATAGCATCGCCATCAGATTTTCCTGGGGTGATGGTGATACTTCGGTATGGAGTCATTGGGGGATAAGTGGCGACTCGTTTTCAATGTCTTATGCCTATCAGGATACCGGTCTCTTCTTGATAAAAGCCCAGGCGAAAGACATTAAAGGTGCAACTTCTAACTGGTCAGATGCCCATTCAATCCAGATAGTTAGCAATCAGCCGCCCGCTACTCCGGCGGCTCCCTCTGGACCATCAACCGGTCGCCGTGACAGTACTTATGAATTTACCACCATAACCGCCGACCCGGAAAATAACACCGTCTCTTATCGGTTTGACTGGGGTGACGGTGATACATCAACCTGGACCGCCTGGCTGCCCAGTGGCTCTTCCTGTGCCAGGACTCATACCTGGTCAAGAGCAGGAACCTATCAGGTAAGGGCACAGGCAAAGGATGTAAAGGAATGTTTTTCTCCCTGGTCCAGCAGTCATCAAATCGTAATTGTAAATACCCCTCCCCAGGCGCCTTTTTATCCCAACGGTCCGGATAGTGGCATTGTTAATGTCCATTATTACTTCTCAACATTAGCATCTGATCCGGATAACGACAGTATTTCAATCAGATTTTCCTGGGGTGATGGCGATACTTCGGGCTGGAGCTCTTTAGTTGCAGCTGGTGAAACAGTAAAAATAAGCCATTCCTGGTCAAATCCCGGTGCTTATTATGTGAAGGCACAGGCAAAGGACGAACAAGAATCAACTTCCTACTGGTCAGCCGACTTCCCGATTGTAATCACTTTAGGCTGGGCTAAGACCTTTGGTGGTTCAGGTGATGATACTGGTTATGCGGCACAGCAGACCGCTGATGGCGGATATATCATTGCCGGCACGACCCTGTCTTTTGGTGCGGGTTTCAACGATGTCTATTTGGTCAAGACCGATGAGAGCGGAAACAAACAGTGGCAGGCAACCTTTGGTGGTTACGACCTTGATGAATGTTACTCAGCTCAGCAGACCTCTGATGGTGGATATATCCTTGTCGGTCAAACCACTTCTTTTGGCAGCGGCTACCAGGTCTATCTGGTCAAAGCCGATGCCAGCGGTAATCAGCAATGGTCTCAAGTCTTTGGAATCGGTTTTTTCTGTGTTGGGCGCTCGGTTCAGCAGACCGCTGATGGCGGCTATATCATCACCGGCTATGCTCAGGGTTTGGGATTAGATGATGCTATTTTAATCAAAGTCGAGGGCAGAAATGGCAATCTGCAGTGGCAGAAGATCTTAGGCGGCTCTTCTTCTGATGCAGGTTATTCTGTTCAACAGACCTCAGATGGCGGGTATATCATTGCCGGCAGAACCGGGTCTTTTGGTAGCGGTGGCTGGGATGTCTATCTAATCAAGACCGATGGTAACGGCGACGAGCAATGGCACAAAACCTTTGGCGGAACAGCTCATGAAACCGGTTATTCTGTTCAGCAGACCGCTGACGGCGGGTATATTATCGCCGGCACGACCAGTTCATTCGGTGCCGGTCTAAATGATGTTTATTTAATCAAAACCGACCTCAACGGCAATGAACAGTGGCACAAGACCTTTGGTGGAACAGCTGATGATGGCGGTTATTCAGTTCAACAGACATCAGATGGTGGATTTATACTAACCGGCTATTCCTACTCTTTTGGCGGTGGCGGCTGGGATGTCTGTCTAATCAAGACCGATCGCAATGGTAATGAACAGTGGCACAAGACCTTTGGCGGCGCATATTACAATTGTGGATATTCAGTTCGTCAGACCACCGACGGCGGATATATCATCGGCGGCTACTTTTGGTCTTCGGGCACGGGCAGCGATTGCTATTTAATTAAAACCGATGCCAGTGGCAACACCTTAAATATCATTAACCGTAAGTGAACGTTTATCGCTGAAAAATACCAGACTTGCTTTGCTCCCAATTTGATGCTATGCTAAATCTAATTTAAGGGTTAAGCAATGGTTTATACGTTGCTCCAGCTGGTTATTCTCTTCTTTGTCATCTTTGACCCGCTTTTGAGTTTTGTAGTCTTTTTTAGTGCAACGGCAGGAATGACCCCGGTCGCAAAACGGAAAACCGCAATTCTCGCCGTAACTGTTGCCCTGACGATTTCCCTGGTCTGCCTGATTTTCGGGGAAGGGATTTTGAAACTCTTTAACACGAATATCGCCGACTTTAAAATTGCCGGTGGCATCATTCTCGGAATCCTCGGTATCCAGATGTCATTGGGACAGTCCGGTTCGGAACAACTGCTTGGCACTAAAAAATCGGCAAAGGCAATCGCCTCCATTATCGCCACCCCGCTTTTAACCGGGCCTGCCGCCATCACCGCCATCATCATCGCACTTCACGATTATGGCCGACTCCTAACCGCCATTGCTGTCCTGATTGTACTCCTCATTACCCTCCTCATCTTCCTCCAGGCACCTCGCATCACCCGTTTTACCGGTGAAACCGCACTCCAGGTTGTCTCCACGGTTATGGGATTAATCACCCTCTCCTGGGGAATAATGTTTGTCAAAGCCGGGCTCGGCATCTAAATCCATATTGGCGTTCAATTAAATATTGACAATTTTAGCAGGTTGCTTAAACTAATTCACTATGCGTGCCCGCTATCCGTTCAATAAAATCGCCTTTATCGGCACCTATGTGCCCCGCCGTTGCGGAATTGCCACCTTTACCGCTGACCTGTGTGAATCAATTGCCGGTGAAGCCCCGGAACTGGACTGTCTGGTTGCGGCAATCAACGATGTCCCGGAAGGCTACCCCTATCCGGAGCGGGTGCGTTTTGAGGTGGCACAGAACAATCAAAACTACTACCGGCAACTGGCAGAATTTCTTAATATGACCAGGGTGGATTTAACCTGTCTCCAGCACGAATACGGCATCTTTGGTGGACCTGCCGGCAGTCATATCCTTGTTACCCTGCGCCGCTTACGGATGCCGCTTGTAACCACCCTCCACACCGTGCTTCAAGAACCGGACGAAAACCAGCGCCAGGTGTTAATGGAAATCTGCCAGCTCTCAGAACGGGTGGTGGTGATGAGCCGCCGCGCCGAGCAGTTTCTCAACGAAATCTATCAGGTACCGGAAAGTAAAATTGACCTGATTCATCACGGCATCCCGGATATGCCCTTTATTGACCCCAATTACTATAAAGACCTGTTCGGCGTTGAAGGCCGCCGGGTCATTCTAACCTTCGGGCTACTTTCCCCTAACAAAGGCATTGAGTATATGATTGACGCCCTGCCGGCGATTGTCCAGCGTTTCCCCGATGTTGTTTACATTGTTCTGGGAATCACCCATCCCAATGTAAAACGGGAACAGGGGGAAGAATACCGGCTCGGACTCCAGCGTCGTGCCCGGGAACTGGGTGTGGCCAACAACATAATTTTCCATAACCGTTATGTTGACATTGAAGAACTCTGCCGGTTTTTAGGTGCGGCTGATATCTATGTTACCCCGTATCTCAACCCCCAGCAGATTGTCTCCGGCACCCTTGCCTATGCGATGGGTGTTGGCAAAGCGGTTGTCTCCACCCCGTACTGGTATGCAGAAGAAATGCTTGCCGAAGACCGTGGTCGGCTTGTGCCGTTCCGCAATGCCGCCGCTCTCGCCGGCACGATTATCCAGCTCTTTGAACAGGAAAGTGAACGCCATCAAATGCGCAAGCGGGCATACGCCTTTGGTCGAATGATGGTCTGGAAAGAAGTAGCCCGGCTTTATCTCAACACCTTCCAGCGTGCTGCCGAAGAACGCCGCCGTGGACCCGCGGTCCTTTACCCGCCCCAGCAGAGTATTGACCCGCTGGATATTGAACTTCCCGATCTAAACCTCAACCACCTTTTAACCCTGACCGATGACACCGGCATTCTCCAGCATGCCCGACGGGTCGTGCCGAACCTTAACGAAGGCTACACCACTGATGACAATGCCCGGGCACTACTCGTTGCCCTGCGCGCCCGGGAAATGGATACCGATAAAACAATTCTCACCCGACTCCTCCGCCGTTATCTTGCTTTTGTGGACTTCGCCTTCAACCGCAAAAATGGCAGATTCCGCAACTTCCTCGCCTATGACCGGCACTGGCTGGAAGAATTCGGCTCTGAAGACAGTCATGCCCGGGCGCTCTGGGCGCTCGGTTATACCGTGAGTTCCGCCACTGAAGAAGGAATTGTGGCGCTGGCGATGAACCTCTTCAGTGCTGGCCTCTCCGCAGTGGAGCAGTTTACCAGCCCCCGTGCCTGGGCATACACCCTGCTCGGCCTCTGCGCCTACAGCCAGCGTTTTCCCGGGGACAGCAATGCCCGGCGTTTCCGCGAACTGCTTGCCGAAAAACTCTTACAACTTTATTACTCAAACAGTACCCCGGACTGGCAGTGGTTTGAACCGGTGCTTGCCTATGCCAATGCCCGGCTGAGCGAAGCGCTAATCCTTGCCGGCAGAAACCTGAACAAACCCGCAATGATTGACGCCGGCTTAACTTCCCTGGACTGGCTCGTGCGGGTTCAGACGGCGGAACAAAATCATCTGGTGCCGATCGCCAATACCGGCTGGCGCCGGGGCGAAGCCCGTGCCCGGTTTGACCAGCAACCAATTGAAGCCCACTGTCTTGTTGAAGCCTGTTATCAGGCGTTCCTGGTGACCCATGACCCCCGCTGGCGTGAAGAAATGCGCCGGGCGTTTGAATGGTTTCTCGGTAGAAACGACCTTGGTCTGCCCCTTTATGATTATGCAACTGGCGGCTGCCATGACGGCTTGCATCCCGACGGTGTAAATGGTAACGAAGGTGCGGAAGCCACCCTATCTTTCATCTCCGCCCTCCTTACAATGCGCACCGCCCAGTCTCCCACCGAAAACAAATAAATGAGCGGTGACCGGCAACTGCTTTTAACCCGCTACGAACACAACCCGATTCTCACTGCCCGGGACTGGCACTACACCGTCAACACCGTCTTCAACCCCGGTGCGGTGCTCTTACCTGATGGCAGTACCCTGCTTCTCTGCCGGGTTGAAGACCGGCGTGGCATTTCCCACCTCTGTGCTGCCCGCTCTGCCAACGGTATTGACAACTGGCAGATTGAACCACTGCCCACGCTGGAACCGGACCCGGTCAATCACCCTGAGGAACTCTGGGGAATTGAAGACCCGCGCATCACCTACATCCCGGAACTGAACAAGTATGCGGTTACCTACACCGCCTTTTCCCGTGCCGGCCCGGCGGTCGCCCTGGCGCTGACTGCCGACTTCAAACATTTTGAACGGCTCGGGGTCGTGATGCCGCCTGCGGACAAGGATGCTGCTCTATTGCCCCGCCGGTTCAATGGTTACTGGCTGATGATTCACCGCCCCAGTACTGCCCTTGGTGCCCATATCTACATCTCCCAATCTCCGGACCTGATTCACTGGGGCAGACACCATCTGGTTTTGCCTGCCCGGCAGGGCGCCTGGTGGGATGCGTCTCGGGTTGGACTCGCTGCCCCTCCAATTGAAACCCCGCAGGGCTGGCTGATGCTCTATCACGGTGTCAAAGATACACCGAGCGGCTCAATCTATCGGGTTGGGCTTGCCCTCCTTGACCTGAAAGAGCCCTGGCGCTGTGCCCGGCGCGGCACCGAATGGATTTTTGGTCCGGTAATGGATTACGAACGCATTGGCGATGTCAATGGCGTGGTATTTCCCTGCGGAATTATTCTTGAGCCCGACCAGGAAACAATTCGGGTTTATTACGGTGCGGCTGACACCTCCATCTGCCTTGCCTGGGCACGGAAGAGCGAACTCCTCAAATGGCTGGAAACCCACTCTGCCGACACCTGCGAAATTCCGATTGACCGGATAATAACTTAACCCTTCACCCTGTTCCCCACCCTGCTTGCTATCGCTATCACAACCAATCGGTAAACGGCTGAACCTGCCCGCCTGGGTACCACAACCAGCACCCCGGTCAATACCGCTATCAGCACCGCTCAACCAACAGCTGCCGTTACCGAACTAAATACCCTGCCCCCGACCGCCGCCGACACCATAACCAATGCCATAATGGTCACCAACCCCACAACCAATTGGGCGACCGTCCCCCCAACCACCCATTCCGGTCGGGCAATTATCCAAATCAAAAATTTGCTAATCGTTTAATAAACATATATTTACATCTCTGGGTTAAAAATTAAGTGTTAAATTTCAGCCGCTGCCTGACTCTAACTGAAAGGGGAGATTACCCAAAATCTCTGCCCGCATCCCTTTGAGTTTGGCTTGACCTGAGGAATTTTTTACCTTATGCTGAATAGATGAGAATTTTAACCGCAGTTTCAATTTTAATAATACCCGCCTTCGCCCTCCTTTACCATATAGACCAGCCGGTGCCGATTTCGCTTGCCCACGGTGAGTATTATGCCGGGATCCGGCTCTGGGGTGAAGGGGGCGTGCTTGCCCGTTTCGGGGTTGGTCTGTTTGACCGGCTGACAATGGGGATGTCCTACAGTGCCAACCACATCATCGGTAGCCAGCCTCCAGAACTGTCAAGACCAAGACCCGAACTTTTCGTCCGGGTCGCAGTCTTAAAAGAGCTGGGCTATGTGCCGGATTTAACCCTTGGTTTTGAAAGTCAGGGCTATGATTACTGTCAAGGTGATGAGTTCACCGTGCGGGAGAAGGGGCTCTACCTGGCGATTGGTAAAACAATTGAAGCGAGCCGCACCTATGCCGAACTCGGGGCGAACTGGTGGCAGGGGTTCAACGGCTTTTTAGCACTCAATCAACTTTTGCCCGGCAATATGGAAATAATCGCCGAATATGACCCGGCACTGAACGATCTGCCTGCGCCGAACCGCTGGCGCGGTGGCTGGCTTAATCTGGGCATTGCCTGGACCTTTCAGGAACGGGTCCGGCTGGGCTTCAGCATCCGTGATGTTTTAAGTAATAATGATCACACCCGGTTAAATCGGGTGCTGGATTTATCAATCAATGAACACTTTTAGGAGGGGATGATGGATATCAAGGGGTTTTTAAAAACAATCCCGGAGTTTGACCGGCTGACCGAGCAACAACTGGAAAAAATTGCCCGCATCGCCCGTGTCCAATCGGTAAAAGCCGGTGAACCGGTTGATGTTCAGGGTCAGCCCGCTGACCGGTTTTATATCCTCGTCTCGGGCAGGCTGGCAGTGGTCTTGACCCTGGATTTTGGCGTGGTACAGCAGACCTATCAGATTATGACCCTGGGTCCCGGACAGTTATTCGCCTGGTCAGGGCTGGTGGGCAATCCCCACTACACCGCCGGGTCCCGAGCATTAACCGACTGCGCCTTTCTGGAATTTAATGTCCAGGAGCTGCTCAACCTGTTTGACCAGGACCCCGGGCTGGGCTATGTGATGATGCGGCTGGTTGCTCAGACAATCGCCTCCCGGCTGCGTCACCTGCAACTGCAGCTGGCACAGCAGTACGCACTCCGCGAATCAACCGAGTGAAAAAAAACACCCACCCCGGTTTTATCATTGCGATTGACGGACCTGCCGGCTCGGGCAAGTCAACCACCGCCCGGCTCGTAGCCCAAAAACTGGGCTTCTTTCATCTTGACACTGGCGCAATGTACCGGGCAATCACTTTGAAAATCTTACAGCATGGTGTTGACCCAAAGGACCACCGGCAACTAAAAAAACTGCTTGCCCATACCCGGATAGACCTCAAATGGCAAGCGGGCAAACTTCGGGTTTTTTTAGATAAAAAGGATGTTACATCCGCTATCCGCCAGCCTGCGGTCAGCGAACTGGTCTCACCGGTTTCCGCAATCGGCCTCATTCGCCAAAAAATGGTTGCCGAACAGCGCCGGCTCGCCATTGGTAAAAATTTGGTCTGTGAAGGCAGAGATATTGCCAGTGTCGTCTTCCCGAAAGCACAATTAAAAATTTATCTTGACTGCTCGCTGGCGGAACGAGCCCGCCGGCGCCAGCAGGAACTTGCTGCCCAAATCCCGCGCGCGCAGGTTGAAAAAAACATCCGAACCCGTGACCGGCTTGATTCCAGCCGACGGATAAGCCCGCTCCGTCGGGTTCCAGCTGCGATTCTGATTGACACCACCCATTTAACAATTGATGAACAGGTGGCAATCGTGTGTGCCCTTGCCCGGCGCCGGCTCCAGAACCAGAACTAAAAAATGAAACTGCGCTGGCGTCTTGCCTGGATTTGCACCTATCCCCTTGCCCGACTTTTGCTTAAACTGCGGGTAACCGGCCGAGAACACCTCCGCCAGGTTGGAAACCAGACCGGCGTGATTATCGCTGCCAATCACACCTCCAATTTTGACCCGCTGATTCTCGGCTGGGCAGCGGCCAGGGAAATTTTTTTCCTTGCCAAAGAAGAACTCTTCCGCTACCGTCCGTTTGCCTGGCTGATTCGCACCTGGAACGCCCTGCCGGTCAGCCGGGGCGGGCTGGACATCGGTGCTATCCGGCGCTGCTCGGCTTTGCTCAAAAACCGCCAGACTTTGGTCCTCTTTCCTGAAGGCACCCGCAGTCCAACCGGTGAACTCAACCCCTTCAAACCCGGCGTGGCAATGCTTGCCCTGCGGAATTCGGTTCCGGTTGTGCCCTGTTATATTGCCGGGCTGAACCGTTCTCTGCTATCCTACTGGGTTGACCGCGACTTTGTCCGGCGCGGTCTGCGCACCCATCCCCGCCACTGTCAGCCAATTTCGGTCCGGTTTGGACCGGCAATTCAACCCGCTAACTTCTCTTTAAACCGCACCGGCTACGAACAGTTCACCCGTCATTTGGAAACCAGCATCCGGGAACTGGCATCCTGATATGCCCTCGGTCCTTATCGCCCAACCAACCGGCTTCTGCTCGGGAGTGGAACGGGCAGTTCGACTTGCCCGCACCGCCTTAGACAAATACGGGCGCGTCTGGACCTATGGCGAACTGGTGCATAATCCGGATGTGCTGCGCGAATTAAAAAAGGAAGGTATCAGACCTCTGCGCCAATTGGCGACAATCAAAAACGGTGCCCTGGTCATCCGTGCCCATGGCTGTCCACCAGCGGTGCTAACTGAATGCCGGGCACGGGGAATTGAAATTGTGGATGCCACCTGCCCCTATGTCCGCCGGGTTCAGAATGTTGCCCATCGCTTGGCGACCGAAGGCTATTATGTGGTGGTGGTGGGCGAAAAAAATCACCCTGAAGTCCGGGCAATTCTTGCCGCTGCCGGCGAAAACGCAAGTGTTTACCGCGCTCGCTTTGGCAAAATACCAAACTCAAAAAAGAGATTAGCTAAAATTGGGGTGGTTGCCCAGACCACACTTGACCGCCACCGGCTCAAGGAAGCAGTTGCAACCCTTATAAATTTTGGTTATACTGAAATCCGGGTCTTTGATACCATCTGCGCTGAGGTGACCGCCCGTCAGGCGGCAACCGCCCGACTGGCAGCACAGGTTGAGGCGGTGATTGTGGTTGGTGGTAAGAACAGCGCCAACACCACCCGCCTTGCCGAGATTGTTCGCCAGCAGGGAAAACCGGTGGCTCATATCACCGGTCCGGCAGAGTTAAAACCCGGTTACTGGCGACAATTCCGCCGGGTCGGGGTTGTTGCCGGTGCGTCCACCCCGGCGTCGGTGGTAGCAGAGGTTGCCCGAATTTTAAGAAATGCCGGCACGCACAAATAACTGCGCTGCCGAGTTCAAGGAGGACAGTAAAGATGAATGAGCACCAGTTTAACCCGACTTCGGATAACATCAATTCTCAGGAACCGGGTCGGTTATACGAAATTTCCTTCCCGACCTATCGCGAAGGTGAAATCGTCACCGGCACAATCATCAAGCGCCTTCAGAATGCGGTGCTGGTGGATATCGGCTTGAAAGCCGAAGGCGTTCTGCCGATTGATGAGTTCCGCAATCCCGAAGAAGCGGTGGAGGGACGGAAAATCCAGGTCTATATTGATGCGGTTGAAGACCAGGATGGCTTTCCGGTCATCTCTAAGAAAAAGGCGGACTTCCAGCTTGCCTGGGAAACTATTAAGCAGAAATCAGAAAGTGCCGAGCCAGTCAAGGCAACCGTACTCCGGCGGGTTAAAGGCGGACTGGCGGTAGACATTTTAGGCCTGGACGCCTTTCTCCCCGGTTCTCAGGTGGACCTGCGACCGGTTCCCAATCTGGACACCCTGGTCGGCCAGGAACTGGAAGTAAAAATTCTGTCGGTCAACTGGCACAAGAAAAACATCGTGGTCTCCCGTCGTGCCCTGCTGGAAGAACGTCAGGAAAAGGTGCGCCGCGAACTGCTCGCCCGGCTCCAGGTGGGCGACATCATTGATGGTACGGTCAAGACCGTTACCGAATTTGGTGCCTTTATTGACATCGGCGGAGTTGACGCTCTGCTCCATATCTCTGACCTCGCCTGGGTTAAGGTGGTGCATCCGAGTGAGGTGGTGCAACCGGGTGAAAAACTGAAGGTCAAGGTCCTGTCTGCCGATTCCACGACCGGTCGGATTACCGTTGGCTTGAAGCAACTGACCCCTCATCCCTGGGAAAAGGTGGAGGAGAAGTATCCAATCGGTTCCCGGGTCCGGGGGCGGGTTACCACCCTGGCGGAGTACGGTGCCTTCGTGGAACTGGAAAAGGGGATTGAAGGTTTGATTCACATCTCGGAAATGTCCTGGACCAAAACGATTCACCATCCCGCGCAGATTCTAACGGTTGACCAGGAAGTGGAAGCGGTGGTCTTAAACATTGACAAGGAAAACCGGCGGATTTCGCTCGGGCTGAAACAGACCCAGCCCGACCCCTGGTCATTAATTGACGAACGCTATCAGGTTGGTCAGCGGGTGACCGGTCGGGTAAAATCACTCAAAGACTTCGGCGCCTTTGTGGAACTGGAAGAGGGTATTGAAGGGCTCATTCACAACGCCGACATCTCCTGGACCAAACGAATCAAACACCCACGCGAAGAGCTTAAAAAGGGCCAGGTGGTAGAAACCATCATTCTGGAGATTGACAAGGAAAACCGCAAGATCACGCTTGGTATGAAGCAGCTTCAGGAAGACCCGTTCTACAAACTGACTCAGGAACTCAAAGAAGGCGATACCATCCGTGCCCGAATTGTGGACATGCCCAAACCCGGGCTGGTTGTTGCCCTGAACTACGGAATTGAAGGGTTTGTTCCCTTGAGCCAGCTGGCGCGGAGCGGCGGCAAAAAGGTGCGGGAAAATTACCAGATTGGTGAAGAACTGGAACTCAAGGTTATCCGGATTGACCCTAACAACCGGCGTGTCGCCTTAAGCGAAAAGGCGCTCCAGCCCCGGGTTGAAGAGAAGCCCGAACCCGAACCACCGGTTGAGCGTCCATCTGACAAATTCACGCTTGAAGACCATCTCCGCGACCTGGAGGACCGTTAAAACGTTGGCTGATGTTTAACGGCTTGACCTTCCACATCTCCACGGTTGGCTGCCGGCTCAACCAGGCAGAAAGCGACGCCCTGCGTGGCTATCTCCTGAAACAGGGTGCAAAACCGGTTGATTTTGAAACCCGCACCCCCGACCTGCTCTTTATCAACACCTGTGCGGTCACCGCCACTGCCGAACGCACCTCGCTAACCTTCATCCGTGCCGGTTCTGCCCTTAAACCCAAACCCCGGCTCATCATCCTCGGCTGTTTAGTTGCCCGGACCCCCGAACTGATTGCGGCTATTCCTGGGGTTGACGAATACTGGCCTTCCGAACTCAAAAACCGCATCCTCGCCGGGCAGACACCGGTGCCGGCGCGCAGCCGTGCCCTGCTCAAGGTTCAGGACGGCTGCGACCACACCTGTGCCTATTGCATCGTGCGCAAACTCCGGGGTGCCCCGATTTCAATTCCGCCAGAACAGGTGCTCGACCAGTTTGAACAACTGTTAAATTCCGGTTATCAAGAGATTGTCCTCACCGGGCTCAACCTGGGCTTGTATCAAAGTACCGGCACTAACCTTGCCCGCCTAATTAAAAAACTACTGAAAAAACCGGGCAATTTCCGGCTCCGGCTTGCCTCAATTGAACCCGACCTCTTCACCGACGAACTGCTCGCCCTCCTGCCCGACCCGAAAATCTGCGCCCATTTCCATATTCCTTTACAGAGCGGGGACGACCTGCTCCTCAAACAGATGGGGCGCAACTACACCACCTCGGACTATGCCCGACTCCTTGAAAAAATTCTAACCCTCCGTCCGGACGCCTGTCTGGGTGCTGATATCATCACCGGCTTTCCCGGTGAAGATGAACCCTCTTTTAACCGCACCTGCCAGTTTCTGAACAGCATCCCCTTTACCTATCTCCATGTTTTCCCCTATTCCCCTCGTCCCGACACGCCCGCATTCAAATCCGGCGACCCGATTCCCAAACCGGTAAAAAAACAACGGGTCAAAATCCTGCGTCACTTTTCAGAAAACCGGCGCCGGCAATATGCCCGAAAATTTGCCGGCACCCGCCGCTATGCCATTCTTGAACCAGACGGACAAGCGCTCACCGACAACTACCTTCGCCTCACCTGTCCGAATGTTCCCCGCTTTTGCCGTGCCGGTGCGCTCGTGCCCCTGCTCATCAACCTTGCCGGAGAAAAACTCATCGGCACAATCGAGGAGGAAAAAATATGTGCAATAAAAACCTAACCCTTACCTGGGTGCTGGTTGCCCTGGCAGGACTATTCCTGCAACTCCCCGCCCGGGAATACAAGGTTGGCTATATTAACTCCGACCAACTGATCGCCCGCTACGAAGGGGCAATTGAAGCAAAAAAACAGTTAAACGAGGCAATCGCCAAATTTCAAGCCCGTGCCGAATCCCTGCGTGTTGATTACGAAAAAGCAAAAGAAGAATACGAATCCCAGCAACTGACTTTGTCCGAAGAAGGCAAACGGGCAAAACTCTCAGAGGTGGAATCACGGAAACGTCGCTATGACAGTTATCTCAATGAAATCTACGGCACCGGTGGTAAAATTGAGCAGAAAAATCAGGAACTGATTGCCCCGATTGTCGCCCAGATTGATTCCGCCGTGCGCAAGATCGCCCAGCAGGAAGGTTTCTCACTAATAATTGATGCTACCAAAGCGGGCATCGTGTTCGCTGAAACCGGGCTTGACCTGACCGAACTGGTGCTGGAAGAACTCAACCGTGCCTATGCCCCGCTTCCCACCCCGGTTGCCGGCAAAAAAATCTTCCTCATCACCCCGATTTACGAACTCAACGACGAAGCCCAGCGCGAGCATCTTGGCACCCGAATCCGCCAGTTTATCAACGCCCTGCTCAAAGACAAAACCCAGCTAACACTAATCCCGGACCGCAAAGTGGACGAAGTGGTTCAAAACCGGGGCTATAGCGGTCAGCAGGTCGGGTTTGACCAGGCGCTGGATGTTGCCCGTGCCCTTGATGCCGATTACTGCATCTTCGGCGAATGCTCCAAACGGGAACGAAAAATCCAGTTCAAACTATCCATAATTGACATCCGCACCCAAACCCTGCTCCGCACTCAGGAAGGTGAAGCCGAGCGGGCAGAAATCCTCCAGGAAAAGGTCAGCGCTGTTCTCCAGGTCCTTTACTCTGCGTTTGAGCAGTAAATGTAGTCGTATAACCTTTTGGTTATACCCAGGCAAGCTTGGCAACTAACTTAAATAAAAATGAACGCCCAGCCCTCTGACCGGCATTTGGTCTGTTTGTCCCCGCGCGCCCGCATTGCCGACTCCGCAATCCTCAGCCCTTTTGTTTACATCGGACCGCAAGTAGCAATCGGCGAAGGCTGTTTTATTGGACCGAATGTAACCATTTTAGGAAAAACCTTGATTGGCAGAAATGTCCGCATTGGCTCGGGCACGGTCATCGGCTGGCAAGGCTTCGGGTATAAAAAATACGCCGGCACCTACCGGCTACTCAGACACACCGGCACAATAGTAATTGAAGACGAAGTTGAAATCGGCCCCCTCGTTTCAATCGCCCGGGCAAAAACCGGGCGCGTCACCCGCATCGGCAAAGGCACGAAAATTGACGCTTTGGTCCATATTGCCCACAATGTCCATATCGGCGCAAACTGCATCATCACCGCCCAGAGCGGAATTGCAGGCAGTGCGCGGATAGAAGATGGAGTGATAATCGCGGGCCAATCCGGTATTAAAGACCACATCACCATCGGTGCCAATAGCATCATCTATGCCAAATCTGCGGTCTTTCGCTCAATTCCGCCCAATAGCCGGTACTGGGGAATTCCTGCCCGTCCCAAAAAACAACTGGAAAAACTCTGGGCAAAACTCTGGCACCAGTTCGGTGAACGCGAATGACCATTGACAAAAAAATCACCATCACCGGCTGGACCCGAACCGGCGATTATGTAAAGCTGCGGATTCACCCCGCACCAGCCGGCACCGGCATAATTATCAACTCCATTCCCGCTCTTATCCAGTATGCCCGAGCTCAAAACCACACCACCACCCTTTATCGCCAAAAGACCACAATTCACCTGGTTGAACACCTCCTTGCCGCCTGCTACGCACTGCGCATCACTGACCTCTTCGTCCAGCTCACCCCAACTCATAAACTCACATTTGAACTACCCTTTTGCGACGGCAGCAGCCTCCTTTTCACCCGCCGCCTCCTCGCCGCAACCCGCAACTCAAACCTCACAAACTCAACAACTCATAAACCCATAACCTCCTTAAAATCGCCCGTCGCCATTCGCACCGCTCACCGCCTCATACTCGCCATTCCTGCCCCCTGTTTAAAAATCAACTGCCTGATTAACTACCGGCACACAGGCGAACAGTTCTACTCGGCAAAAATCACCCCGGCACGCTTCCTAAAACAGCTTGCGCCCGCCCGCACCTTTGGCAAACTCAAAAACTCAAGAACTCATCAACTCCTCCGTCTCCCTTTCCGATTAAAAAAATTTGGCAACTATCTCTTCCCGGCCCGTCCCCGCTTCACCTTTGAGCCCTGTCGGCACAAACTGCTTGACCTGCTCGGCGATTTAGCACTGCTCGGCAAACCGCTCCACGCCGAAATATTTGCCTATAACCCATCACATCAACTTAACCTCAAATTTGTGCAAGAACTAAAAAGGAGGACCGATGACCAAACCAATTGATGTCCGGGCGTATCTTCCGCACCGCGAGCCTTTTCTATTAATTGACGGTGTCACCCGGATTGATGAAAACGAAATCGAATGCCTCCGTAATATCCGGCCCGAGGAGTACTACTTTGCTGGCCATTTTCCGGGAAATCCGGTTCTCCCCGGGGTCCTGATGGTCGAAGCAATTGCTCAGGCTGGCATCCTGCTGGTTCTAATTCACCAACCTGAACTGGTTGGTAAAACCCCGCTGTTTGCGGGAATTGACGATGTTCGGTTCCGGCGTGTTGTCAGACCGGGTGAACAACTGCGGATTATTGCGAAACTTATTACTGCCCGTGCCGGTGTGTTCAAATTTGCAGGCAGGGTGCTTGTTGGCGATGAACTGGCATGCACGGCAACGGTAACCGGCGCGGTGCGTTAATCCATCCCACCGCCATCATTAGCCCCGAGGCGCAGGTGGCTGATACCTGTGAAATTGGGCCATTCTGTATTATCGCCGGCAACGTGTCGCTCGGTCCTAATTGCCGGCTGAAAACCGGGGTTATAATCGGAACCGAACCAATGGACAAAAAATACCAGGGGGAAAATACCGCCGTTGATGTCGGTGCTGATAACATCTTTTTTGAATACGTTACGGTTCACCGGGCAACCGGAGAAGGGGAGTCTACCATCATCGGTGACCGCAACTACATTATGAGTTATGTCCACATCGCTCACAACTGTCGGCTCGGCTCGGACTGTGTCCTGACCTGCGGTGTTTTGCTTGGTGGCCATTGTGAAGTGGGCGATGGCGCTAATATCGGTGGTGCCACCGGTGTGCATCAGCACTGCCGGCTGGGAACACTTTCAATGATTGGCGCTCACTCCTATGTCAATCTTGATATTCCCCCCTTTGTGCTGGCAAGCGGTAATCCGTGCCGGGTTTTCGGTCTGAACCTGGTGGGCTTAAAACGGGCCGGATTTTCTGAGGAAAAGATTGGCATTCTAAAAGAAGCCTGGCGTTTGCTCTACCGTGCCCGCCTGCCCCTGAATTTAGCACTCCGCCGGATTGAATCCGAACTTCTCCCCGGACCTGCGGAAACTGAAATTCGCCAGTTGCTGGACTTCTGTGGTTCTTCCCGGCGGGGAGTTGAACTCCGAACCGTCCAAGGAGGCAGGTTATGAACTACCAGCAGGCACTGGAGTTTCTTGATAGCCTGGTGAATTACGAACGTCGGGCAACCCCCCGAAACGAATTCAAACTTGACAACATTCGCAATTTGCTTGCCCTGGCTGGCAACCCGCAGGCAAAACTCCGCAATGTCATTCTAATTGCCGGTACTAAGGGCAAAGGTTCGGTCGCCTATTTAATTGAAAGTGGACTCCGTGCCTGCGGCCTCAAAACTGGCACTTACATCTCGCCCCATCTCCTCTCGGTCCGGGAAAGAATCCAGGTCAATGGCACCTGGATTGAAAAGGCGGTTTTCACCCGCTTAATCAAAAAATTTCAGCCGCTGATCCGACGCCAGCCGGTTTCCTATTTTGAACTACTGACCGCAATGGCATTTGACCTGTTCGCCCGTAACGAAATTGAGTATCCGGTGATTGAAGTCGGGCTTGGCGGCAGACTTGATGCTACCAACCTGACCTCTCCTGCAGTCTCGGTGATCACCCGCATTGGTTACGACCATCTAAAGGTGCTGGGTAACACCCTGACTAAAATTGCCCGGGAAAAAGCCGGCATAATGCGTCCGAACCGGTATGTAATCATTGCGCCCCAGGTTTTAGAAGCAAAAACCGAACTGCTCGCTCAAGCCCAACACACCAACGCCCTTCCGATTCTCGTGGAAGAACGTTCCCGGTTCTGGGACGTGGTGATTGAACCCGATGGCACCAGTTTCTCTGCCTTTACCGAACTGGGTGCGGGCAGAATCCACTTAAAGCTCTTCGGCACTCACCAGCTTGAAAACTGCCTGACCGCACTTACCACGCTCGGCATCCTTGCCCGTTCTGACCGGCGGATCAACTTTTCATCTGCCATCAAAGGAATCCAGGAACTAAAAATTCCTGGCCGCTGCCAGCTCATCTCTGAACACCCACCGCTGCTCATTGATTCCTGTCACAATCCCGAATCCGGTGCGGCTCTTGCCCGGGTTCTCCACGATTACTTCTCCCAGAAAGTAATTCTGATTTACGGTTCGCTCCGTCACAAACTCATCACCAAAACCCTGCTTCCCCTTATCCCATATATTGACACTGCAATTACGGTTGCACCCGAATCTCCCCGTGCCCTTTCCCCGGCAATCCTCAAAGGCATCTTCACCCGGCTTCGTGTTCCCGCAGAAACTGCGCCCGACATCCCAACCGCACTCCACCGAGCGCGCGAACTTGCCGTCGGCAAAATGCCCATTGTCGTCGCCGGCTCATTCTATCTTGCCGGTGCGGTACTCGCCAACTTACAGGCTATTGACCCTGCCCGGATTTGACATACCGTTAAAACACCTCATTCTTATCCAAATGTGCGGTTTAAAAATTGGCTTGCCGGTATTTATTCTGCTTACCGCCGCTCCTGCTCTTGAATGGGACAGCATCATCCGCCTGACCACTCACCCCACCCGACAGCAATCAGGTTACAGTTATCAAAAAAGTATCGCCATTGACTCCAGCGAAAACATCTGGGTATTCTGGCAGGATTACCGCAATTCGTTTCCCCAGTTATGGTACCGAATGTTTGACGCTGCTGCCCGGCTCTGGCTCCCCGAATCTCAATTCACCCGCCTTCCCGTTATCTGCAAACCTCCTTCCCTTGCATGCGACCATCAGGGCAATCTTCATCTCTTTTGGCACATTGAAGATGTTAACCCTCCCGATTTTCGCGGAATTTGGTATCAGCGGTTTGACGCCCATTCCAGACAGTGGCAGCCCGAAACCCTGCTCGTTCCTGCCCCAATCCCTCGGGTTTTAAAATATCCCTCAGTAGCGGTTGACCCTGATTCCGGAATAGTTCACATTGTCTTTTTCGGTAACCCTGACACCGGCGGTTTTCCCCAGGTCTTTCATAAAGAGTTTGTACCCGGAACCGGCTGGTTACCGACAGAACAATTAACCTCCCATCCTGCCAGCCACGAAGCTGCATCAATTGCAGTTGACCATTGTGGCAATCTCTGCGTGGTCTGGCTCGGTGCAGACCTGGGCAGTTCAACTGTCCAGGTTCTAACCCGGCTCCGCATCAACGGTCAGTGGCAACCGATTGAACAGGTTTCAACCTTACCCGGGAACTTAACTCAGTATCAACCTGCCGTTTGTGCAGGTGAGAACAACACCTGGCATATCGTCTGGTATGGACAGTATCCCAACTGGCCAGCTTATCAGATATACTATCGCACTCGCACCCTGTCCGGCTGGAGCGAAATTACGGTCCTGAGCCGCTTTACCCAGTATTCTCAGTACTACCCATCAATTGCTTATCTTGACAATCGCTGCTTTGCGGTCTGGTATGGTAAAACCACAACTTCGCCCCAGACCCCCCAACTACAGATTGCCTGGCAAAACCCGCAAGGCACCTGGACCGAGCCGGTTCCGCTTACCAGCTTCAACCAAACAACCCCGGACCAGCCAGTTATCTTAACCAGCCCTGATGCCAAACTGCACATCCTCTTCACCGGTGACAGTGCCGGAAATCTGGATGTCTATTACCTCTCCGGCAGAATTACCGGCTCCGGCATCCCGGACGGGCAACCCGCAATCAACAATCTGCCTGCTCGTATCATTGCGCCCAATTCCGGGCAGGTGCAACTTACCGACATTCCCTATTATCGGGTTTACCGTCCGGACGGACGTCAGGTCAAATCAATCCGTGCCTCAGGTCTTTACCTGATTGAATATTCGCAGAATGGTGCCCCCCGCTTCCAAAAACTGATTTACCTCAGTCCCAAAAACTAATCCCTCAGCTTATCAGCCTGGTATTTTCTCTTTATAAATTAGCTCATTCTTACCGCCGATGCCGCAGTCGCAGCCGGGCGGTCAAAACCCGGTCGCTCTGAAACAACCGTGCAGCAATCACCACCGTAACTATGGCAAATAGCGTAATATAAATCAATCCGAACCCAACCAGCGAATAGTTACCAAAAATCAACGCCTGCGGCACCAAAAACGGATAAGAAAAAGGAATTGCAAAGATTAAAATCTTTAATGGCAGCGAAAGTGTTTGAATATCAAAAAGCAGGGCAAAGAAATAAGGAATTAGACAGAGCATCATCAGCGGCGTGATATTTGCCTGAGCGCTTTTGGCATCTTCGGAAAAAACCGCTAAGAGAGTTGCCACCGCCAGGGCCGCCAGAATTGTTAAGAACAAAGTAATCCCGATTATCACGACCTTTTCGCTCGTCATCTGCAGCCCCAGCGTTGTAATGGTACTATCCTGCACTGAAACCGCTGGTTGGCTTTCCGAAAACCCGGTTGTGTAATACAGCATCGCTCCGACAAAAACAGCTGAAATCACCAGTGCTGCGATTGCCGCTCCCAGCATTTTCCCTAAAACAATCGCCACCCGGCTTACCGGCACGGTAAGCAATGTCTCCAGGGTCTTATTTTCCTTTTCCTGACCAATTGAAGCGGCGATCATCTGACTTGAATACACGATGACTAAAAGCAGCACAATCGGAATCAGAAAAGTCTGAGCAACCACCAGCCCCTGAATCAACTCCGGACTCCCGCGTGCCACCCTTCCTTTCAGTACTACCATCTCCCCAACCCTCACCGGATTCTGAATCGCGGCTGGCGCCACCTCTGGACAGAGCCGTTCCAGTTGACGCCGTGCCAACCCCGCACTCACCTCCCCAAGCGCCGCTTTAATCCTTGCACTGCGCAGACTCTGCGCCAAAGAAAAACCCCGCAGCACCGAATAAACCTCTACGGTTAACGTCTCAAACCTCATCACCCGTGCCTCGATACTCTCCGGTAGCACAATCACCAGGACAACCCCCTGCTCAACCGCCCGTTTCAGCGCCCAATCTTTCGGCTCATTCGTCCGACTAATTACCAGTCCGTTTTGTGCCAGATGATTAACGATACTCTCCGCAACCGGACCGGAATCGTTCATCACTACCAATGCCGGCTGAGGTGCGGTTGCCTTTTTCCTTTCGCCCCTTAGCGCCCGACCAATGAAGAGAAATACTACCATTATTGCCACAAATGGCACCAGCATCCGCACGGTCAAAAGTTCCCGCAATTCTTTCCAGACCAATGTTCCCAGAATCCTCATCCTGCCGCCTTCAGAAACACCTGTTCCAGGTTTAAACTTTCATACCTGTTCTTAAGTTCTGTGGGTGTGCCCAGAGCAATCAACCTGCCCTGCCGGATAATCGCCACCCGATCCGATAGCAGTTCCACCTCAAGCATATTGTGTGATGACAGAAGCACGGTCGTGCCCTTGCGGGCAAACTCTCTGATCCGCTCCCGGATTTCGGTCGCATTTTCCACATCCAGTCCCGAAGTCGGCTCATCTAAAATTGCCAGTTTCGGCTTAATCATCAGAGCACGTGCCAGAAGGAGTTTTCTGGTCATACCCTTAGAATAGGTACTTACCTTATCCTGAATTCTCCTACCCAGCCCGGCAAGTTCAAGCCCCTTATCTACAAGTTGCTCCCGCTCAACCGTATCCCGGCTGTAGAAAGTTGCCATAAATTGCAGATATTCCAGCCCGGAAAGGTTCTTATACGCCCCGGCATCCTCGGGTAAATAACTAATCAGCCGCCGAACCGCACCCGCCTCCTTAACCACATCCCGTCCAAACACGCTCACCGTGCCCGAACTTGGAAGGAGTAAGGTCGCAACCGTCCTCAATGTTGTTGTCTTACCTGACCCGTTCGGACCAATCAAGCCAAAAACCTCACCCGTTGCAATTGTAAACGAAAGGTCATCAACTGCGGTCAGTCCCCCGAAACGACGGCTCAGATTTTTAATTTCCACCGCTGTTTCCATCTGCTCATTATAAAACACCCCTCACTTGGGTCAAGGTAATCTCACTCCCTCTGTCGTTGCGCACTAACTCCGGCAGACCGCAATGACTGTAGCAAAACCCTGTTTTTTTCCTGTAAATTCAGTGTTGACAAGTTAATCTTTCACTTTAAGATTAAACTATGTTCAGTCTATTATTTGCAATTGCAATTTCACTTTTACCGCCCGACTCTCTAATTTATCCGCTGAAGGTTGACACGAGTACCGAACTGGAACTAACAATTTTCCCACCGGCGCAGGTCAACCTGCCGATTCAGTACCGGATTGACTGGGGGGACGGCGACACGCTGGATTGGACCGAACCGTTGAACTCCAGAACCGAAATGGTTCGTTATCATCGTTACCATCAACCCGGTAATTATAACATCAGGGTGAAGGTACGGGATAAAATCGGCATGGAATCAGACTGGGGTCCTGCCCGGCTCGTGGAAGTTGTGCCCGCACTGGTAAAATGGTTTGCGCCCACCCTGGAGCCGGTAGTAGCTGCGCCCGCACTGGACAAAAATGGTAATGTGTATATTGGTGATGAATCGGGAACGGTTTATTCTTTTAATTCCGCGGGTGAACTGCGCTGGACATTTCACACCCGTCAGCCGGTTTATGCCGGGCTGAGTATTGAACAGGAACTAATCTATGTGCCCTCTCTGGATTCCTCGCTTTACTGCTTGGATACATCCGGAAATCTGCGCTGGTCAGTGAATCTAAATGATGAGTTGTGGGCGCCACCTGCGATTGGTACCGACCGGAACCTATATCTGACAAGCGATAAAGGAAAACTGATAAGCGTTGACCCGAAAGGCAAGGTACGCTGGCAGGTGCAATTGGGTGATGAGGCATCATCCGCGCCGACAATTGGTCCGGATGGGAATATCTATGTAAGTGCGGATTCTATCTACTCCTTTACCCCGAAGGGCAAGAGAAAATGGGCGTTTGGGACGCCGGACAACTCCTACTTTTTTGCCGCACCGGTTTTAGACCAAGATGGTTTAGTTTATGCCGGCAGTTTTGACGGTTTTGTGTATTGTCTCAACCGGGAAGGCAGGATGGTCTGGCGCGCCCCGGTTCCTGATGAAGATGAAATCCGAACCGAAGTGGTTTTTAGCCCGGATAACCGTCTATATGTTGGAACTGATGGCTATTATCTATGCGTCAAAGAGCCTAATGGCTCTTTTCGGGTGGTTTATGAGACAAACGATGCAATCTGTGCGACGCCGGCGGTTAGTGTAACCGGAACTGTATACTTTTTCTCTGATGATGGGGTCTTCTATGCCTTTAACAAGGAAGGCAGGATGTTATTTCGCAACGAGATTGCCACTGGTGATAAAGACCTCTACTATACATCTTCGCCCGCAATCGGTTCGGACGGCACAGTTTATGTTGGCTCCTGGGATGGTGGATTATATGCCTTTTATGGTGATGCACCGCCCGCAAACACACCCTGGACTCAGTTCCGCGGCAATTACCAGCATACGGGCAGAATATATAGATCCAAATGATTTTCAAAATTTATTATTCACCCAAATCCCGTTTTCAAGAATTAAGCCTGAAACCGCTCTGGTCCCTGCCGCTGATGCTGAGCCTGGTTGTTCCGTTGTTCATCGGCACATTCAGCATCACTTTACTACCGAGGCAGGTCTTGATTGACTCAACTGAAAAAAGGATTGAACGGGTGAAAAATTATATTGATGAGCAAATAGCAAAAGGCAGAATGCCATCAGAACAGCGTGCAAATACGATGGAACGAATTGAGCAGACCGCCCGGCAGGAAATTGAAAACTACGAACAGTCATCAAAACCTGCAATATTCCTACGTTTTTTGCTCCGCAGTCTGCCCGCACTGGTCTGGTCTGCAATTCAACTCCTTATATTTACCGCCCTGCTCAATTTACTATTACCGCTGCTTGGCGCCAATTCCAGTTATGAACGGATGCTAACCATAACTGCCAATTCCGCACTGGTTAGAATCGCAGGTGCAATTTTCCACTCCGGACTCCAATTTGCCACCGGTAAACTCACCGTAAATACCAGTTTCAGCCTATTCGCCCCCCCTGCTCTGCCGGTATTTATCAGAGGTTTTCTTGCCAGCGTTGAAATCTTCACACTCTGGGAATTAATTCTGATAAGTTTGGGTATGCAGGTTTTTTTCAACCTCCCTGCAAAACGCAATGCAACTGCTGTATTCGGAATCTGGCTCGTTTATATTCTACTCCTTGCCTTCCTTACCAGTTTGTCGGGCGGACTGGCACTGCCCGATTAAAGGTTAAATGCATCTATCAACCATACTGATTCTATCCCTGCTCCTGCCGATGCCGGATACGCTCTATCTCAATCTTAATCAAACCATAGAACTCGCACTTAAACGAAGCCCCCGCGCAATTGAAATCAACGCCACCCGTGCGCAGTCCGCACTTACTATTGGCAAGGGACTTGCGGGCATTTTACCGCAACCGCAAGCAGGTATTTCCGCTATCAAAACTGAAACCGGTACAAGCTGGAACGGTGAAATTGGAATCGGTCAGGTAATTTTTGACCCGGTAACATTCAGCGCACTGATCAGTTCAATCATCAACGCCGAAAACTATTCCTATTCCGCCCGGGAACAACTCTGCCAGCTAATTTATTCGGTCACCACTGATTATCTCAATCTGCTTCGCTCCCGTCAGCTCCTTAACGCTGCAAAACAGGCGCTCACCGGCGCTGAGACAAACTACCAACTCACTGAACAAAAGTTCAAATTAGGACAACTCTCTAAGATTGACCTTCTCCGCAGTCAAACTTATCTCACCCAGGCACGACTAAACTTACTCAGTGCGGAAAAGACCTATGAAACTGCGCTAAACAGTCTGCGTGTTAGTTCGGGCATCACCACTAACAAAATTATTGAACCGGTTGAACAACTCAACTCGGAATTACCCGAAATTCAACCTGAAACACTTCGCCAGCAGATTGTGCGTTTTAACCCCGGACTAAAAATGAGCCGCGATTTAAACAAAATTGCAACTCTCAACCTGCTCGCTTCTCTTCTCAGAATACTGCCCGTTATAAGCCTGAACCGCAGTTTTCAATATCAGGATACCATTTTACCTAAAGACATTAAACACTGGCAGGACCATTCAATAAAAACTGAAGGTATTACAATCTCGTTCCCGGTTGCCGACCTTGCCCGTTTCATATTAAACGTTTGGGATGCCCTCCTCGCTGCGCGCCGCAGCCAAGCACAGCTCACCCGCACAAAACTTGAACTAACTGCCGCCGTCGAAAATGCAATTTTAGATTACCAGGAAGCCCGTCAGCGTTACGAATTTGCACAGCAAAATCTAAAACTCAACCAGGAATTATACGAACTCGCTCGCACTCGTTTCCAACTCGGTGCCCTCGCACTACCCGAACTATTAGAAATTGAATCCGGATTAGCTCAGGCTCAAGCCAGTTTCATCTCTGCGACTTGTGATGTTTACATTCAGTCAGCCCAAATAGGTTATCTAATGGGCATAACCCGTATGAAAAAATGAAACATAATGGATCACCGTTGCAAATCTTGTTTGCAATTTAGACTGGGGGCAAAATGAGTAAAAAAATAAAAATAATCCTGATTATCGCCAGCATACTCGCAATATTTATACTGCTCACACTGCTGAACCGTTCCCGCAACAGCTCCGGAATCAACTGCGAAACCCAGCAAGTTCATTACGGCTCAATACTATCCCGTGTCAGCGGCACCGGTGAATTAAGAGCAACCGCACAGGTAAACCTCCAGGCCCAGGTAATGGGTGTGGTCCGGCGACTGCGGGTTCAGGAAGGTCAAACAGTCCGGCGTGGTGATACCCTGCTGGAACTTGACCGCCAGAGTTACGAAGCCCAACTCATCCTTGCTCGTGCCCAGTTCAATCAGACCCGTCTTCGTCACAGCCGGATGGAAAGCCTTTATGCCCGGAATCTCATCTCCGCTGAAGCTTATGAAGAATCCAGGACCGCTTATGAGGTTGCCGAAGCCCAGTTCCGGCAGGCACAGGACCAGTTTAACAAAACTGTCATTTGTGCCCCGATTGACGGCACGGTTACCCGGCTGAATATCAAAGAAGGAGAAACCGTGATCATCGGCACGATGAACGCCGCGGGCACGGTCTTAATGGTCATTGCCGATTTATCCCGGATGGAGGCACTCATCCAGATTGACGAAACCGATGTCCTCTCGGTCCAGCCCGGCCAGGTTGCAACCGTCAAAGTTGATGCTCTACCCGACACCAGTTTCTCGGGCAGGGTTACCCGGGTAGGTTATATGCCAGTAACCAGCATGTTAGGAACCGAGCAAACCGCTGTGAATTTCGAAGTGGAGATTAGCCTTGACAGCACTGTTTCGGCACTGCGTCCCGGAATGACCGTGCATGCCGACATCATTACCGCGCAACTGGATTCAGTGCTGGTAGTGCCGATTCAGGCAGTAGGCAGACGCAAAGTTAAGGGCAAAGACACTGAAACGGTCTTTGTCGTAAAGAACAATCGGGCGGTTTTAACACCGGTCCGGACCGGCCGTTCTTCAGATACTGAAATTGAAATCACCGAAGGTCTCTCTCCCGGCGACGAGGTAATCACTGGACCATACAAAGTTTTAAGCAAGCTGACCGATAACGCTCTGGTACAGGCAAAACCAGGTTCAGAATAAGAGAAACCGAATATGCTGATTGAGCTCCACGAAGTAGTCAAAACTTATTCTTTGGGGAAGACTGAAGTTCGGGCACTCAACGGAGTTAACTTAGAGATTGATACCGGCGAATATGTTGCCCTGATGGGTCCATCCGGTTCGGGCAAATCCACCCTGATGCATATCCTTGGTTGTCTGGACACCCCGGATACGGGACAATACTTATTTAACGGACAAGACACCGCCCGGCTGAACGACCGCCAGCTTGCCCGCCTGCGTAACCGGGCATTTGGCTTTGTGTTTCAAAACTTTAACCTCTTGCCCCGGCTTTCCGCACTCGCGCAGGTTGAGCTACCGATGCTCTATGCTGGCATTAACCGGCGCGACCGGATAAAACGGGCAAATGAATTACTTAATCTGGTTGGACTTAAAGACCGACTCCACCACCGTCCCAACGAACTATCTGGTGGTGAGATGCAGCGGGTAGCAATTGCCCGGGCACTGGCAAACGAACCCCGGGTAATTCTTGCTGATGAACCCACCGGCAATCTTGACTCCCGAAGCGGTGCAGAGATTATGAGCCTTTTTGACCGCCTGGCAGGTCAGGGGCGCACAATCATAATCGTAACTCATGACCCGGCAATTGCCGAACATACCCGCCGAATTATTCGGCTCCGGGACGGACAGATTATTCACGAACAAACAGTTCAATCTTTGCCTGCTAACCCGGTTTCACCTCCGCACTAAAATGCATTACTGGGAAATACTCAAGCTCGCTTTCGGTACTTTTCGGGCAAACCGCCTACGTTCCTTCCTCACCACACTCGGAATAGTTATCGGAGTAATGACGGTAATTGCCATTGTGTCCCTGATTCAGGGTATGAATTACGAAGTAGAAAAGCAAATATCTTCGCTCGGATCTAATGTTATCTATCTACAAAAAGTAACTTGGGGTGTTGGCAGAATTGATTGGGAGGAAATTTCCAAGCGTCCGGAGTTAACCTTGGAAGATGCTCTGGCAATCTCCCGGCTTCCGGTCGTAGCGCAGGTCGCACCCTTACGCAACCGAACCGTTGCCCGGTTGAATTACCGTAACCGCAAGGCAACTAATATTGAAATGGCTGGCGTTACCCCTGTTTACTCAACAGTTGGCAATTACCTTCTGGAAACCGGCAGATTTATCAGCGCTGATGACTCTATGCGGAAACGTTCGGTGTGTGTAATTGGTGCCTATATCGTTGACAACCTGTTTCCGGATGAAGACCCACTCGGCAAGCAACTGATTATTGAAGGCAAAACCTTCACCATAATTGGTACACTGGTGCGCAAGGGTAGCTTCCTCGGTCAGAGTCAGGACAATGTCCTTTTTATCCCACTGTCTGCTTTTGAAAAAAGTTTTTCACCTCAAAAGGGCTGGGGGGAACTCACTCACGCACTCAGTATTATAATTGTGCCCAAAAAAGGTGTTTCGGTGGAAAAGGCAATTGACCAAGTGCGGGAATTAATGCGTCGCCGCCACGGGCTCGGTTACGATGCCCCCGATGACTTCGGAATTAACACTCAGGAAACCCTGCGGCAAATTTATCAAAACATTACCCGGGTTGCCTACATCGTAATGATTGCGGTCGCAGCCATCTCCTTGCTGGTTGGTGGGATCGGAATTATGAACATTATGCTTGTGGCGGTCGCCGAGCGAACCCGGGAGATCGGGTTACGAAAAGCACTGGGAGCAACTACCGCCGACATTCTTTATCAATTTTTATTTGAATCAATTCTGCTCGCCCTCACCGGTGGTGCTATCGGCATTACCTTGGGCCTCGGGATTGCTAAAATTGTTGAACTTACCGCTCACCTCCGTGCCGCCGCACCACTCTGGACAATAATGCTGGGCTTCGGCTTCTCAGCGCTGGTCGGCATTTTCTTCGGTATTTATCCTGCCTCCCGGGCGGCACGACTCGACCCGATTCAGGCACTCCGATATGAATAACACTTGACATAACCAGCTCTGCTAATTACAATCAAATCAGAGAGAAACCGTTAATAATTAACGAATGTGGAGGTCAAGATGAACACAAATAGCCCATTCTATCAGCGACTCAAGGCGGTTTTATTAAAAATTTATGGATGGTTAATCCGCGTTCGGGTTTTTGGCAAAGAACGGATTGCGCTGCCCCTGCAAACCGGTTTTATCGTTGCCGCAAACCACTTAACCGGTGCGGACTCCATTGTCATCCAGATTGGACTAAAAACCAGAATTTTCTTTATTGCTTGGGCAAGATGGTTTCATTCCCGGTTTGTTGGCTTCTGGATGCGAAACCTCTGCGATACTCTGCCGGTCAACAAAGGTGTTCATCCGGACAACATTGCAACCCTGCGTCACAGTATCAAACTATTAAAACAGGGCGCAACAATCGGAATTTATCCCGAAGGCGAACTCAACCGCTCCGGTCAAATTCAGCGTGTTTATGATGGAACTGCCTGGCTGGCGGTGCGTGCCGGTGTGCCAGTTTTACCGGTCTATGTAACCGGCCTTAAATTAGGACCAGCACCCCATTCCCGTCCTTGGCTCAACGAAGCCTGGGAAGGATTTTTTTCCGTCGTCGGCAACCTACTCAACCGTAATATCACCATTCTCATCGGCGAACCAATTTTCCCCGATGCTCCTCCTAAAAACGCCGCTGAATTAAGAACCCAAATTCAGCGCATCAATCGCCAGCTCCTGACTCAATTCCGGCAAATGGAACTGGAAATTAAGAATTCAAAACAAAAAACTGCTTCATTCAACCCGCCAGTTGACCCTCGCCGAAATTAAGTTAAAATTACAAATCAATGTCAGCCGATATATTGCGAGAAATTGAAAAATCCCGTTTTCGGCAGATTTACCTGTTTTACGGTTCAGACCTGACCGTAAGCGATGAAGTAATTGAACAACTCAAGCAGAAATTACTCGTTCCCGGCTTGGAAATGTTTGATTATGACAACTTCACTGCCCAAGACCTCGGTCGGAGTGAGGGATTATCCATCCCAATGTTAATTCAGCGAATAAACCAGCCACCGGTAGGCGCTCCTCGGCGCCTGATTGTAGTCCGACACCTTGAACAGATGAATATGAAAACTCTTCAAGAATTTATCCCCGCCCTGAAAGCAGTACCGGACTCAATCACGCTGGTGCTCGTGTGTTCCTATGACCCGAACCGGCATCGGGAACTGCAAAGGCTATTTAAGGAAAATGGACTGGATAAATTCCTCATTTCGGTCTCGGGCGCGCCGGCTGACCGTCTTGTCGCCCAATTACAAAGATGGGCAAGAGCAAAAGGGCTGGAACTTGACCAATCTGCCGCTGCGCTGTTGATTGAGATCGCCGGTGAAGACCCAAACATCTTAAAAACCGAAATTGAAAAATTCGCAACTGCACTCCAATCCGCTGACCGAACCGGCAAACCCTGCCGGGTGAACCTTGATGACATCAGAAATTATGCCAGTTCAACTCGGATATTTGAATTACGGGACTATGTTCAGCAATGTCTGGAACGTAACCCCGCGCTTGCCCTTGCTACCCTGCGTCGCCTGGAAGACCTTGGTGAGGAACCGAAAAAAATTATCGGCTGGCTGGCATCAGCCCTAATAGATGTTCTATCGGTAAAACTTGGACTTCGTTCCCCGGCAAGTCTCTGGCGTTGTCCTCGGACCGCGCCCCAATGGTGGAAAGTAGCAGAACTGGACTTTGCGCTCCAACGCCTTTTCAAAATTGACCTCAGTATTCTCCAGGGACACCGGGAAGTATTTTCTCTGCTTGACATCTGGACGGTTACCTGTTGTCAGAGGAGGTAAAAAATGAATGGTGAATATCCTGCAAGGGAAATTGAACTCCGTTGGCAAAAATACTGGGAAGAACAAGGAATATTCAAAACCAATCCCAACCCCAAAAACAAATACTACGTTTTGGTAATGTTCCTTTATCCATCGGGGGATATGCATATGGGGCATGCCCGCAACTATACAATTGGGGACTGCATCTGCCGCCTGCGCAAAATGCAGGGCTACGATGTCCTCCACCCCTTTGGATGGGATGCCTTCGGCTTGCCTGCCGAGAACGCCGCGATTGAACACAACATCCCCCCTTGGGTTTGGACCTTTGATTCCATCAACCTCTGCAAACGAAATCTCAAACTACTCGGCATTGCCTATGACTGGGACCGTGAAGTCACTACCTGTTTGCCAGAATATTACCGCTGGAACCAATGGCTATTTATCCGCTTCTACGAAAAAGGACTCGCCTACCGCAAAGAAGCATATGTTAACTGGTGCCCCCGCTGTCAGACCGTCCTGGCAAATGAACAGGTCATTGACGGTAGGTGTTACCGTTCCTCCTGTGCCACTCCAATTGAAAAAAAGAAACTTACCCAGTGGTTTTTCCGGATTACCAAATATGCCCAGGAACTTTTGGATGGCATTGACGAACTTACCGGCTGGCCCGAAAGCGTCCGAACAATGCAGCGAAACTGGATCGGTAGATCCGATGGGGTGGAAGTAGACTTTCAACTTGAAGACGGCACCAAACTACCCGTTTTCACAACCCGTCCCGATACCCTCTTCGGCGTCACCTTCCTCGCACTCGCACCCGATGCCCCCCTCGCCGAGACAATTGCCCGGGGAACCCCGAACGAAAATGCGGTTAGAGAATTCTGCCAGCGCGTCATCCGCCAGCCAGAGATTGAACGCACCGCTGTTGACCGCGAAAAAGAAGGGATTTTCACCGGACGATATGCGGTCAACCCGCTCACCCGGGAAAAAATACCAATTTACATTGCCGACTTTGTACTTGCCGAATATGGCACCGGCATCGTAATGGCAGTCCCTGCCCACGACCAGCGGGACTTTGAATTTGCCCGCAAATATGGTCTCCCCATTAAAATTGTCATCCAGCCCCGGGACAAACAACTAAAACCCGAAGAACTCACCTCTGCTTACACCGAACCAGGAATAATGACAAACTCCGGGGAATTCAATGGACTTTGGTCTCCGGACGCTATGCAGCGAATAATCACCTATCTTGAACAAAAACAACTTGGTCGGCGAAAAACCCAGTACCGGCTCAAGGACTGGCTCATCTCCCGCCAGCGCTACTGGGGAACACCAATCCCGATGATTCACTGTGAAAGATGTGGAATCGTACCAGTGCCTGATGAGCAGTTACCCGTGCTTTTACCACCGCAGGTAAAGGATTACAAACCTAAAGGCAAGTCAGTTCTTGCTGGTGTAGAAGAGTTCATAAACACCACCTGTCCGAGATGCGGTGGACCGGCACAGCGTGACCCGGACACGATGGATACCTTTGTTGACTCATCCTGGTACCACCTCCGCTACACCGACCCCCATAACGACCGCTTGCCCTTCAGCCGGGAAAAAGCCGACCGCTGGTTACCGATTGACGAATACATTGGCGGAATTGAACACGCCTGCGGCCATCTAATTTTCTTCCGTTTTTTCACCCGGGTACTTGCGGACCTCGGAATGGTTTCGGTTCGCGAACCCTGCAAGATCCTTCGCACTCAAGGAATGGTTTCGCTTAACGGTAAAACGATGTCCTCATCAAAAAAACATGGTGTCTGGGTTGGACCGTTTGTTGAAGAGTACGGTGCCGACTGTGCTCGACTCGGCGTGCTTTTTGCCGCACCACCGGAAAAACCAATGGAGTGGACAAATGAACTGGTAACCGGGGTTAAAAGATTTCTGGCTCGAATCTGGCGTTTGTTTGACGAGTGCCTTAATAGTTGCACCGTTCGCCCGGGTTCAATTCCTGATGCGCTCAACGTGCAAGAACTTACCCCGCCCGAACGCGAACTCTATATTTATCTCAATCAAACCCATCACAAAGTTGTCAAAGACGCCGAAGGGTTTCAATTCAATACCGCCATCAGTGCGCTAATGGAATTTCTCAACCGCCTCTACACCTTTAACAATCGCCATTCGCCTGTCTTCTCATTTGCGCTTAAACGCTTCATTCTACTCCTCGCCCCGTTTGCCCCGCATCTTGCTGAAGAACTCTGGCACCGTCTGGAACCCAACCGGGGCTCAATCTTTAGCGAACATCTTCCCGATTATGACGAAAGATTCCTCTTATTTGAAACGATGGAAATTCCAGTTCAGATTAACGGAAAACTGAGGGCAAAAATTCTCATCAACCGGTCAAGTTCGGAAGTAGAAGTCAAAACCGCGGTTCTGCAGGACCCGGTGATTCAGGCACATATCCAGAACCGACCGGTTCGCCGTATAATCTATGTCCCCAACCGTTTGATTAACATTGTTATATAAGAGGAGGTTATTATGAAAGGGCTGCTGGCAGTATTAATATCATTGAGCGTAATTCTGCTCGGCTATCTGCTTTTTAACTTTATACGTGCGCGGCAGACTCAAATTGCCTTTCTCCCGTTTGAACTGGGAGCAGATTCAATCAAGGCATACGAAGAACGAATTGCCGAACTGGAACGGAAGGCACAAGCGGTTCGCAGCCGTATTACCACCGCCCCCATTAACGATCGAATAATTCGGGAACGGGAGCTCATGATTCTGGAAAGAAAAATTGGTGATTTGAAAGTGGCGATTGAACAATGGCGGCAGTCCCGGTCAAAACCAGGGGCAGTCGACCTTTATCGCCAGTGTATTCTGCTTTATGGTAAAGCCTCCGGAGTGTGCGAACTCCTGCTAAGTGATACCCTGCCCGCACCCGATTTTAAAAAATAAACCCACCTTGGACCGTATTTTTATTCTTGATTTTGGCTCGCAATACACCCAGTTAATCTGCCGGCGAATAAGGGAATTAAAGGTTTACGCCGAGATTATTCCGTTCAACACCCCTGCCCGGGAAATTTTAGCGAAGAAACCGAAGGGATTAATTCTTTCTGGTGGGCCGGCGAGTGTAACCCAGCTAGCTGCGCCGAAACCCGATAGCGCAATATTTAATCTGGGAATTCCTTTACTTGGAATATGTTACGGCATGCAGGTCACTGCCAAAATGCTTGGTGGAAAAATTGGCAATCAATTGCGGGAATATGGCAACGCCCGCTTTCTGCAGACCAGAAAATCTCCCCTATTTGCCCGATTGCCCAACCGCTTTTCTGTCTGGATGAGCCACGGCGACTCAGTACATTCCCTACCTCCCGGCTTTGTGAAACTGGGCATAACCGGCAACCGCGCGCTGGCGGCGATGGCTGATGAAAAACAAATGATCTACGGTGTCCAGTTCCATCCCGAAGTTGAACACACACCTCTGGGTAGAAAAATTATTGCCAATTTCCTTTTCCGCATCTGCCGGTGCCAGCCCAACTGGACAATGAGCAATTTCATTCAGGAAAAAATTCGGGAAATCCGGGAACGCGTTGGCAAAGAAAAAATTCTATGTGCAGTCTCGGGTGGAGTGGACTCAACGGTCCTGGCGAGCCTGCTCTACCGGGCAATTGGCCGCCAGCTGATCGCGGTGTTTGTTGACAATGGGCTTCTCAGAATGGGCGAACCCGAACAGGTTATCCGCACGCTTAGCTCAAGACTACCAGTAAAAACTATTGATGCTCGGAAACGTTTCCTCAACCGGCTTGCCCGGATCACTGACCCGGAGCAGAAACGACGAATAATTGGTGCTGAGTTTATCCGGGTATTTGAAGAAGTTGCCAGGAACGCCGGCGGTATCCGATTTCTCGCTCAGGGCACACTTTATCCCGATCTGATTGAATCCCGGTCTGCCCTTGGGGGTCCATCACAAACAATTAAAACCCACCATAACGTCGGTGGGCTTCCTGCCGACTTAAAATTTGAACTGGTTGAACCCCTCCGCGAACTCTTTAAAGATGAGGTCCGGATGCTGGGAAGAGCACTTAAACTCCCGGCATCAATTCTCAATCGCCATCCTTTTCCTGGTCCGGGGTTGGCGGTCCGGATTATCGGTGCTGTTAACGAAGAAAGGCTGGAATTACTCCGACAGGCAGATGCCATTTTTATAAACGAACTCAAAAAATCAGGTTTATACAATCAGGTCTGGCAGGCACTCGCAGTTCTTTTACCGGTTCGTTCTGTGGGCGTGATGGGGGATAAGCGGACTTATGAAAATGTAGTCGCACTGCGTGCGGTTACCTCTACCGATGCGATGACCGCCGATTGGGCGCGCCTGCCTCCTGAACTCCTTGCCCGGATTGCCCGCAGAATTACAAATGAAGTTCGGGGAATTAACCGGGTTGTCTACGACATATCATCAAAACCACCGGCAACGATTGAATGGGAATAAGGAGTTTTATTCCTCGGGTAGCGCGTTAATTGAATCAATGTATGCCTGATTCAACCCGGTAGAATCGGTTATCATCCACACCGCCCGCTGAACCATTCCCAAGTTTTCGCTAATCCTCTTGTGCCTTACCAGTTCGGCAAGCTCGCGGAGTTCGGAGTTGTCAGTGTATGGCCCGAGCAAAAAGGTATCGGTTTCTGCAGGAATTAACCTGCGCCGGTTACAGCAAAAAACACCTAAAATCAAACTTGTATTGCTTGCGCTGACCATAATCGGGTGCTCTTTTAATATAATCATATGCTGGGTTGAATTTTTAATTGAGGTGAAAAGTAAACCTGCCGGCAGTGTATCATAGGCATAAGCAGTATGCGTCGCCCGGCAAATCAAATTCAGGGTGTAAAGCCCATTCCCGCTGAAATGACGCCGGTCCCCGGTTATACTAATCAAACTGATGCCCGGATTAAGATTAAACTGCGCACCTGTGGGTTCAAAATCTCCCTGGTTCAAAATATCACAGGCAAACAACAAAAGAATCCCTACCCCCGCTAATCTAATCAGGTGGTTTACTACGAAACCGTCTTTATTATTGCGGACCATCCATCCCCGCTCATTCAAAAATCAAAATCTCCACTTATGGAAGTCGCTCAAGTTTCAGCCGGGTTGAGTCCGTAAGCCCGCTACCATCAGTAATTTCAAAAAGTGCTGCCTGTGCCAGTTCTACCGCTGCCTCGTAATCAAGGCGCTTACCCTTCAGCAGGTCAAAAAGTTCACACAATTCCCGTTCCCAGACCTGAATCGCAATTTCGTAATAAGATTCATCGTCAGGTTCGTCAAGGTCTTCATTTGCACAATATGTTGGCAGGAGGATAACGGTATCCTGGTCTGGCGGCACCGAGAATGAAAATTCCTGCAAAAGCATCATATACTGATAATCATTACTAACCGGACTGAATACCAGACCTGGCGGCATTATAACCGGAATCCGGCTGCTGGTATTATTCAGCACTACAAACTTCAGCGGCAAAAATGAAGATGGAATCTCCTCATCCGCGCCCACGATATAACGGCACTCCAGTCCGTCCGGCAGTTTATAAGGCTTACCGCCAATTGGCTCAAACGCCCCGCGTTCCCATTGCCTTTCTGGCATCCGCTCACATAAACTGCCAATCGACAGAGCTAAAACAAATAACAGACCGAGAAAACGCCAAATCCCCATAAATTTAAGATACATTCCGGTCGTCATAAAGTCAAGATAAAAACACATCCCTTATTTTATTACGCTGGATTAACAAAACCCAAGATGAATAGCTGTTTATCTATCTCATAGGTTGTTACCGAAACCCGAAATCGCCGCACTGTTCCATTTTTAAGTAGGGCATCAAACTCATATTCATTCGGCGCGGGCTTACCGCTTCTTCGGGCAAGCATATAATTATTAATCCGTTCCCGTTCATAAGGCGCAACCAATTCCACAATCGGCTTTCCGATTACCTCAATCAGCTCATATCCATAAAGCTCAGCAAATCGGGTATTCGCATAAACAATTCTACCCTCACTTTCTGCGGCAATTCCATGCGGCGAATATTCCAGAATCGCCCGGGTATGAGACATAACCTTCTGAACTTGCGAACTCAATTTTTCTCGTTCACTCAAATCCTGAGCCACCACCAAGATTGCCGGTTTTCCCTGCCAGCTAAGCAAAGCATTCTGAACCTGTGCCAAGATATAAGTTCCATCCCGTCTTCTTAGCCGTTCCTTTAAAGGCGGTGCGGACTCACCTTTTTCCAGAGCATTTCTAATTCTTTTACTCGCTGCTGGCCAGTCATCAGGATGCACAAACTCAATTACGCTCTTACCAACCAGCTCTTCCGGTTCATCATAGCCAAGCATTTTTGCGCCCGCCCGGTTAATCATTACAATTCTGCCCTCCTGATGAACTGCAATCGTTATCGGTGCGATATCCACCAGTGTCTGATAATGATTCAATGTTTCCCTTAACTTTTTCTGAATATTATAGTATTCAGTAATATCCTGCGCCACTCCTACTACCCCTAACAGCTCCCCTTCCAGTCCGCGCAGCGGTTCAACCTGAATATGATAACTATATCCGGACTCCGGGACTCCAGTCCTGTTAATACTCTGTTCGGTCCATTCAAACCGCACCGACTCACCGGCAAGTGCGCGTTGGAAAAGTACCTCAATTTCCTCTCCGCCACCGAAGATGGCGGGTATTCGCTGGCCGATTAATTTACCGGGCTGGGCAGCCAGCCCCGCCAGTCCCGAACCGAGCGCCGAGTTACAGACCAGATTGGTATCGGTGGTCCAGATAAGTGCTGGTACCTGATTAAGCAACAGTTTCAACCGGGCTTCATGTTCCCGCAGTTCAATCAGCGCCTGCTTCTCTTCGGTAATATCCTTTGCAACTGTAAGAATTAAATTCTCCGGTTCAACCTCCAGTAAAGCGTTGCTCAACAAAAGCCAGACTGGACGGCCATCCCGGCGTCGGGTATAAACCTCGGCTTGAAATTGACGGTTTTCAATAATCGCGGTGCGCATCTGGGGAAGTATCACTGCCAGGTCAACCGGTACTATTTCTCGCAACCTTCGGTTCACGATTTCGGCCATTGGCAGCCCAAGCAACCGGGTTGCCGCCCGATTTGCCCGAACAATTGTGCCATCCATCTTTTCCAGAAACAGTGCCGCCGGTTCAGCCTCAAATAACCGGTCAATAAGCAATTCCGTGCTGGCGAGCGCGTTTTCCAGCTCCTGTTCTGATGTAATATCCGAGCAAATCGCATAAATTTTCCTTTCGGTCGGCAGGTGAAACAGCTCCGCTGATATTTTTAAAGTTCGCTCCTTCCCCTGGCTATTAACGATTCGCAACCGGGTCTGACCCGATCCCTTCTTAATTACCCTGCGTCCGAAAAGTAAAAAATCCCGCCGCTCCTCGGGCGTAACGAACTGCTCGACCCTCTGTCCGAGAAGCTCCTCCACCGCAAAACCGACAATCCGAGCCGCCGCCGGATTGGCTTCAAGAATTTGACCGGTAGGCGAAACCACGATTATACCATCCTGAACTAACCTGGTCAGCAACTGATACTTTTTCTCCGACTCCAGTGTTTTCTCAGTAGAATGCCAGAACGGAGTGACATCTCTGCCGATACAGACCACGCCCGCCGCCTGCCCATCTTCACTAATCCCCACCGTGGCAAAAAAATAAAGGCTGACCGATGTTCCATCAGCCCTGACAAAATCAAACCCATTGGCAAAATCCCGCCCGGACACAACTGCCTTAATATCCAGACCTGAATGTGGAAAAAGAGTAACCCAGGGCATACCAACCAGCTCGCTTCTGGACATTCTGAGTGATCGCACCGCCTCCTCATTAACGTCAATTATCCGCCCGGCATAATCAAGCAAAATCACGATATCACCGGGCTGAATAGTGATATTGGTGAAGGAAAAGCCCTTACCCTTTTTACTTTTACGCTCGGGCATCAAACCATTCTCCTCTGACATATTATGATATTGACCCGGCTTGTCAACAAACAACCGCCGCCTGAAAGCGGCAATTCGATTTCGCCCTTAGTGTCCCCGGTAGTATTTTTCCAGAAAAGCGGGCCGGATGCGCTTGAGTTCCGCTCTGGGAAAGATTCCTAAAAGTTCCCAGCCCAAATCCAGCGTCTGCTCAATTGTTCTATTCTCATATTCACCCTGGGAAATGTAGCGCTTCTCAAAATCCCGGGCGAACTGAATATACACCCGGTCGATATCTGAAAGTGCCGCCTCGCCTAAGATTACCTGCAGTTCTTCAGCCTCCTTACCGCGGGCATAACAGGCGTATAACTGATTAAACAAATCCGCATGGTCCTCTCTGGTTTTTCCCGCACCAATTCCCTTGTCTTTTAGCCGGGATAAAGAAGGCAGCACATCAATCGGCGGCGACACATTTTTCAAATGCATTGCCCGGGAAAGGATAATCTGTCCCTCAGTAATATAACCAGTCAAATCAGGAATTGGATGGGTCTTGTCATCCTCCGGCATGGTCAAGATTGGCAGCATGGTGATTGACCCGGTTCTGCCCTTGATTCGCCCGCACCGCTCATAAATTGATGCCAGGTCAGTATAAAGATACCCCGGATACCCACGCCGCCCCGGCACCTCCTTGCGTGCGGCTGAAATCTCTCGCAGCGCCTCGCAGTAATTAGTCATATCGGTAAGAATAACTAAAATATGCATACCCAGGTCAAATGCCAGATATTCCGCACAGGTGAGTGCGGTGCGCGGCGTGGCAATCCGTTCAATTGCCGGTTCATCCGCAAGGTTAAGAAATAACACCGTACGGGCAATTGCGCCCGAACGTGTAAAGTCCTCAATAAAAAACTCCGCCTCTTCAAAAGTAATCCCCATCGCCGCAAAGACGACCGCGAACTTCTCCTCCTTGCCCAGCACCCGTGCCTGCCGGGCAATCTGTGCTGCCAATCGGTTATGGGGTAGTCCAGTACCCGAAAAAATTGGCAGTTTCTGGCCGCGCACCAGCGTATTCAAACCATCAATTGCCGAAACACCAGTCTGAATAAACTCATTCGGATATTCCCGCGCATAAGGATTAATTGGCGCCCCATTAATATCCAGTTTCTTTTTCGGGATAATCGCTGGACCGCCATCACGCGGTACACCCAGCCCGTTAAATACCCGTCCCAGCATCTCTTCGGAAACCGCCAGTTCAATACCCCGGCCTAAAAACCGCACCCGTGCCTGAGGTACATCAATTCCCCTTGTACCTTCAAACACCTGAATCAGTGCTCGTTCTCTTTCAACCTCCAGCACCTGTCCCCGTCGGCGCTCGCCTGACGGCAAACTAATTTCAACCAATTCTGAATATTTAACTCCGCTTACCCCCTCAACTAACATCAGCGGTCCGGCAATTGAACCTACGGTCCGATACTCCTTAATCATCAAACCTCCTTCAACTCGCTTTCAATCTCCTGCATAATTCCGTAAATACTCTCTTCCAGCTCCCGCTCATCAAGAAATTTCATCCGGGCAATCCGTTCCCGGACCGGCAACCTCTCAATCTTATTAATATCCCCGCCCCGGCTCAGTGCCGCCCCGGCATCCTGATAAAACTTCAGAATAACCTTGAGCATTAACGCCTGTTTCTTTAGCGAACTGTAAGTATCAACATCGTGAAACGCATTCTGGTGCAAAAAATCCTCTCTCAGCGACCGGGCGGTTTCCAGTATCAACCGCTCCGTCCCGCCCAGCGTATCCTTACCTACCAGTCGCACAATCTCCTCTAACTCTGCCTCTTTCTGTAAAAGCGCCAGCGCCTGCCGGCAATTGTCTACGAACTCCTGACCGACCATCTGTTCAAATGACTCACTCAAAGTATCAGCGTAAAGCGAATACGACCTCAGCCAGGAAATTGCTGGGAAATGCCGTTGAAATGCCAGTTTATCCTCAAGCGACCAGAAAACCTTCACCACCCTCAACGTTGCCTGAACCACCGGATCATTCAGATCGCCCCCGGGCGGAGAAACCGAACCAATCACCGTCAACGTCCCTTCCCGTTCCTCGCCCTGATACTTACCCAAACATTTAACCCGTCCTGCCCGCTCGTAGAACTCCGCAATCCTCCCTGCCAGATAAGCTGGGTACCCTTCCTCGCCCGGCATCTCCTCCAATCTTCCTGAAATCTCGCGCATCGCCTCTGCCCATCTTGAAGTAGAATCTGCCTGCAATGCCACTGAATAACCCATATCCCGGAAATACTCTCCAATTGTAATTGCGGTATAAACCGATGCCTCCCGTGCTGCCACCGGCATATTGGAAGTATTGGCAATTAAAACTGTGCGCTTCATCAACGGCTCACCGCTCCTCGGGTCTTTCAACTCCGGAAACTCCAGCAGCACATCGGTCATCTCATTTCCCCGTTCGCCACATCCCACAAAGATAATAATCTCTGCGTCCGACCACTTCGCAAACTGATGTTGAATCACCGTCTTTCCCGAGCCAAAAGGTCCAGGCACACAGGCAGTCCCGCCTTTTGCAATCGGGAAGAAGGAGTCAATAATTCGCTGACCGGTCAGCAAAGGTCGGTTGGGTGCAAGTTTTTCCCGCACCGGTCTTGGCTGCCGCACTGGCCAGCGCTGCATCATTGTCAGACTCCTCATTCCGCTCGCGGTCCGCACCACCGCCACCGGTTCAACAACCGTAAATTCCCCCTCCTTTATTTCCGCCAGCTCACCACTGATTCCAGGCGGCACCATAATCCGATGCTTAACTAAACTCGTCTCCTGAACCTCGCCTAAAACATCACCCGGCTCAACCACCGCACCTTTACTCAGCACCGGAACAAAATGCCATCGCCGCTTCCGGTCCAGCCCCGGAATTTCAATACCCCTGGTAATAAAATCACCCGCGACGTTCCGGATAACATCAAGCGGGCGCTGAATCCCATCATAAATACTTTCTAACATTCCTGGTCCGAGTTCCACTGACAAAGGTTCAAAACTCGGAAAAACTGGTTCTCCTGGACCAATACCCGCAGTTTCCTCATAAACCTGAATTGCCGCTTCATCACCTTCAAGTTCAATAATCTCTCCAAGCAACCTTTTCTCCGACACCCGGACCATATCATACATCCTTGACCCTGCCATACCGCTGGCAACAACCAGCGGTCCCGATACCTTCACAATCACACCCGGCTTACTTACCTCATTACTCATAACTCATCTCCCATCTCATAACTCAAAATTCAAAAATCCATCTCATTTCCCGAGCACATCCGCGCCCACCGCCCGTCGCACCGCCTCCCGTAACGGGTCAAACTCCCCCTTCTCCCCGGTCCAGGGCAGGGCAACCAGACAGGGCAGAGCTTCCCGGGAATAACGTTTAACCAAAACCTCCAGTTCCTTACTAAAATCATCAGTATAGAATATCACCTGATACCCCTGCCGGATAACATCTTCCGCAACTTTCAGCACCTCACCGGCATCCGCAACTGAAAAAACATCCACTCCTGCCGCCTGCATTGGCAGCACCACCTCTGTCCGTCCAATCACCGCCACCCTTGTTCGGCTATCCTGCATTTTCCCATCCTCTCTTCAATTCATTCCAGCTGGCTCTTTTCATTGCGCCCTTCCCGGGCAGATGGCGAAAGCCTCACCCGCTACTCGCATGTCGCAATCGCTATGCGTTGCCATCAACGACCAACTCCTGGCACACCGCCGGCTCCAGACCGGCCACCTTGGCTCCATAAATAAGCCGCAGATTGGTCAGCTCATTCTCCCAGAGCAAATAAAACCTGAAAACCGGCTCGTAACCCAGGGCGATATACCGAGCACGATTAACAAAACTAATAAGCATCGCTCTGGACCTTCGTTCCACGCCCGCAAATCCGGTTTTACTCCCGATACTACTAAACCCTGCCTGGATTAAATCCCAGAATGCCGTCCCCGAAAACACAGCTCGCCACTCATCCTGATTACCCGATGCCAGCGAAACCAGCAACTCCCCCGGAATATTACCACCTTTAATCAGTGCCCAATCCAATTCTTCCATCCTCTCCCCGAGCAACTTTAACCGTAAAAGCATCCTCAGATTTAAAAGGTCGGCTACCAATTGGTAATAGCGATGGGCAAAATCCTGCCCGATTGAAATACCCAGTGCCAGTTCCACTTCAGCCCGGTCAAGAGACAGGTCAATAACCGACGGGTCATTTTTCTCCTGCGCCCGGGTTAATGCCTGGACCGCAATCCCGCTAACTTTATTCTCAATATCTTCGGGTAACTTCACCACTACCAATTTCGCCATCATTGCGCCTTCTCCTGCCCGGCTTGACGTTGAGGCTAACTGGCGCTTCAGTCCGACTTTAAGATTCAGCAGGTACACCGGCAAGGACAACAAAGCCTGAAACCACTCCTCGTTCGCATATTCAAGGCAAAGTTCCAGTGCCTCAATTTCTGCCCGGGAAAAGACCAGCGCCGGGTTCATCCGGGTTTCCTGATCAAAGAATTTTTGATAACGGGTCTCAGCCAGTTCCCGGAGAAAATCACTCACATCCTTTGTGGCGACAAGTTTATTATAGACATTCCGGTCAAAAAATAGCAATTCCAGTGACTTCAGCCGGCCAATACCGAACGAATAGGCGGTGCTTTCGCTCCACCGGATTGACTCACTGAACCCCGGCCGAGGAATCGGATAACTCATAAATCACTACTCATCATTCCAAATTCTTAAAAATATACTCTGAACTCAATCCCTGTCAACAACAGTTCATCTCTGGCTTAACTTGACAACGATATTAAGTCCGTTTAACCTATATCAATGAATATTCTCCTTATCTTCACAATGATTGCCGTGCACCCCGGTGCCGGGACCACTGCCTTTGATTTTCTACATATTTCCCCGACCGCGCGCGAAGTAGCACTTGGCAGCTTCAATCCTGCCGGCAGCACCGGCGCATTTGCCTTCTATTACAACCCGGCGCAACTGCTCCTCAGTTCCTTTCCTGAAGCACAATTCAGCTATATCAACTATCCGGCAAGCATAAATGCCGGTGCGGTTGCCTATTCGCAACTCATTTCCGAGCGCCAGGGGCTCGGTGCCGGACTGTATTACCTTAACTCCGGCACGATGAAAAAAACAAACGAACAGGGCGAAGAACTGGGAACATTTGGCGTCTCCTGCGCTGACCTGAACATTGCCGGTGCAATGCGCCTCTCCGAACAATTAATGCTCGGGCTCGGCATTTCCGGACTTTACGGTAACATTGACACCTTTTTCAGCATCGGAATTACCACCAATGTCGGTGCCGTTTATCAAATACCCGCCTACCATCTTCAGATCGGTATCACCGCGAACCATCTTGGTTTTCAGATTAAACCCTTCGGTGATTATCGTGACCCGCTGCCCGCCGAGTTCGCTCTCGGCGCCAGCTATCAACCCATATCCCAGCTCAATCTCGGCTTCAGCGTGAGCAGACCCATTGCTGACCGGTTCCGGTTCGCTCTCGGAATAGAAGGCGGGGTGAGTCCGTATCTGGTATTGCGCGGCGGTTACAATTCAGCCGGTACGGATTGGGGAGATGATGGCGGCAACAGCCTGCTTGCCGGCTTTACTGCCGGGCTCGGCATCCATTACGACCGCTATCAGATTGATTATGCCTTTGTCCCGATGGGAATGCTCGGCTTCTCCCATCGTCTGAGTTTTGGCTTCAGTTTGTAAATCTGGCGATGAAACGTCAGTTCGTAAAAGACCTGAAACCGGGGACGATTGTCAACGATGTCTTCTGGTGCGCGCGCCGGGATTTGAAGGACCGGCGGGACGGAAGTCAGTTTCTCACCTTTGAAATCCGGGACCGGACCGGTTCACTGCCCGCAATTATGTGGGACAAAATTGAAGATGGCCTTAACTACATCGCCGATGGCAATTTCTGCCATGTTCAGGGCCGGGTTGGCGATTATCAGGGCAAATTACAGATTACCGTAAATGCGGTATATCCGGTTGAGCCGGTTCAGGTCTCCCGTGCCGATTTTCTACCCGCTTCCCGGTTTAACAGTGCAGAACTGATGAAAGAACTCCAGGAATATATCAGTTCCATCAAAAATCCCTATCTCCGCTCCCTGCTTGAAAGTTTCTTCCGCGATACCGATTTCGCTGCCCGATTTGCCCAGGCGCCGGCGGCGGTCCGGGTCCACCATGCCTGGCTCGGCGGACTACTGGAACACACGGTAATGATGTGCCGTCAGGCGAACCACCTTCCCGAAGTTTATCCGGAAATTGACCGGGACCTCCTTTTGACCGGCTGTATTCTCCACGACATCGGCAAATTACAGGAATACACCATCAGCACCGCAATTGAACACACCGATGAAGGAAAGCTCCTCGGTCATATTGTGCTCGGTTATCAAATGGTGGCAGACCACATTCGTCAGATTCCAGACTTTCCACCCGAACTGGCAAAAATGGTCCTGCACATTATCCTTGCTCATCATGGCGAACACGAATACGGTGCGCCCAAAACCCCGAAATTCCCCGAAGCCTTTCTGGTGTTCGCGCTTGACTACCAGGACTCCCGGCTGGCAATTTTCCGCTCCGCAATGGAGAAAAATCGCGGTTTACGCTGGACCGAATTTAACGATTACCTTGAAACCGAAGTTTATTTGAACGACGTTCAGGACAACGAATAGTGTCCGCCGGGCATGTACCGGATTTTGATTCCTTTGCCGCTGCCTGCCGGCAACTTCAGCTAAAAATAACCCGGGAACAATTTACCCGTCTGCTCAGCTATCAAATCCTCCTTGCCGACTATAACACGAAAATCAACTTAATCTCCCGCAAAGACACCGCCCGAATTTTAACCTATCACATCGTAGATTCCCTCGCTCCGGCACACCTCATTCCTTTAGGCTCAACCTGCGCCGACATCGGCACCGGTGCCGGGCTCCCGGGCATTCCCCTCGCAATCATCCGCCCCGACCTGAAAATGTATTTAATTGAATCGGTGCAAAAAAAGTGCCGCTTTCTTGAAGAAGCAAAATCAACCCTGAACCTCACCAATACCGAAACCATCTGTGCCCGCTCCGAAACGCTCCCCCCGCTCAACTGTGACATCCTGCTCAGCCGCCTGACTGCGGATTTAAACCGCACCTTGCGCAACTCCGCCCACCATCTCAACCCCAACGGCAAACTGATTCTTTACAAAACCTCAAACTTCCCGCTGGAATTAAACAAAAACAGCCGTCTATTAAAAAAACTAAATTTGCAACCGCTGGCCACCTATCAGGTAAAACTACCATTTACCAATATTGAACGACACTTTGTTATCCTTGCCCGTCAACCCTCTGCTGAAAATTAAAAACCCCCGAAAAAAATGAAGGCCTTTTAGCTGTTGGCCTTCATCAATATCATTGTCTGGATGTAACACATTAAAGCGTGCTCGGGCTGTGCAAAACTCGTAGAAAGGAGGTGATCCAGCCGCACGTTCCCGTACGGCTACCTTGTTACGACTTCGCCCCAGTCACCAGCCCTACCTTGGGCCCTCATAACGAGGGACTTCAGGTATTGCCGGCTCCCATGGCGTGACGGGCGGTGTGTACAAGACCCGGGAACGTATTCACCGCAGCATGCTGATCTGCGATTACTAGCGATTCCATCTTCATGCAGGCGAGTTGCAGCCTGCAATCCGAACCATGGCCGCTTTTATGGGATTAGCTCCGCCTCGCGACGTCGCTGCCCATTGTAACGGCCACTGTAGGACGTGTGTAGCCCTGGGCATAAAGGCCATGCTGACTTGACGTCATCCCCACCTTCCTCCTCCTTGACGGAGGCAGTCCCCTTAGAGTGCACCCTCGCGGGTTAGCAACTAAGGGCAGGGGTTGCGCTCGTTGTGGGACTTAACCATACACCTCACGGCACGAGCTGACGACAGCCATGCAGCACCTGTGCCGGCTCCCGGGAAAATCCCGGGTCGCTTCCCTTTCGGGTCACTACCACCGGCATGTCAAACCCAGGTAAGGTTCTTCGCGTAGCATCGAATTAAACCACATCCTCCACCGCTTGTGCGGGTCCCCGTCAATTCCTTTGAGTTTCAACCTTGCGGCCGTAGTCCCCAGGTGGCACACTTAACGCGTTAGCTGCGGCACGCCCGAAATCGGGCACGCCCAGTGTGCATCGTTTACGGCTAGGACTACCAGGGTATCTAATCCTGTTTGCTCCCCTAGCTTTCGTGTTTCAGCGTCAGGAGCGTTCCAGGAGCCTGCCTTCGCCATTGGCGTTCCTTCCGATATCCACGCATTTTACCGCTACACCGGAAGTTCCAGCTCCCTCTCCCGTCCTCTAGGCTGGTAGTTTCGACAGCAGTTCCTCCGTTGAGCGGAGGGCTTTCACCATCGACACACCAGCCCGCCTACACACCCTTTACACCCAGTGAATCCGGACAGCGCTTGCCCCCTACGTATTACCGCGGCTGCTGGCACGTAGTTAGCCGGGGCTTCCTCTGGGGGTACCGTCACCCCTTGTTGTCAAGGGGCATCGTTCCCCCTGACAGGAGTTTACATCCCGAAGGACTTCATCCTCCACGCGGTGTCGCTGGGTCAGGCTTTCGCCCATTGCCCAAATTTCTAGACTGCTGCCTCCCGTAGGAGTGGGGACCGTGTCGCAGTTCCCCTGTGGCTGGTCACGCTCTCACGCCAGCTACCCGTCTCAGCCATGGTGGGCTTTTACCCCGCCATCAAGCTGATAGGCCAGGGGCCCGTCCCGGGGTGGCACCTTGCGGCACCTTTCCTGCCGATAAGATGCCTTACCGGCAGCGTATGGAGAATTAGCCCGCCTTTCGGCGGGTTATGCTCCTCCCTGGGGATGGTTACCCCTGTATTACTCACCCGTTCGCCGCTAAGCACAGCACGGTATTGCTACCACACTGTGCCCCGCTCGACTTGCATGTCTAAGACACACCGCCAGCGCTAGTCCTGGGCCAGGATCAAACCCTTCAAGCAAAAGCTTGCAGGAATTGATTGGCACAACCCGAGCACGCTTTGGGTTACATCCGAATTATCAAAGAGCGCTAACTCTGTACTCTAATTATACCGGTAGAAATCTTACTGTCAAGCAAGTTTTTAAACAAGTTCTCGTAATTGTATCTATCATAAAATTCTATAACTTAAAATATTTTCCCGATAAATTTTTTAAACCAGACCATTGGGGGTCTAATTTTCCTTTTTTCCCTCTTTTTTCTCAGCAGATTCTTTGCCGGTTTTCTCCCCTTTATCCGCATCACGGGACTGGCGCCGATAATCGGTAATATAAAACCCCGAACCTTTAAAAATCAAACCCGCCCCCCCGGAAATCAATCGCTCCACATCCTTTGCTTGACATTTCGGACATTTTTTTACCGGTGGTTCGGTAATGCGCTGAAACTGACTGAACCGGTGTCCACACTTCCGGCAGCGATATTCATAAGTCGGCATTTAGACCCCTTTCCCGTTTCGCAAAAACAGGAGCGCCCGCAAGGGGGCGCTCCTGTTCGGAGGTGTGATTAATACTCACCACCGTAGCCACCGGGTGCTGGTGGTGTCTTTTCCTTTTCCGGCAGTTCGGTAATTGCACACTCGGTTGTAATCATCAGTCCGGCAACACTCGCCGCGTTCTGCAGTGCCACCCTGGTGACCTTGGTCGGGTCAATGATACCCATCTCGAACATATCGCCGTACTCCAGGGTCTCGCAGTTAAATCCGAAACTGCCCTTTTCTTCCTTAACCCGGTTGAATACGATTGAGCCATCAACTCCCGCGTTCTGGGCGAGTTGCCGGATCGGCTCCTCCAGCGCCCGCTTGACGATGTTAACACCAATCTGCTCATCACCATCAGCCTTTAGTTTCTCCAGCGCCGGAATGCAGCGCACCAATGCCACACCACCACCGGGCACCACACCCTCTTCAACTGCCGCACGGGTGGCGTGCAGTGCGTCCTCAACCAGCGCCTTCTTATTCTTCATCTCCACCTCGGTTGCCGCACCGACATTAATCACCGCCACACCACCGGCAAGCTTGGCAAGCCGTTCCTGGAGTTTCTCCCGGTCATAGTCCGACTTCGTCTCCTCAATCTGCTTGCGAATCTGCTCAATCCGTGCCTGAATGTCCGCCTTCTTGCCTGCGCCCTCAACGATGGTTGTATTCTCCTTATCAATTACCACCCGCTTGGCGATGCCGAGGTCAGAAATCTGGACATTCTCCAGTTTAATGCCCAAATCTTCCGAAATCAGCCGACCACCGGTCAGGATAGCGATATCCTCCATCATTGCCCGACGCCGATCACCGTAGCCCGGTGCCTTAACCGCACAGCACCGCAACGTGCCCTTAATATGGTTAACCACCAGACCGGCAAGCGCCTCACCTTCAACCTCTTCGGCAATCACCAGTATCGGCTTACCCCGCTGTGCCACCTTCTCCAGGATTGGCAGCAGGTCACGCATTGAAGAAATCTTCTTCTCATAAAGCAAAACAAAGGCATCCTCAAGGATTGCCTCCATCTTCTGATTCTGCGGCGAGGTTGTGCCCGGTTCCAGTGCAAAGTAAGGCGAGAGATAACCGCGGTCAAACTGCATTCCCTCAACCACCTCCAGCGTGGTCTCAACCGACTTTGCCTCCTCCACAGTGATCACGCCTTCCTTACCCACCTTCTCCATCGCATCGGCAATCAGTTTCCCGATTTCCTTATCGTTATTGGCGGAAATGGTGGCAACCTGCTCAATCTCCTCACGACCCGCGGTCTTTTTTGAGATGCGCTTGAGTTCGGCAACTGCAGCTTCCACCGCCTTATCAATACCCCGCTTCAGCGCCATTGCATTCGCACCCGCGGTCACATTCTTCAGACCCTCACGGTAAATTGCCTCGGCGAGCACCGTTGCGGTGGTGGTCCCGTCACCGGCGATGTCTGAGGTCTTGGACGCCACCTCTTTAATCATCTGGGCGCCCATATTCTCAAACTTATCCTCAAGCTCAATCTCCTTGGCAACGGTAACACCGTCCTTGGTCACGGTCGGCGCACCCCACTTCTTGTCAATCAAAACATTGTGCCCCCGCGGACCAAGGGTTACCTTCACCGCATGGGCAAGCTGTTCTGCTCCGCGCAGAATCGCCCTTCGGGCATCCTCTTCAAATTTTAACTGCTTTGCTGGCATATTACTCCTCCTTACTTATTATCCTTCTCAATAATCGCCAGGACATCGTCCTCGCGCATAATCAGATACTCCTCTTCGCCAATCCGGATTTCATTACCCGAATACTTACCGAACAGGATATAATCACCCTTCTTCACCTCCATCGGAATCCGGTTACCCTTGTCGTCAATCCGACCGGGTCCGACCGCAATCACCTTTCCCTGCTGCGGTTTTTCCTTGGCGGTGTCCGGAATAATAATCCCGCCTTTTTTTACCTCTTCTTCAACTCGTTCTACCAGGATTCTATCCTGTAACGGTTTAATCTTCATCACTCCTCCTTTTTTAACCTATAACTCTATTGTTAAGTTATTTTATATCAAATACCTCGCATTCCCAGCCCGACCCCCTACAATTTTTAGACACCCCCACAATAAAAAAAGTTTCAGCTAAATAAAAAATGGGCGATACCTGAATTGAACAGGTGACCTCCTCCTTGTAAGGGAGGCGCTCTCGCCGACTGAGCTAATCGCCCTTTACTCTAATCTTACCTGATAAACCGTTAATGTCAAACTCCACCCATCAAAATCGGCAACCCCAGGATAATTCAGCTTTTAACCACCTCACCCACCTGAAAAACACATCCGGATGTTAAATTTATCCCTTTTCCCGGGTCTTACTGTATAAAGAACTAAACAAAGGAGCATAAATGAATAAACAACCCCAAAATAGCCTGACGCGCGTTGAGCGCCAGGTTTTAAAATATGCCCGCCGGTGCTACGCCACCCGGGCTGCCTCATTACCCCCGGGTAAACTGAACCAAATGATTAACAACTACGCCCACTATTCCATTATTGCCGACCGGATTTACCAGCTGGTCAAAAAAACTGCCGAGAAAGAAAATATCCCGGTTCTTACCCGGCGCTTTTATTACATCTTTTGTCTGGAGGTTGAGAAGGTCCTGCGCCTCCATCCTGACCGGGACAACACCGACGAACTCCTGATCCGACATTACAAATGGATTGTGCGCGGACTGAACCCCGCAACCCTTTTAAAACTGGAAACTGCGCTCCGCCACGAACTCGGGATTGGCATTAAAACCTGAATCGCAAAGATTTACCCCCATCTGCCGGATAACTTTTCACCTCGGTCTTTCCCTTTCAATTACCTCCTGCACCCGCATAATATCCGCACCAATCTGCTCTTTAAGTGCGGCTGGATTTGGAAACTTCTGCTCGGGCCTGAGACGCTCAATCAACCGGACCACCACCTCACTGCCCTCAGGCACCTCACCGGCAAAATTCAGCAGATGAACCTCCACATTTTTTACCCCAAAAGCAAAAGTTGGCCTGAACCCGATGTTCACCGCGCCGGCAAACCGTTTTCCGCCGAGCTCAGCCACGCCGGCATAAACCCCTTCTGCTGGCAAAAGTTTATCCTGCGAGACCGGCTGAATGTTTATGGTTGGAAACCCCAATTTTCTGCCCGTCCCTGTGCCTTTAATTGTCTTACCAGCAATCGCATAATACCTACCAAGCAACTCATTTGCCAGCCGGATGTGCCCTAAAACCAGATGCTCGCGGATTCGGGTGCTTCGCACCGGCGCACCCAGATGGATAACCTCGGGCACAACCTTCAGCAAAATTCCGTATTCATCAAGAATCTTCTTCAGCATTTTGATATCACCCCGGGCATCTTTCCCGAACCGGTGGTCAGCCCCGATTACCACCGCCGCGGGCTGCAATTGCCTGACAACCATTTCCCGGACAAACTCCTCAGGCTCCATATTCCTCAGCCTTTCATCAAAATTCAATATCTGGACAAAATCAACCCCCAGTTCAATTAAAATCAACCTCTTTTCCAGTAGCGGGGTCAAAAGATAGGGAAAATCCGGATAAAGCACTTTTGCCGGATGGGGCTCAAAGGTTAAAACCCCGGTACGCGCCCCAATCTCCTTTGCCCAATTCTGCACCTCCTGAATAATCGCCTGATGACCCAGATGAACCCCGTCAAACCCGCCGATTGTAATCACCAGTTTATCATCCAAACTCTTATTCCGCATACACAATCCGCTCCGGTATCAACCTTCCCGGTTTAATTTTAACCAGTGCACAGAAGTTTGATTCCCGGGTCAATGCCAATCCCAGTTCTGACCCCGGTTTTGCCTCTATTTCTAAAAAAATTACCGCTCCACCCTTTTGCAACCTTTCAGCCTGTTCCGCACTCACCACAATTTTAGGCAGATGTGCCAGCGCCTGTTCCACCGGCACCAGCAACCCCTCAACCCCTTTTTCCGCACCCAGCACCTGGCTTAAACTATAACTCCTTTCCAGCGTGAACTCACCAATCCGGGTTCGTTTCAGCCCGGCTAAAGTTGCTGCTGAACCCAGTGCCACTCCCAGGTCCCGGGCAAGTGCCCGGATATAGGTTCCGGCTGAAACCCGACACCAGATTCGGGCAATTGGCGGCTCCCAAGAAAGCAAACTCAAATCCTCAACTTTAACCTTCCGGGCGCTTCTTACCGGCTTTTGACCCTGCCGTGCCCGGCGGTAAAGTGGAACCCCATTCTGTTTCAATGCCGAAAAAATGGGCGGCACCTGCAACAGTTCCCCGCGAAATTTTTCCTGCAGAACCCGACTCAACTCCTCAGCCTTAATTTCCGGCACCGGCGCTGTCCTGGTCACCTTACCGGTGAGATCATCAGTATCGGTCTGCAGCCCAAACCTGATCTCTGCCTCATAATCCTTGCTCAGGTTCAAAAGCAACCGGCTGATTTTCGTTGCCTCATTCACCAGCACCAGCAGCACCCCGGTTGCCATCGGGTCCAGGGTTCCGCTATGTCCCAGCCGCTTGGGCTTGAGCACCGGCTTCAATTTTCTGAGAACATCATAAGAGGACATCCCTGCCGGCTTATTGATATTCAGCACCCCGCGCACCGCAATACTTATCCGACCCGCTCAATTGTTTTCTTCATTCCCGGGCTGCGGTTCAGTTTCTGGTTTCGGGTTCAGTTCATCTAACAGTTTACCAATCCGCTGCTCCTGCGCCAGTATCTCATCCAGTTCAAAATGGATGTCCGGCAGAAACTTCATCTTCAACCGCAAACCCAACTGGTGCCGGATAAAACCCCGGGCATGCTCCAGATGGGCAAGCGACCGCTGGCGCTCCTCCTCATTACCCATTGCCGAAAAATAAATTGTGGCATTCCGCAAATCCCGGGAAAGGGAACACCGGGTTACGGTCACAAACCCAACACCCGGGTCCGCAATTTTTGTTAAAATGATGTCGGCAACGATGTCCCGGATTGCATCTGCCACCCTGCGCTCCCGATACTGCATATTAAAATTTTAGACACCCCAGCACTGGTGTCAATTTTAACTCACCCTTTTCACCTGCCAGTTTTCATCAACCCAGAGTCCGATTACCTCCACCCCGAACCCCCAGCTCGCTATCTTCTGAATTGCCTTCAAAATCTGCTTTCGCTGGGTCTCTTCATTTACCGGATTACCCGCACAATCATAATGCCCAACAATCGCCACCAGATTTGACCTGTGCTTCTGCACCGAAATCCCCACCCTGCGTTTTATGGACTCAACCAGCCATTTATCAACATCTGCGGCAAGAATCGCACCCGGACCCGGCTCGGTCACATTATCCACATAACTTGCACCGGTCCGCGACTTAAGCCACTCAATCACCGGCAACTGGGTTCTACCATCCATACAGTTAATTACCGTTACAAACTGCTCTTTACTCATTTTCTCCTCCTAAAAATTTTTACCTGAAAACGACATCAATTTACCAATTTACACTTTACTGTCAACCGTATAATCAACCACCTTCCCAACCCTCAATGAAACCCCATTCAAAACCACTGTTCTGACCATAACCCCTGCCCACTTCCCAACCACCTAATCAACCATTACCCCCAGCCTCGGGAAACCCCCTTACCAAACCCTGCTCTAAACCAAACCCACCACCACTGATAAGAGAATCCTCACCGCCATTAACACCACCACACCCAAAACCCTGACCCCGACCGTCCCCGATACCACCCCTCCCGGCTACCAATTTTAACCGGTGCTCAATCCTATAAATAATTGAAATAAATAAATTTATAATATTGCCCCTTAAATTCAATGTTAAATTTTCCCTTCTTTGCGGCTCTAACTTATTAGCCGGATATCAGGCTTATTTTTACGGTGTTAACCTGAACCGGTCACGCGGAAAGAAACTGGCTTCCCTGATATTGGCAAGACCTAAAAACTGCTGAGTCAACCTTTCCGCACCAATTGCCAGTCCACCGTGCGGTGGCACCGCATACTTAAATATTTCAAGATAAAACTCAAAATTCTCTGGCTTCAACCCGAAATGCCGGATATTCTCAATTAACATATCGTAATTATGAATCCGCTGGGAACCGGTGGTCACCTCCAGACCCCGAAAGAGCAGATCAAAACCAAAGGTGTATTCCGGGTCATTCTGGTCCCACATCGTATAAAACGGCCTGGTTCGGCGCGGATAATGGGTGATAAATATGAACTCCGAACCATAAACCTTCTGCGCATAATCGCACAACTGTCTTTCCCCCTCCGGGTCCAAATCCCCCATTCCGCTCACATCCCGGCCATAATCCTTTGCCAGCACCGCCAGTGCATCCCGAAAATGCAGATACGGAATCGGCTTTATCTCGGGCAGCCTTGCCTGTAAAAGTTTCAAATCCTCGGCGCAGTTTTGGGAAAGATTCTCAATCATCCGGGCAAGGAGCCGCTCCTCCAGCCGGGTCACATCCAGAAACGAATCAATAAACCCCATCTCATAATCAAGTGACAGATACTCATTGATATGCCGGGAGGTCGCATGGTCCTCAGCCCGATAAACAAACCCAACCTCAAAAACCCTTTCATAACCAGCACCCACCAGCATCTGCTTGTAAAACTGCGGGCTCTGTGCCAGATATGCCTTCTGCTCAAAATACTGAATCGGGAAAAGTGCGGTTCCGCCCTCGGTCCCGGCAGCAACAATCTTAGAGGTATGCACCTGCAAAAACCCCTCCGCCCGCAGAAACTCCTCAAACGACCGAACAATCTCGGCCTGGACCCGAAAAACCGCTCCGATCTCCAGATTCCGCAGCGCAAATGCCCGGTGGTCTAAAATCATATCCAGTTTCAGATTCAACTTCTCTTTTGACCTTGAGACCTCAAACGGCAGCGCTGCCACCGGCTTAACCAGCACCTGAATTGAACCCAGTTCCAGTTCACACCCCTGCCGTGCCTGGGGCTCGGGCTTCACCCGTCCCCGCACCTCAACAATTGACTCCCGCTGAATCTCATCCAGCCCGAACCGCTCCGGCTCACCGGTCACCGCCTGTGCCACCCCGGTCCGGTCCCGCACCAGCACAAACGAAATTTTGCCCAATTTCCGGATGTGATGCACCCAGCCTAAAAGCCGGACCTCTTCGCCGATATGATTTGGTAAATCCCGTGCCAGCGTTCTTTCCATAAAATTCAATTTACCGCCATTTCTACCCGTGTCAAGCAACAAACCGCCCTGATTTCTCTTCAACCCTGAATTTGACACCCCGGCTTTCAGCAATTATCCTGCTGTTAATGAGCAGACTTATGGCGCTGATTTTGCTTTTCAGCACCGGCTTAACCCAGACCGTTGGTCCGGACGAACTTTGCAAAGGAATGACCCTGATCCGCACCTCGGCTCAACACCCTTATGATTCCCCAACTGCCGAAAGTTCACTTACCCGGCTAATCAAACAAACCGCCAGCAACTGGCTCGCAATTCAACCAGTCTGGTACCAGTCCGATACCGGTGCAGCTGAAATAACACCCCAGCCAAACATTTCGCCCGCTGACCAGGAAATCATTTTTCTCATCAACCAGGCACACCGCCTTGGCCTCAAGGTATTTTTAAAGCCAGTAATCAAATGCCTTTCCGGGGTCAGCCTGCTCAAATACGATTCCCCCAACCCCCGTTGGTTCACCGCTTACCGGCGCTTTATCCTGCACTATGCCCGCATTGCCGCTCAAACCAACTGCGAACTCTTCGCCATCGGCACCGCCCTTGACCGCACCGCTGACGACGACCAGGAAAACCTTGAATGGCAGAAAACGATTAACCTTGTCCGCCAGCAGTTTAAGAAATCGGCTCGGCCCCCAAAACTGGTCTATGCCGCTGACTGGCGCACCTATCAGAAAATTTTATTCTGGGACCGCCTTGACTACATCGGCATCAACGCCTATTTTCCATTAACAACTGAGCAACCGCCCTTACCCCCACCCGAATTCCAGCCCGGCTCGGTTGACTATTTAGCCTGGTACTGGAAACAGAAACACCTGCCCGAAATTGAAAACTTCCTTGCCCGCTTCAACCCGGCAAAACCGCTGCTCTTCACCGAAATCGGCTATCCGGCTCAGCCGCACTGCTATCTTGCCCCGGACAGTTTTGTCCCGGCCATTACCTATGACCCCACCACCCAGCGCAACTGCTATCTCGCCGCCTATCACGCCCTTGCCGGCCGACCCTGGTTTGCCGGCCTGTTCTGGTTCAACTGGGAAACCGACACCACACCCAACACCACTGCCGGCTATCCGCCCCGGGAAAGAACCGTCCTGGAATTAATCCGCCGTTTCAACACCGCACTCGCCACTCACAAAGGCTTCTGCCTCCCCACCACCTATGACTCCACCTATCTCTTCGCCCGCACCTTTCCCGCCCTGGACTCCCTAAAAGCGCTGGGTGCTAACTGGGTGGCAATCAACTCCCGCTGGCTGATGGCTGACACCGGCAAAAACTACGACACCATCAAACCCCAATTTGGTGAATCACCACTTGACAGCTCCATCAAAATGGTGATTGACTCTGCCCATCAAAAGGGACTTTTCGTTGCGCTCAGCTGCTATCTTGCCTGCTCCACCCGGGTCTGGTGTGGACTGCACAACCCCGGTGCTGACACCGCCTGGTTTCGCGCCGAATCGGCTTATGTTGCCCACTGTGCCCAACTTGCCGAAGAAAAAAATGTGGAAATGCTCACCATCGGGTTAGAACTCAACAGGACAATGGACTCACCGGTTGAGGCACAACTCTGGCGCCAAATTGTCCTCCCTGCCGCCCGTGCCCTTTATTCCGGACCAATCGCCTACGGTGCCTCCTGGAGCCCGGTTGACGATTACTTCTGGGACGGAATTGACCTTGCCGGCATCCATCCCTATTTCCCGCTCGTTGAGCAGAACCTTTACTCGGGCAGATATCCAATTGACACCGCCATTAACCAGCGCCCAACCCCGGATGACATCTGCCGGTTAAGCCCCTACTCCTGGCAAAAAATGCGGATTCCCGCCCTATCTGAACTCTATCACCGGATTCACAAACCACTCCTCTTTACCGAGATTGGCTATCGCAGTCTTGACAGCGCCGCTTACGGCACCACCGACACCTGGTATGCCTGGCAACCCTGCCACCCGCGCCCGACCCGTTGCAATTTGTTTGCGCTCTGTTTTCCCAAAGATACCCTGACCGGCTACATTGCCGGTGATTCCGGCACCGTCCTGAAAACCACCGATGCGGGCAAAACCTGGACCAGGTGTTCAACCAGCACTAAAGAGCATTTATACGCCATTCATTTTCCTGTCCAGGACACCGGCTATGCAACCGGTGCTGGCGGTCTAATTATCAAAACAACCAGTGGCTTTGCCACCTGTGAACATCAAACCCTGCCCCGCGCTGGCAATTTCTACGCTATCAACTTCCCGCACAGCACCCGCACCGGCTATCTCTGCGGCGACTCCGGAGCAATTTTCAAAACAACTGACGGTGGCACCACCTGGCAGCGCCAGTTCTGCCTCCTCGCTACTGGTGAAACCCTGAAAATCAGATTAAACGCAATGGACTTTATCACCGACCGCATTGGCTATATCGCGGGTGCGCACGGCACCATCCTAAAAACAACTGACGGTGGTGCAACCTGGCGCAAACTAAAAACCCGGGTCAAGGTCAACCTCAACGGCATTGACTTCATCTCGCCGGACACCGGCTTTGCGGTCGGTGACGCCAGTTTACTTTTACAGACCACCAATGCGGGCAAAACCTGGCTTACCCATACCTTCCGCACTCAGGACTGGGACTTCAACTCCGTCTCGGTTCCGGACTACGACTCTGCCTGTTTCATCGCCGGCACCCGGGGCATAATCCTGCGCGCCGGCACCGCCTGGCAGTTTAACGGCAGTGTCCAGCACTCCAAGACCTATCTCCCCCTGCACGCAATTCAGGTCTGGCCCCAGCCCCGAACCGGCTATTACGACTTAATCGGCTTTGCAGTTGGCGACGCCGGCACCATCCTCAAAACCGCAACCGGGGGCAGGATGCGGGTGGACTTCAACGAACAGGCAAACTGCTATGAAGCCGCCTTCCGGGCATTCTGGGGAGATTTCAAAAAACCGCACCCCTTACCCTGGTTCTACGGCTTCCACTTCTGGAAATGGGAAACCGACTTCGCACCGATGGACATTGAACACGAATTAAGAATTGACGACTACACCCCGCAGGGCAAAAAAGCGGCACAAATTATCAAGAACTGGTTTAACCGGTACTCACCCGGACCTGCGCTCCCGCACCAGATAAATCCAGGGCAAAGAGATTAAAGTACAGACCCCCTTAAGAATCACATTTGCCCAGAAAATACTCACCACCACAAAAAACGGCATCCGACCAATAAAAGCGAGCGCGCAAAAAATTGCCGAATCCAGGGGCACGCTCACCGAATTTGAAGCCAGCACCCGCAGCCACTGCCGGCGCAAACCCATTCTATTCACCCACAACTGATAAATTTCACCATCAACCAGTTCTGATGCCACCTCGGCAATGATTGAGGCAATCACAATCCGCCAGACCGGAGAAAGCACCTTCCCAAACTCCACCTGCGGACCCACGCTCTGATCCGGCGGCAATTTTGCCACTACCCAGAAAAGCAAAGCCATAAACAGATTGATAACCCCGGCAGCAACAACCACCTGTCTTGCCACCCTGATGCCCCCGGTCTTATGCACCAGGTCGCGGATGGTAAAGGTAAACGGATAAATCAAAGTCCCGGCATCAACACTAAACCCGGCAAGAAAAACAATCCGCAAACTCGCAATGTCCGAAAGAATCTGGGCGGCAATATACGCTGCGGTCACCAGCGCCACATCAGAAATCAGACGGGAACTGACCTGTTTCGCCTCGGTTTCACCCATCTGGACAATTTAGACATTCGCTTACAAATGTCAACTCCACCGGTAAACCCAGCCCATTAGTACCAACAGCCTGTTTTTAACCTTGCGAGACCCCAGACTTTTTTATATAATACTCCGGTGAAAGCAAAAGTCAGGATATCTTCATTCCCACGGAATGTTGATACAAATACTGCGGTTATGAACCAACCTTCATTATTTAAAAGGGAAGAAAGGAAATTGATTAGTTTAAAAGAGGCGAGTATCTGGGCTTCGCAATACTTGAATCGCAGGGTTACTATCTCAAACATATCCTATTTAATTCAATATGGAAGGATTAAAAAATACGGACCTGACGGCAACCCTCTTATTAGTATAGAAGAATTGAAAAATTATTATGATTCTTATGCCCAAGAAAAGAAATGGCAAAATATATTAGGGAAAGACATCAACTGGCACCTTTCTTTTTCACAGTATAAAGAAGCGGAGCGGACAAAACATGTTCACCGACTACATCCTTATAAGGGGAAATTTATCCCACAACTAGTAGAGTATTTTCTTGATGCGCATACTGACGAGTTTAAAAAGAAAGTTTATTTCCAAAAAGGTGATATTGTATTAGACCCATTTTGCGGGAGCGGTACAACTTTGGTCCAAGCAAACGAATTAGGAATGCACGCCATTGGGATAGACGTTTCACCTTTCAATGTTTTGATTTCTAATGTAAAAGTTAGAAAGCACAATCTAAGTTTAATTGAAGATACCATTCGCAAATTGAACTGGAAACTAAAAGAATTTCAGCATACTAAAAAAAATATTTGTTTTGAGGAACATTTGTCATTAGAACTGGCAGAATTTAATAATGTTTATTTCCCGTCACCTGATTACAAGAGAAAAGTTGCAAATGGATTAATAAATGAGAAAGTATATTCAAAAGAGAAAGAAGCAGAATTTCTTGTCATCTACAATTCGCTGGTACAAAAGTATCAAATAAAAATAAAACAAGATAAAAGTGAAAAATTTTTAGACAAGTGGTTTCTTGACCCCGTTAGGAAAGAGATAGATTTTTTGGCAAATGAAATTAGTAAAATAGACGATGAAGATGTAAAAAGGGTGCTAACTATAATTTTGAGTAGAACCGCTCGGTCATGCCGAGCAACAACCCATGCCGACCTGGCAACTTTAAAAGAACCCGTTACTACTACTTACTATTGTAAAAAACACGGGAAAATTTGTAAGCCCATATTTTCCATAACAAAATGGTGGGAATATTATACCATAGACACGCTAAATCGCTTAAAAGAATTCGACAAATTAAGAACGAATACTTTTCAGGTCTGCTTGACCGGGGATAGTAGAGAAATAGATATTTATAATGAAATAAAAGAAATAAACAAAGAGTTTGCAAAAATATTATTAAAGCAGAAGATAAAAGGGATATTTTCCAGTCCGCCTTATGTTGGTCTCATTGATTATCATGAACAACATGCCTATGCTTATGAGATATTTAAAATCGAACGGAGAGACGAATTGGAAATAGGTCCTCTATCTAAAGGGCAGGGCGAAGAGCAACGAAAATCCTATATTAAAGGCATAGCCGATGTCCTTAATAATTGCAAAAAATATTTACAGATTGATTATGAAGTATTTTTGGTGGCGAATGATAAATACAACCTTTATCCCAAGATTGCGGAATTAGCAGGAATGAAAATTATCGCCGAATTTAAACGGCCTGTTTTGTGCAGGGTAGAGAAGGACCGGGAAACACCATATTCGGAATCAATATTTCACTTAAAGGAAAAGTGAAAATGCCACTTACGAATGAACAAATAAAAAAAGTTGAAAATACAATTAGCGAAAGCCTAAGAAATAAATTTTTGACATATAAACCGGAAACAAGCAATATGCCATTTCATTATCGCTTACTTGGTCGGGATAGAATGGCATTATTTTCTTTTATCCATTCTCTAAATACTACTTTCGGCACTTCTATCTTTGAACCTGTAGCTGAAACAATGGCAACATTAAAATTTCCTGTTGCACAAAAACAATTTGTGGTGGGTGATACGATAAGTGAACGGGCACAAATTGAAATTCAGCATATTATGAACGAATTAACAACAGGAAGAAAAAATCCAAACAAAATAAGGGAAATTGAAAGAATAAGAAAAGTTGCTACTTCAGGTAAAATTAATAAACTAAAAACTGTAAAAGTAGACTTATTTGTAAAGGATAATGATGGAGCCATCCATTTATTTGACTTAAAAACTGCAAAACCTAATATCAGCAATTTTAAGGATTTTAAAAGAACACTATTAGAATGGGTAGCAATCTATTTATCAAAATATCCAGCTGCGAACATTCATTCTTATATTGCTATCCCTTACAATCCTTATGAGCCAAAACCTTATGAAAGATGGACGCTAAAAGGAATGCTGGACTTAGATAATGAATTAAAGGTCGCAGAAGAATTTTGGGACTTCCTCGGTGGGAAAGGAGCATATTCAGAGTTGCTGAATTGTTTTGAAAGAGTAGGAATAAAATTGAGGCCAGAAATAGATGAATATTTTTCAAAGTTTAAATAACGAACAGGAACTGATGACAAAAAGTAACCAAAACCAGATAACACCGCATAAAAGATTCATCCTTCGGGCTCACCCAAATTTTATGCTGGAACCGTTAGGTGAAACAGCGGATTTAAAGTATGGTAAAATATAAAGGTGAAAATATGAAGCCCTGGCACAAAATAATTATTGGCGATTCAAGGCAGATGAGAGAGGTTCCTGATGAATCGGTCCATCTTATCATCACATCTCCACCCTATTGGCAACTGAAGGATTACGGAAACGGGAAGCAAATCGGTTTTAACGATACATACGAGGAGTACATAAACAACCTTAATCTCGTCTGGAATGAGTGCCATAGAGTCTTACACAAAGGTTGCAGATTGTGTATCAACATTGGAGACCAGTTTGCCCGTTCTGTGTATTATGGCAGATATAAGGTAATTCCAATAAGGACAGAAATAATCAAATTTTGCGAGAGTACGGGTTTTGATTATATGGGCGCTATTATCTGGCAGAAGGTTACTACCTGTCATACAACTGGCGGGGCAACCGTGATGGGTTCTTATCCTTATCCGAGAAATGGAATTCTTAAACTGGATTATGAATTCATCTTAATTTTTAAGAAATATGGAAATCCCCCCAAGGTTACCAAAGAAATTAAAGAGCAGTCAAAATTAACTGATGAGGAATGGAATCAATATTTTACCGGACATTGGAATTTCCCGGGGGAAAAGCAGGATAAACACCTGGCGATGTTTCCTGAGGAGTTGCCAAGACGGCTTATCAAGATGTTCAGTTTTGTTGGTGATACAGTTCTTGACCCATTTCTTGGTAGTGGCACAACCTCTTTAGCCGCTAAAAATCTTAATAGAAATTCTATTGGCTATGAGATAAACGAGGATTTTCTGCCGGTTATAAAAGAGAAACTTGGCATTAAAAAAGGCAATATCTTTCGGGATGCAACTTTTGAAATTATCAGGCAAGAAGACTTAAAAATAGACTTTAAAGAAGAGATAAAAAAATTGCCGTATATTTTTAAAGACCCTATAAAATTTGATAAGAAAATTGACCCGAAAAAATTGAGATTTGGTTCAAAAATAGATAACTTCAACTATGAAAAAGAAAAATATCATAAAGTAAAAGAAATTTTATCTCCGGAACTCATAGTCCTAGATAGTGGGTTAAAAATAAGACTGATTGGTGTGAAGCAAAAACAAGATAAGAATGGTGAAGCAGTTCAATTTTTGAAAGAGAAACTTAAAGGGCAGAGGGTATTTTTAAAATTTGATAATGTCCAATACGACGAAAAAAAGAACTTACTTTGCTATCTTTATTTATGGAACAAAACTTTCATAAATGCCCATTTGATTAAAAATGGTTTGGTAGATATAGATACTTCTTTTGATTATAAATATAAAGAAAAATTTTTTAAACTCGGAGGTGCTTCTTAATGAATGCGCATATAATAAATTGTGAAGAATCCCAATTCCCCAATTATAGGAATAATGGCTATATCGGAGTTGGGATAGTAATCAATAGTACTTCTTCTCAGGCTCTTTCAAATGCCTGTCGAACCACTTACAGTATGTATGCTGATATGAAAACCATTTTCCCGGGGGATATGATTTTTGTTCATGCGGGTGAATATATTTATGGCGTTTTTAAAGCGGAGAGCACTTTTAAAGAAGATCCTAATGTTAATCCGCAGTTTTTGAGCGCCAATATTCATTATAGACCAAAACCTAATGATCCTACTTCGGGATGGCAAACATTACCTTTGCAAAATATTCAAATTCCACACGGTGATTATAGACAATTAAGTATTTCTAACTATGTTGAAAATGGCAAAAATTTATGTTTTGAAAAAGGTTTTCTTGCAAATGAAGTTTTTAATCTAAAACGAAAAGGGAAAATATTGTCAATTCCAGAAAGATGGAGGTATCCTGATTCTGCGAGAACTATTAGACCCATAATGCTTACAGAAGCAAGGGAGCTCATTAAATTATTAGAGAGAGAAAATAATTCAGATAATACCCTTATTATACAACATAAAGATTTAAGTAGTTTCAAAGATATTCAACTAATTCTCGATCCAGGGATTGTAGAGGATGAAAAGATAATAGAGGCGTGGCTATGTGAAAATTTAGGAACCCCACAATTAAGGGAAATTTTTGGTAATTTTACTTGCTATGGTAATAATGTCCAAATAGGATATCTTCAGGGAGTTGATATTTTTGGGTATGTAGAGGGTGTGCATGGGATAGTTAAGTACAAAGTTATTGAAATAAAAAAGGATTCTTTGACCTTTGCGAATAACAGCAATGTTATTAAACAGACTTTGGGATATATGGATTGGGCCATCGAATTTTTGGGAAATGGCGACCCTAAAATCGTAGAAGGATATATTGTTGCAAGATCATTTGACTCGGATTTTCAAAATTTTGTGCAATTTTATAACAGTGTAAACATTGGGAGACATCTCTCGCTTATACAATTTGATTATACTCCTCCACAGTATAACACCCTCACTTTGAGGAGAATAGTCTGAGGTTAATATGAAAGTAAAAATTAATATTGAGGAAATCAGAAAATATCTGGATATTGAAACACCAGAATTTCCAAAGTATGTGGCACCACTTATCAATTTAGCAAATCAGTATGCACAGGGAACAAGACCGAAGATAGTGGGTCAGATGAGTGAACTTATTCAGGAATTTCAAGGGAAGACATTACGCGAATGGGAAGAGTGGTACTTGAAGATAAAGCCTGATGCAATAAGGGAAGCAACAGAAAAGATATTACTGAAATTAAAAGAACTTAAAAATGCCTTAAATAAAATTGATCGGGCAACTGTTGAACAATGGGTAAGAGATTTAGTAATTGTGAAAACCTTTGCCGGGCTGAGATTTCAAGAAGCGATTTTGAAGAAAGGAGCAGAAATCAAAGGAACAAATTACCGGCTGGCAGAACCTGATGAAGAGTCAAAAGGGATAGATGGTTTCATTGGAGACATTCCAGTATCTATAAAGCCCCATACTTATGAGGTTAAATCTGCATTACCGGAGCACATAGAGACCAAAATTATCTATTACAGCAAGATTGACGATGGCATTGAGGTGGACTATGGCGAGATATTATAATCAGCCACCGCATCGCTTAACACAGCATAAAAGGTTGATGTCGCTTTGCTCCATCTATCCTTCGGATTTCGTGCCTTAAAGCACTCCGCCCAAATTCCTCGCTACGCTCGGAACTTCAGATAACACCAGATAAAATGCATCGGTGTATTTTGTCCAGCTTGCCTTCGTAATCAACTTTATCCGCAAGGTGTTAAACAATTCAGACTTGACTTTTAAATTAAAACCTGCTCTGCCCATTACCATAAACCCCCAATTTTAAAACAACCCGCTATGATTTTGCGGGCGGCTGGCTGCCGATTTTTTTCTGATTGACAGTTCGGGGAGAG
>Ga0078972_1001180_pt1 | contig 100884 bp, 94 predicted proteins | sample YelNatPaOPGAMG01_FD_67568 | JGI IMG/M metagenome (GOLD analysis project Ga0078972, IMG submission 67568) | Hot spring thermophilic microbial communities from Obsidian Pool, Yellowstone National Park, USA - OP-RAMG-01 (SPADES assembly) (version 2) | ecosystem: Environmental > Aquatic > Thermal... | reverse complement strand
TGTTCCGCTTCGCGCGAGCCCGGTACGAGCCTTCGGAGGGGATGGGGTTTGGGATTGCGGCGCAGGTCGCCCCCGGGGGCGACCTGCGCCGCAATCCCAAACCCCATCCCCTCCCTCTTGGTGCAAAAAGCGATAGCGGTGTATCATGCACGGCGATGGCATGTCGTAGAGACGGGCCGGTGGCTCGTGTGAAGGAGATCGGGGACATGGCGGAACGTCCACTGCATATTCTGGCGATCGGGGCGCACCCCGACGATTGTGACCTGGCGGCCGGGGGCGTGGCCGCGCTCTACGTGCGGCAGGGGCACCGGGTCAAGTTCCTCTCGCTGACCAACGGCGATGCCGGTCACCATCAGATGGGCGGCGCCGAGTTGGCGCGCCGCCGATGGGCCGAGACGCGGGCCGTGGCCGCGGTGCTCGGCATCGAATATGATGTGCTGGATATCCACGACGGTGAGCTGATGCCCACGCTTGAGAACCGGCGGGAGGTGATCCGCCGCATCCGCGAGTTCGGCCCCGACCTCATCCTGACACATCGCCCTAACGATTACCATCCTGACCATCGCTATACCTCGCTTCTGGTGCAGGATGCGTGCTATATGGTCACCGTCCCCGGCACGGTGGCGCTGACGCCGCATGTGGCGATCAACCCGGCCGTATGCTACTTTAGTGACCGCTTCCAGCGGCCCTATCCTTTCAAGGCGGATGTGGTGGTAGGGATCGACGACGTGGTGGAGCTCAAGGTCGACGCCGCCCATTGTCACACGTCGCAGGTCTACGAGTGGCTGCCCTACAACGGCGGCTACCTCGATCAGGTGCCGCAGGATGAGGCGGCTCGCCGCGCCTGGCTGCGCGAAAGGCTCCTGGCACAGCCGCGGAATGATGCGGAGCAGCACCGGGCCAGGCTCATTGAGCTCTACGGCGAGGAAAAGGGCCGCGCCATCCGGCATGCGGAGGCGTTTGAGATCGGCGAGTATGGCTCGCCGATCCCCTCCGACCGCATCCCGCAGCTTTTCCCGTTTTTCCGCTGAACGCGGAGGGTGCGCCCAGGCCTGGCTGAGAGAACAGACATCGTAGTGACGGCTTTGGCTGTAAGTGTGCAGGAGAGCGAATGGCTAAAGCCATCACTACGATACTGACCGTAGGCGTTTCAGGCGAGCCCGAAAAGAGAGCGGGCGTTGCCCCGGTCCACGACCTCCCGCAGCTCCGGCGAGAGGCCGATCTGGTCGTAGACCCGGTCGTAAAAGGCCATGTATGGCTCGAAGGGATACTCGCCCTCGCGGAAATAGTGCACGTCGGAGGCGAAGCAGAGCTTGCGGATGCTGCTTTCCAGGAGTTGCCCATCGGGGGCGAACATCTCGGCCCACATGCGCGTGGACCGGTGGATGGCTGTGCCGCCGGAGAGGTCAGCGTACACGTTGGGCTTGGTCCAGGAGACTTTCCAGGCTTCTTCCCACCAGGGGTTGGAAAAGTGCGCCATCAGGATCTTGAGCCCGGGGAAGCGGCGAGAGACCACTTCGACCTGGGCGGCGCGCATGTACTCCATATGCTTGGGGCGCTCCTCGCGCTCGGCCGCCTGCATCAGGTAGCCGGTGTGGAACACAGCGACAGCGCCCAGCTCCTCCGCCCGGGCATAAAGGGGCCAGTAACGCTCATCGCCGTAGGGCGCAGCCGGGCCGATGAACTTGACGCCCCGGCAGCCGGCGTCGATGCAGCGAGTAACCTCGTCGGGCCGGGCGGTATCCATATCCAGCAGTGCCACCGGAATGATGAAATCGGCGCCGAACCGCTGGAGCGCCTCCAGGCAACGCTCCAAGGGCTCGATCAGGACAATCGCCTCCACGCCGCGTTGACGGCAGCAGTCGACATAAGCTTGCGGATCCCCACGGACGTGCCGGGGATCGCCGTGAACGTGGCAATCGATGCGCATGGAACACTCCCTTTCTCCGCTATCTGCCTCGTGCAACCCGTGTGCAGCAGGGGCAACGACTCTCTGCGGATACTATAGATTGCCGTGAGCGGCCGGTCAAGTTCGGTCTGTGCGCCAATTACTCACATGGGCCCATTGACAAACAGGGGAGACAGTGCTATCATCAGGTATGAGGTCATAGGTCATACCACAGACTGCTCCACGGTTCCTCACATCCAGGAGGCCCCAGGCTATGGATATACCGCACGACACGCTCCTCGGAATGTACCGCCGCATGGTCCGCATCCGTGAGTTTGAGACGACCGCCGCCGACCTCTTCAAGCGGGGCCAGGTCAAGGGCTCTATCCACTCCTACATTGGGCAGGAAGCCTCGGGTGTGGGCATCTGCATGGCCCTGCGGCGCGATGATCTGATCGCAGGCACGCACCGCTCCCATGGGCATAATATCGCCAAGGGCGCCGAACCCCGCTACATGCTGGCTGAGATCCTGGGCAAGGCGACCGGCTACTGCAAGGGCCGCGGCGGCTCGATGCACATCGCTGCCTTTGAGACGGGTTCCCTGGGCGCGCTGGCGGTGGTCGGTGCGGGCATGCCCATCGCCGTGGGGGCGGCGCTCGGTTTTAAAATGAAGGGTGAGGACCGGGTGGCTGTGCCCTTTTTCGGCGACGCGGCCTCTAACACGGGCAACTTTCATGAGAGCCTGAATATGGCCTCCATCTGGAAGCTGCCGGTGGTTTTTGCCCTCGAGAACAACCACTATGGCGTCTCCACTAACATTCGCGACAATGTCAACATTGAAGACCTCTCACTGCGCGCAGTGAGCTACGGCATGCCGGGCGTGCGCGTGGACGGCAATGATGTGCTGGCCGTCTACCGCGCGGCGACGGAGGCGGTGGCGCAGGCGCGGCGGGGTGAGGGGCCCACGCTCCTGGTGACCGAGACCTATCGTGTGGAAGGCCACTATGTGGGCGAGCCCGAGGTTTACCGCTCGCGGGCCGAGGTGGAGGAGCGGCGGAAGAATGACCCCATCAAGCGCTTCCGCACTCATCTGTTGGAGAGCGGCCTGGCCGGCGAGGCGGAACTGAACGCCATCGACGACGATCTGAAGCGGGAGATGGTGGAGGCCGTCGAGTTTGCGCGCAGGAGCCCCGAGCCAGATGCGGCCATGGCCATGGACTATATCTACGCATAGGGATGGGGCGGAGGATGAGGGCAGGCTGGAAAGCCTGCGGCACGCCTTCGGGCTCGGATCTGGGATGGGGGGAGGATCATGGCAACAGTGGAACGCGATGCAACATCCCTGGGTTCATTTGCAGCAAGGCGGTGCTGCCGCACATGATCAAGCGTGGAGGGGGCTCTATCATAAACACATCCTCCTCGACCGGCGCTCACGACGGCAACGCGAATGCCGCGGCCTATGTGACTGCCAAGGGCGGGGTGACGCTTCTCACACGCTGCATGGCCATCGATCATGCCAAAGACCATGTGCGGGTGAATGCCATTGCGCCCGGCCCTACCGATACGCCGATGTTGCGCCTGAACATGACGCCGGCGGAAATCGAAGCTTTCGCGCGAACATTCCCCCTGCAGCGCCTGGGCAAGCCGGAGGAACTGGCCAACGCTGTGCTCTTCCTGGCCTCCGATGAGGCGTCGTTCGTCACTGGCGCCATCCTGGCGGTCGACGGCGGCCAGACTGCGCAAGTATAGGGGACGGCTGCTGATGGATAAGAGCCTGTTCCCTTCCGTGGGCACGGAAGGGCGCCTGGTGGACCGGGTGTCGCGCGAGATTCAGAAGCTAATTGTTGAAGGCAAGCTCTTGCCCGGCGCCCGGCTGCCGGCGGAGCGGGAACTGGCGCAGCAGTTCGGCGTCAGCCGCACGGTGATGCGTGAGGCGGTGCACATTCTGGTGGCCAGGGGGCTGCTGGAGAGCCGGCGCGGGGTGGGCACCCTGGTGCGTCAGGTCACCAGTGCGCAGGTGGCCGCCCCGCTCTCGCTGCTCCTGCAGGTGCAGGGGCGGGCCATCTCTATCGACCATCTGCACCAGGTGCGTGCGATTCTGGAGGTGGCGATTGCCGAGCTGGCTGCGGCGCAGGCGAGCGAGCAGGATATCGCCGCCTTGCGCCACATTCTGGTGCAGATGGAGCATGCCCAGGACGAGCCGGCGCTCTTCAATGCCCGTGACGCCGATTTCCATCAGGCCCTGGCCCACGCCACGGGCAATCCACTCCTCCCGGCACTGCTCGACTCCATTCGTGACCTGATGCAGGAAGTGCGCCAGTTGGTCGCGGCCCAGCCGGACCTGTCGCGGGTCGTCTTGCCCGACCACCGACGTATCGTGGAGCGTGTCGCCGCCCACGATCCCCGTGGGGCGCACCGGGCGATGAGCGAGCACCTGGAGCGGGCGCGCGGCATTCAGCAGGCTGCTCTCCAGCGCCGCTCTGGCCACACGGGTTAATCGGCGAGGATGGCTCTCCTGATTCTGTTGTAGGCTTACGAATCACGCATTACATCACGCGATGGAGGTATGCTATGATCTATGCCACGGACCTGGGCGAGCCCGAGGGCCCTGTCTCTCTGCCCGACGGAAGCTGGCTCTGTGTGGAGATGGACCCCGGCCGGGGCTGCATCACCCACCTGAGCCCCGACGGCCGCGAGAGGCGCGTGGTCGCCCGGACCGGCCGCCCCAATGGCCTGGCGGTCGACCGCGACGGGGCCATCTGGGTGGCGGAGTCGAGCACACCCTCGCTCCTGCGCCTCACCCTCGATGGGCAGGTCGAGACGTTCCTGACGGAGTGCGGCGGCGAGCCCTTTCTCTTTCCCAATGACCTGGCCTTCGGGCCCGATGGCGCGCTCTATATGACCGATTCGGGCATCGCGATCGAGCAATTCGCCCCCGGTGGCCGGATCCATCCCCGCTATGCCGGCCTCATGCCCGACGGGCGCGTATACCGCATCGACGTCCGCACCAGGGCGATCCGCAAGCTCGACTCGGGCATCCGCTTCACCAACGGCATCGCCTTTGGGCCCGATAATAACCTCTATGTGAACGAGACGCTCACCGGGATGGTCTACCGTTATGCCTGGAAAAGCGGCGAAGACATCGGCGGGCGCGAGAATTTCGGCAACGTCATCGACTGGTCCCTGCCGGCCTTTTACCGTGGCCCCGACGGCATGAAGTTCGGCGCCGACGGGCGGCTCTTTGTCACCGTCTATGGCCAGGGTGACGTGACCGTGCTCGGTCGCGAGGGTCAGGTGCTGGAGCGCATCAAGACGGCGGGGGCAAGGCCCACCAACCTTGTCTTCCGGCAGAGCGAGCCGCGCATCTATGTGACCGAGGTCGAGCATGGCGCCCTCGAGGTGTACGATGTGGGGACGGCGGGGCTGCCTTTGTGGGCCTGACTGCAGACAGGGGGAGTATGAGCGCAAAGCAACACCCACGAGTCCATGTGCGCAGCGACCTCTGCCGCGATTGCCAGGCCTGCCTGCTCTCCTGCTCGCTCTATCATGAGGGCGAGTGCAGCCCGGGCCTGGCGCGCCTGCGCGTGCGCAAGGATATGGCGCGCTACGAGTTTACCATCAGCATCTGCCGGCAGTGCCGGCGCCCCAAATGCCTCGAGGCGTGCCCGGTCGGGGCCATGCGCCTCGATGAGCGTGGGGTCGTGCTCATCGACGACGGCCTCTGTACCCATTGCGGCGAGTGCGCCGCGGCCTGCCCTTTCGGCGCTATCTTCCAGCACGAAGCGAGCGGCCGCATCCTCAAATGCGATTTGTGTGCCGGGCGCGCCGAGGGACCACTCTGCACGGCGCTCTGCCCGGTGGGCGCGCTCACGCTCGCGCCGCATGGCGGGGAGGGGTGACCATGGCGTACGGCTGGATGGGCAAGATACTGCAGGTGGACCTGAGCACCGGCAAAATCAGCACGCGCGATTCCCTGCCCCTGGCCCGCGAGTATGTCGGGGGGCGGGCGTTGGCGGCTCGCCTGGCCTGGGAGGAGATCCCACGCCGCTGCGATGCGTTCGACCCGGAGAATCGCATCATCATCGCTACCGGGCCGCTGACGGGGACACTGGCCCCGACGACCGGGCGCACGGTCATGACGAGCCTCTCGCCGCGCACCTACCCGCGCGCCTGGTACACCCACTCGACCCTGGGCGGCTGGTTCGGCCCGGCGCTCAAGTACGCGGGCTATGACGCCGTCATCATCAGCGGGCGGGCGGCGGCGCCGGTTTACCTGGACATCTGTGACGGTGAAGTTCGCCTGATGGATGCCGGCGACCTCTGGGGCCTGGGCGCCCGATCCGCACAGTTGCAACTGCGGGCGCGCCTGGGGGAGGCGGCGCAGGTGCTGGCCATCGGCCCCGCGGGCGAGAACCGGGTGCGCTTTGCCACGGTGCAGCACGCGGAAGAGAACGCGGCGGGGCATTCGGGCTTTGGCGCCGTGTGGGGGGCCAAGAATCTCAAAGCCATCGCGGTGCGCGGCAGCGGCGGCGTGCGGGTCGCCGACCCGGATGCTCTGTTGCGCGAAGTGCTGCAGGCCGGCGTCTACCGGGCCACACCCTGCTACAGCGCCATCCAGGGCGAAGCTGAGCTTACCCGGCGGCGCCCTGTCTGCAGCCAGGCCTGCACCTTTAACTGCCTGGTCAACAGCTATTCCCGCAGCGACGAGGGACGGCTCCAGCCGGCGGTCTGCATTGGCCCGATTTGGTGCGAAGAGGGCAGTATGGAGCTCACGCGCTATAGCGGCGGCGGCGTGGAGGTGCCGGCGGGCCGCAATTTCCCCCGCGATGTGCACCTGCATGCGCTGTGCAACGATCTGGGCCTGGACTTGTGGTTCCGCCTGGTGATGCAGCCTTGGCTGATCCGCTGTCGTGAGCTGGGCGTGCACCGGATCCGCGGTTTCCCCATCGACCCCGAGGATGGCGGCTGGTTCGAGGGCTTTATGCACGAGCTGGCCGAGCGCCGGGGCCTGGGGGCGCTCTTTGCCGATGACCTGCGGCGGGCCATGGATGACCTGGAGGGCGAGCTGCCGGCGGAGCTGATCCGGCTTGGGCGCGAGCTCGAGTTCGATTTCGGCTTTCCCGCCCACCGCGAGGGCCGCTTCTGGGATGAAGAGCCGCTGCCTTTCTGGGTGATCTCGGCCATGATGCATGTCAGCGAGGGCCGCGACCCCACCATCGGCGCCCACCAGAGCTCCCTGCTGATCGCCGACCTGCTGCTGGCAGACCGCGAGCTGGCCCTGCGCCAGTTCCGGGTCCTGTCGCAGAAGGTTTGGGGCTACCCCGACGGGCTCGAGCCGACGTTCGAGCACAAGGCGCCGGTCGCCATCTGGAGCCAGCATCAGCACCTCCTGCTCGATAGCCTCCCCCTGTGCGATTTCGCTTTTCCGCAACTGGTGCGCCCGATCGGCGGGGTGGAGGAATGGCGTGCACTGGAGGATATCAGCGGCGACCTGGATATCGACCTCCGGCTGCTGGCCGCCGTCACCGGTATCGCCTGGACGCGAGAGGCCCTGACCCGCACGGCTGAGCGCGCCGCGACGCTGGAGCGGACGCTGCTGGCCCGCGCCGGCCGCCAGCGCAGCATGGAGGAGGCGCTGGCGCCGCACTTCAAGCTGCCCTGCCGCGCCGATGGCACGGCCATCGATGAAGCGGGTTTTGCGCGCCTGCTCGACGAGTACTATGATGCGCGCGGCTGGGACCGTGAGCGCGGCTGGCCTACGCCGGCACTGCTGCGGCGGTTGGGTCTGGAGGAGTTGGCGCCGGAGTTGGAGGCGTTGCGTAATCCGTGATGCGTAATCCGTAAGGTCGCAATTAAGGAGCGTGCATCACTCTTCGTGACGTTTGCGCTCGCGATACTCACGCGAAGCATCAGGGATACCGGGAAGGCAACCTTACGGATCACGCATCACGGATCACGAGCCCTGGCGACATCACGTCTCATGCCCCATCACCCGTTATCAGAGGAGTTGAGCCATGACCGATACCCTCGTCCTTGTCCACACCGTCTCACCCCTGGTGAGCGTGTTTGCCCGGCTGGGCGGGGAGATGTTGCCTGGCGTCCAGCTGCTGCATATCCTGGATGAGCCCATTCTGGAGCGAATCCGCCTGCGGGGCGCAGGGCTGGCCGCGGAGGATGGCGAGCGGCTGTACGAGCACGTGGCGATGGCCCAGCAGGTGGGCGCCCGGGCGGTGCTGGTGACCTGCTCGACCATCTCGCCCTGCGTCGACGATGTGCGGCCGCGCGCGGCCATTCCGGTGCTCAAGATCGACGAGGCGATGATCGAGCGGGCAGTGGCGCTGGGCGCGCGCATCGGCGTGGTGGCCACGGCGCCTACTACGCTGGAGCCGACGCGCAAGCTGCTCCTGGCGCAGGCCGCCCGGGTGGGCAAGCCCATCGAGACGGAGCTCGTGCTGGTGGAGAATGCCATGGCGGCGCTGATGGCCGGCGACGGGGCTGCCCATGACCGGTTGGTCAACACAGCGGCGCTCGACCTGGCGCGGCGTGTGGACGTGGTCATCCTCGCCCAGGCTTCCATGGCGCGCGCACTCGACGCCCTCCCTGAGGCGGAGCGGCCGGTCCCCATTCTGGCAAGCCCGCAGCTGGCGCTGGAGCGGGTGAAGGGAATAATGCGTCAAACGTAAAACGTAAGGTTTCATTGACGAACGCTCGCTGCCCCGTGCTGTCAGGCCTGCGCAAGCGCATCGCAGAGCAGCAGGTGTGCCATCGTAGCGACCTTGCGTTTTACGTTTCACGTTTGACGCATCACGCACACGCCTTGCAGGAGACTACAACCATGAAGACCGCCCTCGTCATCTGTGGGCCCGATGTGGCCTATGGCCCGCTGGCGTTGCTCAGCGGCACGTTCGAGGAGAAGGTGGCCAGGGCTGCGGCCTTGGGCTATGACGGCGTGGAGCTGATGGTGCGCGACCCGTCGGCGTTGGATTGGCCGCGCATCCGGGCAACACTGCAGGGCTCGGGGCTGGCGCTGCCACAGATTGTGACCGGCGAGCTTTTCGGCGCCGATGGGCTCTGCCTGGTGACGGCCGATGAGGCGTTGCATCAACGGGCTGCGGCGCGCACCCGCGCGGTGATCGACCTGGCAGCCTACCTGGGGGCGATGGTGAATATCGGCCGCCTGCGTGGGCAGCTTGGCCTGCTGGGGCCGGTGAACGACCCCTGGGGGGCGGCTGTGGAGCGCCTGCGCGGCGTGGGCCTCTATGCGCGCGAGCGCGGCGTGCGCGTCACCCTGGAGCCGCTCAACCGTTACGAGGCCGATTTCATCCACAATGCTGCCGAGGGCCGGCGCTTTCTCGACGACCTGGGGCTCGATAACGTGGGCCTGATGATGGACCTCTTCCATATGAACATCGAGGATGACTCGCTGCCGGCATCGCTGCACGTGGCCGGCGACCGGCTGTGGCACGTGCACATCGCCGACTCGAATCGCCGCTACCCGGGCTCGGGCCACATCGATTTTGCGCCTGTATTTGCCGCGCTGCGCGAGCTGGGCTACACCGAGTACATCTCGGCCGAGATGCTGCCGCTGCCCGATCCAGACACGGCTGCCGTCAAGACGGCCGAGTTCCTGCAGCGCTGCCTGTAGGGCCGGCCTATCAACGTTTGACTGGGATGCCTGCCATCAAAGGAGTGAGGAAATGACCACGACGATTGCACTGTTCGGCGCTGCTGGCAAGATGGGGACACGCATCTCGATCCAACTGCGTGACGACCCCGAGTATAGCCTGTTGTGCGTAGAAGCGGGAGAGGTGGGGCAGGCGCGCCTGCGGGAGCGGGGGCTCACAGCTACCGCGCCCGAGGAAGCTGCGCGGCGGGCCGACGTGGCGATCTTGGCCGTCCCCGACACGCTGATCGGTCGGGTGGCGGCCCAGGTCGTGCCCGGGCTGCGCAGCGGGGCCATGGTGATCTGCCTGGACCCGGCGGCGCCGCATGGGGGCGAGCTGCCCGTGCGCGCCGATATCAGCTACTTTGTCACCCACCCCTGCCACCCGCCGATCGTGAACGATGAGACCACGCCCGAAGCGCGGCGCGATTTCTTTGGCGGGGTGGCCGCGCAGAACATTGTCTGCGCCCTGATGCAGGGCCCTGAAGCCGATTACGCGCGGGGCGAGCGGATCGCGCGCCGCATGTTTGCGCCCATCCTCAATGCGCACCGGGTGACGGTGGAGCAGATGGCCATGCTGGAGCCGGCCATGGCCGAGACGATGATCCTCACCTGCATGGTGGTGATCAAAGAGGCCGTTGATGAGGCTGTGCGGCGCGGCGTGCCCGCAGAGGCGGCGCGCGATTTTGCCCTGGGGCATATCGGCGTCGATATCGGTATCCTGTTCGGGTTTATTGACGCTCAGCTCTCCGATGGGGCCAAGCTGGCCGTAGAGCGGGCGCGGCAGCGCATCTTCCAGCCCGATTGGCGAACGGTCTTTGAGCCAGAGAATGTCATCAGTGAGGTCAAGGCGATCACACAGGGACGCGCCGCCAAGCATTGAGATCGTTCATCATGATGCGAGGTGGTTCATGAGACTGGGTATCAGCTCATTCACCTATTCCTGGGCGGTAGGTGTGCGCGGCCTGCCGCCAGAGCGGCCCCTGGGCGCCCTGGCGCTGGTGGAGCGGGCGGCTGCCTTGGGGGTGAAGGTGCTCCAGTTCGGCGATAACCTGCCCCTGGCGCGTTTGCCCGAGGGGGAAATCGTGGCCCTGGCGGAGCGGGCTGGGGCGCTGGACATCAGCCTGGAGGTGGGCACGCGCGGCATAGCGCCAGAGAACCTGCGCACCTACCTGGCGCTGGCCGAGCGCCTGCACTCACCCATTCTGCGGGTGGTGATCGATACCGCTGAGCACCGCCCTTCTGAGGACGAGGCTGTGGCCATGCTGCGCGGCGCCATGCCAGAGTTTGAGCGCGCCGGCGTGTGCCTGGCCATAGAGAATCACGACCGCTTCCCGGTGCGCAAGTTGGCGCGTTTGGTGGAGCGGGTGGGGAGCGAGGCGATCGGCATCTGTCTGGATGTGGCCAACTCGCTCGGGTGTATGGAGGGCCCGCAACTGGTGTTGGACGCGCTGGGCCCGCTGGCGGTGAACCTGCACCTGAAGGATTTCGTGGTGCGGCGGCATTGGCACAACCTGGGCTTTGTGATCGAGGGTTGCCCGGTTGGCGAGGGGGCGCTCGATGTGCCCTGGCTGCTATCAGAGATGCGACGCCATGGCCGCGACGTCAACGCCATTCTGGAGCAATGGACCCCGCCCGAAGCGACGCTGGAGGCGAGCATTCGGAAGGAAGAGGCCTGGGCGGAGGCGGGGGTGCGCACTCTGCGCCGATACATTCCTGGGTGATGCCATGATTGCCACGCTGGGTGCGCCTGCAGGCCTGGCGCTGTAGCGAATCTCACACCGTGAGGGATCGGTTGTGCGTAGTGAGGACGCTTCGCTTGAGCAGTCTGAGCGCTATTGCGGGCTGGCTTGGCCCGCTGTTGAGAACGTTGCGCGCATGACGCAGGTAGGAGGTAGGATGCCTCGCTTGGGCGGTGCTCGCCATGCCGTGATGTCTGATTGTCCGCTCGGCATGACATGCTTGCGAGAGGCTCGCTGCTCAACGTTCTCTGCTTGGCACAGGGTTCCGGGAACCCTGGGGTATTGCTCAGGGCCCTGGCCGCCCAGGAGGAGCGCCGCCATTAGCGCAGGCCGCAGCCTGTCGCGCTGCCAGGCGGCCAGGAGCCGGCGCGGGCCGCCGGCGCTCTATGTGCCGGCCAAGGTTCTGAGTGCTGACAGGGCTCTCGTGAGAGTCCTGGGCCACTCGGCGTGACAGGCCTCCTATGCAAGTGCCCAGGATGAAACTGCACGCCATAAGCTTTGACAAACTGGGCGCTTTGAGTATATTGTGCAGAGGCACAGATTGCTGCGCCCAGGGTTTGTAGAGGAGGTGAGTGAAATGACCAATATGCATGAACAAGCCATTGATGCTTTCCCCAAGGTCATTGCCGCTCGCCGCTCTCCAGCCCGCTAAGGTTTCCAGGGCGCGGTTGCCCCGCCCCGACCTCCATAACGGGCCTTGGCCATGAGCCGGCGAGCCAAGCCGGGCCTCATGGCTTTTTGTTGCCTGTGTGAGCCAGGGCCGACTGTTATGGAGGATCAGGCTTTGTCGAACCGAGAAGGACGTGCGGCGCGCCATCGCGCCCGTAATGAGGCGCTCCGCCGGGAGCGCAAGCAGGTCAAGCGCCACCGCAAGCTCGATGCGCCGCGCCGCAAGGATTGGCTGCTCGGGGATGCGCGTGACCCTGAGTCGCTAGATGTCGATATGCCGGTTGTAGAGCGGGTGGTGCCGCGCCGTGAGCGCGTGTTGCTGCGGCCAGAGGCAGACGAGGAAGAGGACCCTCTTGCCCGTAACGACTGCCTGCGGGGCACCGTGGTCGAGGTGGCGACCGGCCTGTGCCGCGTGCGGGTCGGTGCAGAAACGCTCCTCTGCGGGCTGCGTGGCCTGCTCAGCGTCGCCGAGAGTGGCCTTACGAACGTTGTGGCCGTGGGCGACGAAGTCATGGTGGCCGCGGACGGCGCCGGTGGGGGCGTGGTGGACTCGGTCCTGCCGCGCCGGAGCGCCCTGGTGCGCCCCGATGTCTTCTTGGGTCACCTGCAGCAGGTGATCGCGGCCAATATCGATCAGCTGCTGGTCGTGGCCTCGTGGCGCGAGCCTGCGCTGTGGTTGGAGATGATCGACCGCTACCTCATCGCCGCCGAGCGTAACGGGCTGCCGGCCGTTGTCTGCGTGAACAAGGTGGACCTGGCCGCCGGCCCGGCTGAGTGTCGGGCCGCGCTGGCCCCCTATGAGCGCCTGGGCTATTGCGTTATCTTCACCAGTGCCCGCACGGGCGAGGGCGTGGAAGCGCTGCGCGAGCTTTTGCGCGGCAAAGTGACGGCCTTGAGCGGGCTTTCGGGAGTGGGGAAATCGTCGCTGCTGGCGGCGGTGGAGCCGGGCCTGCAACTACGCACACACGCAGTGAGCGAGCACTGGCATCAGGGCCAACACACGACGACTCAGGTGACCCTGTGGCCCCTGGCGAGGGGCGGCTTTGTGGCCGATACGCCGGGCATCCGTGAGTTTGGCCTGGGCGGCCTGCATCGGGGGGAGCTGAGCCGGTATTACCCGGAGATCCACGCGCTCGCGGGCGGGTGCCGCTTCGCCGATTGCCGCCATGTGGACGAGCCCGGCTGCGCTGTGCGTCAGGCAGCGGCAGCGGGCCTCGTGCCCGCTGCCCGCTACGACAACTATCAGAAGATCTATCGCAACTTGCCGGAGTGACATGCACCTCTACATCATCCGCCATGCTCAATCCACCAACAACGCTTTGGCCGATGCGCGGGAGCGGGTGTGTGACCCGCCGCTCACGGCGTTGGGGCACCGCCAGGCGGAGCTTGTGGCGCAACACCTGGCGACGGGGCCCGATCTGGATCCCTATGCTGGTCGGGACGGCGCCGGTTATGGATTGACGCACCTCTACATCAGCCCCATGTGGCGGGCCCTGCAGACGGCCCAGCCCATCGCCCGCGCCCTGGGCCTGCGGCCGCACGTGTGGCTCAATATCCACGAGCAGGGCGGCATCTTTCTGGATCACGGGCCCGAGAGAGGGGTGATCGGCTACCCGGGCAAGACGCGCTCGGAGCTGCTGGCTGAGTTCCCTGATTACGATTTACCCCCAGAGATCACCGAAGCGGGCTGGTGGCGGCAGGGTTATGAGGAACCGCCGGCCTGCTATGTCCGCGCCAGGGGTGTACTGGCGGCGCTGCGCCGGCGGGCAGGCAGCGAGGAGCGGATCGCCCTGGTGACTCACGGTGCTTTTATCGATGCTTTCCTCAAGGCGCTCTTCGGGCAGGCGCTCGAGAGCCCCCTCTTCTACTATAACTATAACACGGCTATCTCGCGCCTCCAGTTTCATGCGGATGGCCGGGTGGATGTGCATTACCTGAACCGGGTGGCCCATTTGCCTCTGGAGTTGGTCAGTTGAGAATGGGAACTGAGGGAGCTTTTGGGAGCTAGTAAGCGGATTGGCAGCCGCCGCAAAGCTCAACCATTTTTCGTGAGTTCTCTGTTTGCCCAGTCCCCTCAGTTCCTTCGGTTCCTGATTACAAGGAGGTTCTCATGAAGGCGACACGAGCAGTCCTGGTGGGATGCGGTGGCATCAGCAATGCCTGGCTCAAGCCGATCAAGCAGATGAAGGATTTGGAGATCGTTGGCCTGGTCGACATTCGCGAGGAGGCCACGGCCCGCGTGGCGCAGGAATATGACCTGCCGCAGGCAGTGCGGGGGACCGACCTGGAAAGCGTGCTGGGATGCACAGAACCGGATGTGGTGTTCAACCTCACCATTCCGGAGGCGCATGCCCCGGTGACGCTGACAGCCCTCCGCCATGGGTGCCATGTGTTGTCAGAAAAGCCCCTGGCCGACTCTATGGCCAGCGCCCGTGAGATGGTGCAGGCAGCGCAAAAGGCCGGCAAGATCTTCGCCGTGATCCAGAATCGTCGCTATGATGCGCGCATCCGCCGACTGCGAAGCTTTATCGAGTCGGGCGCCATTGGCCCGCTCACCACGGTGAACTGCGATTTCTACATCGGTGCCCACTTTGGCGGTTTCCGCGATCACATGAGGCACGTGTTGATCATGGACATGGCCATCCACACTTTTGACGCGGCCCGCTTCTTAAGCGCCGCGGATGGCAAGCAGGTATACTGTTACGAGTGGAACCCGGCGGGCTCCTGGTACGATCAGGACGCCTCGGCCATCGCCGTCTTTCAGATGAGCCAGGGCATCGTGTACACTTACCGTGGCAGCTGGTGCTCCGAGGGCCTGCATACGACGTGGGAGTGCGACTGGCGCCTGATCGGCGAGAACGGCTCGGTGCGCTGGGATGGGGCTGATGCCTTCCAGGCGCAAGTTGTGACCAAGCGGGGCGGCTTTTTCTCCGAGGTGCAGGATGTGCCAGTGCCGGAGATAGATCCTGGGAGCAAGGTCGGCGGGCACGGTGGCAACATCAGCGAGTTTATCCGCTGCGTGCGCGAGGGCGGCACCCCAGAGACGATCGCCAGTGATAATATCAAGAGCCTGGCCATGGTCTTTGGCGCCATTGAGAGCGCCGAAACGGGCCAGGTCGCACCTGTTATGCCCTGAAGAGGGATCGTGATAGTGAAAAAGAGCCAGCCCCATGGGGCTGGCTCTTTTTCACTATCACGATCCCTCTTCAGGATGCCCATTATGGCGCTGGAGGATGGCCCGCGCGGCGACGAGCCCCGATGCCGAGGCCTGCACGAGGCCGCGGGTTACGCCCGCGCCATCGCCACAGGCGTAGAGGCCCTCGACCTCCGTCTCCAGGTCGGCCGTCAGGCGGAGCCGGCTGGAGTAGAACTTGGCTTCCACCCCGTAGAGCAAGGTGTGGCGCGAGGCCACGCCGGGCGCGACCTCATCCAACGCGTGCAGCATCTCCAGGATGTTGACGACATAACGGTAGGGCAAAACCAGGTTCAGATCGCCGGGGGTTGCGCTGAGCAGGGTCGGTGTGACAATAGAGCGCTCCAGCCGTTCGCTATTGGTGCGCCGACCCGCCTCCAGGTCGCCCAGGCGCTGGACGAGGATGCCGCCGCTCAACAGGTTGGCCAGGCGGGCAATGCTCTTGCCATAGGCGATTGGGTCATCAAAGGGTTCGGTAAAGTTCTTGCTGACCAGAATGGCAAAGTTCGTGTTGGCGGTGCGTCGGTGGGCAAAGGAGTGACCGTTCACGGTCATCACATCGCCGGCGAACTCGGTGCTCACTTCGCCATAGGGGCACATGCAAAAGGTGCGCACCTGGTCATCGAAAGCACGCGAGTAGTAAAAGAACTTGCTCTCGTAGACCAGCCGCGTGATCGGCTCCAACACGGTCGCGGGCAGCTCCACCCGCACCCCCAGGTCCACCGGGTTACGCGCCAGGCTCAGACCCAACTCGCGGGCAGTAGCTTTGAGCCAGGACGCGCCCTCACGGCCGGGGGCTACAATCACCGCGCTGCCCTCGATGCGCTCGCCATCGCCCGTCTCGACGCCGGCTACATGGCCGTCATCGGTCAGAATGCGCGAGACGGCTGTGCGGGTGCGAATGACCACACCGCGGCGCAGCAGCTCGTCGCGCATCATGCGCATTGTATCGACACAGTGCTCTGTGCCGATGTGGCGGATGGGTACCGAGACAAAACGCAGACCCGACAGAGCAGCGCGCTTCTCGAGGCTCTCGATCTCGTCGTTGCGCTGCCCATAGATCGGCCGGGGCTCGCCGAAACGCAGGTAGGTTTCATCAACCTCACGGATCAGCGAGGCAGTCCTGTCTTCGCCGAGTATCTCATTGAGATGGCCGCCGACGGCTGGGGAGAGCGTGAGCTTGCCATCCGAAAAGGCGCCTGCCCCACCCCAACCCGTGAGGATGGCGCACGGCTGGCAGTTGCGGCACTTTTTGCCAGGTTGGCGCGCCGGGCATTGGCGCTGATCAATATCGGGCCCCTTATCCAATATGGCTACCCGCAGGCCGGCTTGCCGGCTCAGCTCGATGGCGGCAAAGACGCCGGCCGGCCCGGCGCCCACGATGATGACGTCATAACTGCTTGATGGTTGCACTGCTTATCTCCTGGGTTCGTCGCCCGATTCGTAGAGCGAATGTGATGGCTCCCACCCCGAAATATGAGGCGCGATGGGAGAATGGGCAACGGCTGATGATTATAGCGGGCCGCATGCAAAAAGTCAACGACGATTCCGCCCGGGCCGTGTATCATTGTGCGCAAAAGTCTGTTGACTCGGTCCCGCCAGCCGCGTATAATATGCGCTTGCTTGCCCCAGTAGCTCAGCGGATAGAGCAGCTGCCTTCTAAGCAGTCGGCCGCAGGTTCAAGTCCTGCCTGGGGTACTTTTTTCTATCTCCAGCTTGTCACGAGTATCCACCATATCCAGGGGGCCCATGGAAGTCAAAGAGTATATCCAGAGGCAGATCACCCACGCGCACAGCCTGTACGATGGGGTGATGACGGGACTGACCGAAGACCAGCTCAACTGGCTCCCGCCGGGAACAGCCAACACCATCAGCGCAACCGTCATGCATATCCTCGGCGGCGAGGATAGCTACATCCAGGTTTTCATCCAGGGCAAGCAGAGCCTCTTTGAGCAGGGGGGCTGGGCCGCCAAGATTGGTGTCTCCGCACCCCCGCGCCCCGGCCAGCCCTGGGACGAGTACAAACACAAGACGTTTTCACTCGCCCCGTTTTTGGCCTATCAACAGGAGGTCCGGGCCGCGACGGACCGCTACCTGGCTCAGCTCACACCTGAAGAACTGGATCGCAAGGTGAACTTTGCCGGCCGGGAGCGCACGGTGGGCGAGGTGCTGACCATGCTGGTGGGGCACATTGCCAGCCATTCCGGCGAGATCGCTGCCCTGAAGGGTGTGCAAGGCGCCAAGGGGCTTCCGTTCTAATCTGATTCCATAAGCAAGACCGGGTGAGATCTACATGCGCAACAGGCGCGTGTAGGTCTCACCCGGTCTTGCTTATGCTAGCGGTCGGCCGGGCGCGGATTGATGCCCCGTCCTGAGGCGCCCCGTCTAACTATCCTTCTTCTCCCGCTGATATACGGTGATGAGCCCGCCAAAGAGCCGGTACTCATCCATGCGGCACGAGTTGACCAGCTTCCCATTCCAGACGGTCATATCTGGGCAGCTGTCGCACATGTCGACCCGCCCATCGGGCTGCAGATCGGGAGCCTGGATGATGCCGATGCTCTGCATGTAGAGGGTATCGAAGAGCCGCCCAGGGTGGCGCACGACATCTCCCAGCCACCGGCGCCACGTCTGGCGCACGGCGCCATCCCAGGGCGCCAGCAGGAAGACCTTGGCGCCGATCTTGGGGGATGCGGTATAGGCCAGGTAGGTGCCTTTGAGTAGGTGGTGCCCAGCCTGAGCCACCTCCATCGTCTTTTTCCCGATTGACCCGTACAGGCGGCGCTTGGAACCGATGGTAACGCCGATCAGCCATTTGTAGGAATCGTGCAACTGGCTGCCCCCCAGGTAGGCGCTGGCATCGTATTCGGGGCAATGTTCGTGGATGAGTTGGTAGACTTCCGGCGAGGTGACGAACTTTTCGTTGATGGGGTCGCGGGTGTAGGTGAGCTTCGCCAGATCCACTTGCGCCTTGCCAGGGCCAAAAGCCTCGGCGGCATCAACCGGTCCCGTGCGGTAGGTGATAAAGACCAGGCCATGCACCTTATCAATATGGGCCTGCCCCCAGCGCACTACGTCGGGAATCTCGTGGAACGTGGAGGGATACACAGTCGAGTTGAAAACGAGGGCAAGGCCGCGCTCGCGAGCAATCATGTCGGCATAGTACCCGCGCAACTCATTCAAGTCGGCCTCACTCTTGCCCTCCCAATGGGGCCGCCCCTGATGGCTGTCGATGTGGATTGTGAACCCGGCTAACCCTGCCCGTTTGAGCTCGTGCAGCAACTCGGGCGTCAACGCCATGGCGTTGGTCAGCACGACTGGCTTCATGCCGTTCTCTGCAATAAAAGCGACGAGATCGATGATCTGCGGGTGAATCAACGGCTCGCCCCCAGCGATGGAGACATTATCCGGGTTGCGCCACTGTTTGAAAAAGAGGATCTCTTCCTTGATCTGCTCCAGTGGTTTGTGCCCGGAGAGGTACTGCCGGTAGCAGCCCTCACAGTGCAGGTTGCAAATGTCAGTGACCTCGAGCCAGGCGATGGCATTATCGTTCATGGACCAAGGCAGGCGGTACAGGTGGCGTTTGTCCAGGGGCATTTTGCTTCCTCCTTGGAGGGCCGGCAGGCCCAGTTCGATACGTTCCCATGGGAGAGTTATGGCGGTACACCAGCGGCGACAGCGGCGCAGACCTGGGGATTCGAGTCAGTGGAATCCTATTTGTATTCTACAGCCCAGGTGCGAAAGCTGTCAAGGAGTGCGTGATTTTTCCGCTCAGCCCGGCTGCGCCCCTCGCCGCAAAGGAATTGTGCGCTCCACCTCGACTCACCTCATGAGATTGGACCAATGTGCGACCGATGTCGCCAGCCATATTCAGGTGAGGTGATCTCATGTCGAGCCTTCAGCCCCAATACAACTACAACCCCGTGAACGCTCAACGCGTGCGCGATTTCGAGGTCTGGTGGAAAGCGCAGCCCGAGCGCTGGCCCAATGCTCCCCAGGGCCACTATATCGGCCCGGATGGGCGCCTCCTCTCGCCGGTCGATTTCGCTGCCTATGCCGCTGATCCGAGCAGGTTGGTTTTCGTCTTTGACAGTGCCCCGGCGGGGCAGCATTTTACAAAGTAAGCTCGCCTATTGCCAGAGTGGGAATCCCCTTCAGGTGGGCGTATGGCCGGCAGTATCGTAGTGAGGCTTCACTACGATACTGCGTCTTCACGGCAGCCCTATTTCGCATTCTCGATGCCCCGTATGTATAATAGAAACAATCGGGGCGCACCGGCGGCCCGATGGCGAAGGTGGGGCCTGCCAGGGGAGGGGATCCGCCTGCGGAGACGAGTGTAGCGTTACGACCTCCCCGTTATGCGGAGGCGCAGCGCGCATGCATGCAATTGTCTGTATCAAGCAGGTGCCGGATACTACGGAGGTCAGGATCCATCCGGAGACGCACACCCTGGTGCGCGAAGGGGTAGCCTCGATCATCAACCCTTTCGACACGTATGCCATCGAAGAAGCGCTGCGCCTGAAGGAAAGGCACGGCGGGCGGGTGACGGTGCTCACGATGGGGCCGGCGCAGGCGCGCGAAGCGCTCAAAGAGGCGCTTGCCCTGGGCGCCGATGAGGCGGTGTTGCTGAGCGACCGTGCTTTTGCCGGCTCCGACACCTGGGCCACGGCCTATACACTGGCGCAGGCCATCCGCCGCCTGGCCCCCTTTGATATCATCCTCTGCGGCAAGCAGGCGATCGATGGCGATACGGGCCAGGTTGGCCCCGGTATCGCCCGGCAGCTCAAAGTGCCCCAGTTGACCTACGTGTGCCGGCTGCAGGAGTTCGACCCGGCAGCGGGACGCATCCAGGTAGAGCGGCTGCTGGAGGAGGGGCGCGAGGTAGTAGCCTGCTCTTTGCCCGCCCTGGTTACCGTCGTCAAGGATATCAACCAGCCCCGCTTTGCCACCTTCATGGGCGTCCGCCGCGCAGCTCGCGCTCAGATCCCGGTGTGGGATGCCCAGTCCTTGCCCGATGCCGACCCCGCTTTCTTTGGCCTGGGAGGATCGCCCACCCAGGTGGTGTCGATCTTCCAGCCCCCGGCACGGGAAGGCAAAGTGACGATGCTCGTGGGCGATACCCCTGCGGATGCCGCCGCGTGCCTGGCTGAGCGCCTCCTGGCCGACAGGGTGATCTGAGGGGGAGGGGGCGATGAGTGAGCTCACGGTCGATACCGGCCTGTGCACGGGATGCGGGGCCTGCGTCGATGCCTGCTCTTTTGGCGCCATTGCCCTGGTGGGAGGCATCGCCCAGGCCAATGAGCGCTGCATCCTGTGCGGGGCCTGTGTGGAGGTCTGCCCTGCTGAGGCGTTGCAGGCCGCGCGCCCCACCCCTGACATGGTCGGGGAATCGGGCACAGACACGTACCGGGGCGTTTGGGTGTGGGTTGAGCAGTTCCAAGGCCAGGCGGGCAGCATTTCCTGGGAGATGATGGGCCAGGGGCGCCGTCTCGCCCAAGATTTGGGCGTGCCCCTGACGGCCTGTGTGTTGGGGCACAACGTGCAGCACATCGCCGCCCAGGCCATTGCCTATGGCGCGGACCGCGTCTTTCTGGCCGATGACCCCACTCTGGCGACCTGCCGCACCGAGCCCTATGCGGCCATCCTGGTCCGCCTGGTGCAAGAGCACCGGCCGGAGATTTTGCTTCTGGGCGCCAGCGCCCGCGGCCGCGACCTGGCCGGCGCCGTCGCCACCGAGTTACATGCTGGCCTGACCGCCGACTGCACGGGCCTCGAGATCGACCCCGACACCCGCCTGCTGCGCCAGACCCGCCCGGCTTTTGGCGGTAATATCATGGCGACGATCATCTGCCCCACCCACCGTCCGCAGATGGCCACCGTGCGCCACCGAGTCTTTGAGACGCCCCTGCCCGATACCCGCCGCACCGGCCAGATCATTGCGGTGCCCGCCGTGCTTGCAGAGGAAAAGATTGCCGTCCGGGTTGCTGATTTTATCCACGAATCGGCATCGCTCAACCTGGCAGACGCGCGCATCATCGTCTCTGGCGGGCGAGGTGTGGGCGGGCCGGAGGGATTTGCCTGCCTGCGCGAGCTGGCAACGGTTCTCGGCGGCGCATTGGGCGCCTCACGGGCCGCCGTGGATGCCGGCTGGGTGCCCTATGCACACCAGGTCGGGCAGACCGGCCGCACAGTGCGCCCAGATCTCTATATCGCCTGCGGCATCTCTGGGGCGATACAGCACCTGGCGGGCATGCAGACGGCCAAGGTCATTGTCGCAATCAACCAGGACCCTCAGGCGCCGATCTTCCATGTTGCCACGTACGGCATTGTCGGTGATCTCTTTGAGATTGTCCCGGCCCTCAGCGCCGAGTTCCGCAGGCGATTGGGACGCCGGTAAAGATGCGCATCGCCCTAACCGCCGTTGCAGGAGACGATATGCCATGACCGTGGTCCTCTGGGCCCTGCTGGGCATCCTCGCCGCGGTGCCGCTGAATCATCTGGCCGATCGCTTGCCTCGACATCGTAAGCCGTTCGTCTGGCCGGCTTGCCCGCAGTGTGGGCACCATTACCGGCCACAGCAGACGCTGGCGCTGCTCGCCGTCATCACCCATGACGGGACCTGCCGTCACTGCAGGGCTGCGTTGCCCCTGGGCCGCTGGCTTTTCGAAGTCGGCCTGGCGATCCTCTATGCGTTCCTGGCGGCTCGCTTTGGCCTCTCCGCGCGGCTGCTCGTCGCCACCATCCACGCCTCGGTCCTGGCCCTGATTACGCTGACGGATATCGAGCAGCGCGTGGTGCCCAACACAGTCGTTGTCCCGGCGGTGCTGTTTACCCTGCTGGTGGGTGGCCTGAACCGGCCGCAGGCGCTGCCCGCGATCCTTCTGGGGGGCGCCATCGGCTTTTTCCTCTTTCTGTTGCTCGCTGTGGTCTACCCGGGCGCGATGGGCTTTGGCGATGTCAAGCTGGCGGGCTATGTCGGTCTCATCGCCGCGTACCCGCATGTTCTCACCTGTCTGCTGACGGCAATGCTGGCCGGCGGCGTCGCCGCCGGCGTCTACCTGCTCTCGGGCCGCGGCACGCGCAAAAGTTTCATCCCCTACGCGCCCTTCCTGGCTCTGGGTGGATTGCTGGCTGTCTTCATGTTATAGCACAAGGCAGCGGGTGTGGCCTATAGCGGCGCACCCGCTGCCTTGGCGTCTTGCCCCATATGGCCGCTATTCCCGGCGCCGAAGCCAGTGTGCGCCCATAGCCAGGGCGCCCAGCGCGAGTCCCACCAGCGGGATCTCGATGCCCAGCCCCGTTTGGGGCAACCGGCTGCTGGTTGCCACTGCCGGCGTTGGCGTCATCGTCGGCAACTCGGTTGGCGTCGGCGTCAACGTGGGCAGCTCGGTAGGAGTCGGCGTCGGCGTGGCTGTGTCTTTGGCGATCGCCGGTGCAGCGGTCGCCGAGGACAGCCGCGTGGGTGAAGCCTGCGTCGTCACCTGTGGCGCAGATGCCAACATCTTGTCCGAGGGCTTCATTGCCCGCGCCGAGAGCACGTGATATCCCATGTACCCGAGCAATCCCAGCCCGCCGAGGAATGCAACTACCAACAGCGCAAGAATGCCAATATTCTTCAGCCCGCCGTTGGGTGGGACCGTTTCCGGTGCTGGTGCCGGTGCCGATTCAGTCATTGTATGGCCTCCCTTATAACCAAGTCTGCCTGCACAGCGTAGATGCGCACGTGCCGTGCGCGCAGTCCGTTTACCCTAGCGCATGCGCCCATAACCGAATGTTTGGGGGCTCAACTGGAAGCCCGCCAGTTGCAGCTTTTCCATGAACTTGGGCCGTACGCCCGTCGGCTCAAGGCGGCCCTGAACCTTATTGTCACGCATGCCCTGATCTCGGAACAGGAAGATATCCTGCATCAGAATGGTATCACCCTCCATGCCCGAGACTTCAGCGACCTGGACGATCTTGCGCGAGCCGTCGCGCATACGTTGCACATGCACAATCAGGTTCAGGGCTGAGGCAATCTGCTCGCGGATGGCTCGCAGCGGCAGCTCCATACCCGCCATCAGCACCATGGTTTCCAGGCGGCGCAGCGTATCGCGCGCATTGTTCGAGTGCGCGGTGGTGAGCGAGCCGTCATGGCCGGTATTCATGGCCTGCAACATATCCAGCGCTTCGCCGCCGCGCACCTCGCCGACCACAATCCGGTCGGGCCGCATACGCAGCGAGTTGATCACCAATTGCCGGATCGAGATCTGCCCTTTCCCCTCCAGGTTGGCCGGGCGCGCTTCCAGGGTCACCACGTGCTCCTGACGCAACTGCAGCTCCGCCGCATCCTCGATGGTCACAATGCGCTCATTGTTGGGGATAAACGACGAGAGCACACCCAGAAGCGTTGTCTTGCCGGAGCCCGTGCCGCCCGACACCACCACGTTGAGGCGCGCTTCTACGCAGGCCTTCATAAAGTCCATGAACTCTTGTGTACATGTGCCCAGACGGACCAGGTCATCGACACCCAGCGGGACTTTGGAGAACTTGCGTATGGTGAGCACGGGGCCCACCAGTGACAGGGGGGGGATGATCGCGTTCACGCGCGAGCCATCGGGCAGACGCGCATCGACCATGGGAGATGCTTCATCGATGCGCCGGCCCAGTGGCGCCACGATGCGCTCGATAATGCGCATCAGGTGGGCTGTGTCGTCAAAGGCATAAGGGCTGAGCTCGATCTTGCCCTTGCGTTCGACATAGATTCTCTCTGGCCCGTTGGCCATGATTTCCGTCACGGTATCGTCGCGCAGCAGAGGATCCAGCGGCCCGTAGCCCAGAATCTCGGCAACAACCCGCTCGAATAGCTGTTCTCGCTCTGCACGGCCCAGCACCAGCCCTGCTTCACGGATCACGTCACCGTAGGCATCTGCGATCCGCCGCCGTATTCCTTCGGCGTTGTCCAGGTCGCCATGGCCGCGCAGGTCGGCTACAACGCGATCCCGCACCCGCGTTACCAGGTTGCGGTACATATCCTGCCGGGAAACGTCCTGCCGGGCGGGCGCACCCGCCGGAGCCACGGCTTCCATGACAGGGTTTTCCATCCGTTCAGTCCGTAGTAACATCGCTCAACTCACCCCGCTCTCCCCAGAAGAAGCATCAGGATAATCAACGCATAGAGCACCAGGTTGGCCACAGCCAAAGCGCGGACCAGCGGCATGGGCAGCAAAGTCCACCGTGCTGCCCGGCGACCCTTTCCCGACCAACTCTCTTCAGCGGACAAGTGCAGTGCCAGGCTCAAACGCACATTGACCAGCTCCGCCGCTTCGGGATAGTTCCCTTCGAGCGTTGCCAGTAACCCCGCTGCTTCCGACCACCGCCCCTGCTGCATGCTCAGCAGCAACTGGCCATAGAGCGCATCGTTCTCGATCTGGGGTCCCCTGGCGCCGTCAAGCGCATTTGACCTCTGAAAGGGAGAACCGTGATCGTCGGCTAGTGGAAGATGCATTACTGTTGTCATTGCCCAAACGATTCCATAATCATGGGGATAGCCGGCCCCAAAATAACAGCAAAGGTTGCCGGCATGATGAAAATCACCATCGGGAACAACATCTTTAGCGGCGCCGCCCGAGCCACCTCCTGAGCTTTCTGGCGCCGGCGCGTACGCAGCTGATCGGCTTGAGCGTGCAGGGTGTCGGAGATGCTAAAGCCAAGCTGATCGGCCTGCAAGAGCACTGCCACCAGCGATGACAACTCGGGGACATCTGTGCGGTAGACGAGGTTCCGCATGGCCTCGCGCCAGCTGACGCCGACCCCCATCTCCATGACGGCGCGCCGGAACTCGCGCGCCAGGTCATGGTCCCAGCTCTGGCCGATGCGCATAAAGGCACTCTCCAGCCCCAGGCCGGCATCGATGCACACAGTCAACATGTCCAGGGCGTCAGGCAGCGCCAGGTAGACGGCCTTGCGCCGCCTTTTCGTCAGGCCTCGGAGCCAGAAATTCGGCAACTCGGAGAAAAAGATGGCTCCTACCGCGCCTGCCAGCAGAGACTGCACTAACGATTTGGTCACGCTGGCCAGGATAACCGTCAGCCCTATTGTCCCCAGGGTTGCGACGAGGATCCGCAGGCCAAGGAAATCCAGGGCATCCAGGCCGTAGGGAGAGCCGGCGATGAGCAGCTCGCGGCGCAGCTTGTCAATGTTTCCGCTGGGCGAGAGGCCTCCCAAGCGCCGCAGCAACTGCTGCAACATGGGCTGCAGCACACGCTGCACAAAGGGAGCTTGCAACTCCATCGAAGTAGCCACCAGATGCCCGGCCACCACCTGCTCGAGCCGCTGCTCGGCTTGACGGTCCTGGCGCTGCATCAGGAGCCCCACCCAGAACGCCCCGACTGCCAGCGCAACGAGCTCCGCAATCCAGAACATATTCATGCTCATGAGCCATACCCCTGTTCTAGACTTCGATACGTGAAAGCCGCTGGCACACAAAGAACCCGATCACTTCGGCCACCACTGCGCCCGCAGGAATGATGCGCACCCAGCCCGGCTGGAAAAGGCGCATGATCCAGCTCGGGCTGATCACAGCGAGGGCGGCTCCCAACGCAAAGGGCATGCCGACCAAGAGGTAACTGGTCAACCGCTGCTGTGTTGTGAGCACCCGTATCTCGCCCATTAGCTGCACACGCTCTCGCAGGGTCGCTGCGATCTTTTCGAGCACCAGGGAAAGGTTGCCGCCGACTTCGTGGCTGATATTCACGGCCGTCACAATCAACTGCAGGTCATCGGTCTCCATGCGTTTGACGAGGTTGTTCAGGGCTTCCGTCTGGCTCAGACCATACCCTTCCTCGCGCAGCACCCGTGCAAACTCTTCGGAGGCGGGGGGGTCAAGCTCGCGGCTGATCAGCTCCAGCGCCGTCGGCAGCGCGTGCCCGCCACGCAACGAGCCGACGATCAGGGTCAACACATCGACAAGCTGAGTGTGAAAAGCGTCGATGCGTTTCTGCCGCTTGCGCTCCAGCAGGATCCATGGCAAGGCGGCCGCCAGGATTGCTACCCCCAGGCCTGAAACCAGCTGCCCGCGCAGCACAATCCCAAATGCCCCGCCCACGATCGCTGCCGATGCATCGATCACCAGGAACTCGGGTACCGTCAACCGCACATTGGCCTGTGCCAGGTGCAGAAGGAGTTTTTGCGCCACCGATTGCCCGCTGATCAGGCGGTCGAGGCGTGTCCAGAGTTTTCCCAGCCCCTTGCGGCTTGTCCGCTCTTCTTCATTGCCATACTGCCGGACGGTAGCAAAGTTCTCCAGTCGCTCCAACACACTATCGGAGCGGTTCGTCAACGCATTCACACCCGCGAAAACCGCCAGCACAGCCAGCGCGCAAAGCAGCCCGCTGATCAGCGCACCAACCACGTTGCCCCCCTGCCCACTACTGCCGGGCTATCCTGGTCAGACTCCTGGCCAGTTCGTCCATCTGCTTCGCCACCGCACTGTGCGGATGGCTCTCTACGACGGGTACCCCACGGTTCACGCTGTAGGTCACCAGCTTGACATCATCGGGCACAGCGCCCTGCACGCTAATGCCCAGTGCGTTCTCAATGGCCTGCCGAGGCAGGCCACCCTTTTGCGGAAACCGGTTGAGCACAGGCACCACGCGCTCGCGCGACAGGCCCATCTGCGCAGCCCTCTCCAGAAAGAGCCGCGCCCCTCTCAGCGCCGGAATCTCTGGCGTCAGCACGAGCACTACCCGATCCGCCAGGTCCAGGGTCGCGGCCACATTGTCGTCATGGAGGGGTGGCATATCGACCACCACAAAGTCCCGCAGACGCCGCAGGCTCATGAGCATCCTGTGCATCTCATCCGCTGTCAGCACGTCATAGCCCTGCTGCTGCGGCAACAACACCTGAATACCCGTCGCATGCGGGGTCAGGATGGCTTCGAAATCGCCCTCATCCAGCTCTTCGATGCGCGGCAGCAGCCTCCCGCCGGATGGCCCGGTATGCATGTTCAGGAGGACATCCACCGCACCGGTGCGCAAAGCCGCATCCACGAGGACGACCCCGGATCTCGTTTCCTGGCGCAACGCGGCCGCCACGTTGACTGCCACCACACTGGCCCCCACCCCACCTTTGGTGCCCAGGACAGCGACGACAAAACCCGATTTCTCCTTGCGCAGGTCCAGGGCCGCCTTGATGCGGGCGACCAGTTCCTGTGCATCGGGGGGCTTGACCAAATAATCGAAAGCTCCCGCGCGCAGGCTGGCCACCCGCTCCGATACACCCGTTGCCGTGCTGAGCACGATGATGGGCGTCGTCGCGGTCTCGTTCCGCAGGCGCAGGGCGCGGCACAGGTCGGGCCCGGTCATATCAGCCAGGTCGAGTTCCGTCACGATCGCATCCGGACCCTCCACGCGCGCCTTGTCCAGGCCCTCGGCCCCCGACTTGGCAGTGATGACCTCCCAATCCTGGGAACGCAGCACGCTGCGCACGACAGCCACAGCGCTGGGGTCCCGGTCGACCACCAGGATCCTCGTCCGATGGCCGGGTGTGCGGCCGCTCTTGACCAGGCGCACCCCGCCACGGGCTTCAGGCCACAGCTCTGCGTTCATTGTCCTGCCTGCCATTGAATCTTGTAACGCTGCAACATGTACTCGCCATTCACAGGACTTACATTAAACTCGCCTGTGGCTGCGGGGCTGCGCAGCGCCAAGTCCTGAGATGCACCGGAATCGCGGAGGTATTTGAGCACCAGGGCATCCTGGGGATCCACCGCCAGCAGGATTGCCTTTGCTGGCCCATGGCTGCCCGTTTTGGGGTCTTTGCTGTCATAGATGATCCCGGCCACCCGCACATTCTGAAGGATGGTCAGGGTGTTCATGCCGGTGCTCTTTTTCAGGGAGGGATCTTTGCCGAAATCGTGGGAGAAGAGGATCTCGACCCGGTCCCCGGGGCGCACCACATCGACGGAGCTGAGCAGGTCTGTCGCCGGAAAGGCGATGACGACCTGCTTGGGATCCATGACCAGGGCCGTCTGTGGGCCCACATAATCCGGCGCGATCAACTTGCCTGGCAACACGATTTCGCCGCGCGCGATGTTGACGGTGCTCAACTTGCCGACCGCATCCTCCTGGGCTGTCAGCGCCCCGTCGGGCACGACATCTGCAGGCTCCTCACGCAGAGCAAGGTCCGCATCAGTGATCACGGTATGCAGAGAGATATCGCGTGCTGCCACCACCACCTTGACGCGGGGAACCTCTTCCACCTGTTTGGGCGTACTCGCCGCTTTCTGCACGGTTATGAAGGCCAGGGTGCCGGCCAGGACCGCCAGGATCAGGCCAGCCGCAAACCACAGACAACCTCGCCGCCGGTTCAACGTTTCTCACCCCTTCTACTCATCACACACGGGCCCCACGGCTAACACTCGCGCCAATCCTCAGCTACCGCTTTATTGCGATCACGCGCACACCGCTGTCGAACGTCCCCCCGGCCTCCTGGGCCGCCACATAGCGTATGAATTGTCCCTTGACGTACTTGGGAGTGCCGGTATCCACCACCTCGACGACATAAAAGGCCGCAAAGCCGACGATGTGATAGTCCAGCTCGCCATTGCCCGAGATGCCTGGGCGCGTGCTATCATACACTGGCACTATGATGACGGTGTTGAGGCGCACCTGCGCCATCTCTTGCAGGCCAGCCGTCTTGGTGCCCGGGGTCCCATTGACCCAATCGCCCACCTTAACTGTACCCGGGTAACCGTAGGCCACCCAGGCGACGATCTCATTGTTGTCGACCGAGCCGCCGTCAAAGTTCGCCCAGCCGCGCTCGCCATCGGCCACCTTGCCATAGTTATAGTCGGAGACCTGAGTCTTATCGTCCCAGATCTGGATCTGGCGCGTCAAGGTGATCGCAGTATTCTTTACCAGCAGGGGCATCAGGCCCCCGCGCCACTCTGAAGGGAAGGAATACCCCGCTTGCGCGACCGCCTGCACGTTAAAGTGCGGAATCCCCACCACAGAGGCAAAGTAGGTGTTAAAGGTCTTGCTCGCTGTCACTGTAACGCTCGAGCTCAAAATCTGCGCTTGGCATGATCCGGCGCCATTGCGCACCACGGCATAGTCATTGACCGCCGCGAGCACATCAGCCTGAGTCTGGTTCAGGCTGAGCGCCCGCACACCGGCCAGGGCGCCGGCGTCGGCGGCCCGCTGGACCAGGCGCCGCTCGACATAGATGTTGCCGACGTCGATCACCATCGCCAGCAGAGCCATCAGGACCAGCATCAGCAGCGCCACAATGACGAGCGTCTGCCCCTTCTCAGATGCCCACATCCACCTGGGGCGCGCCCTGCCCTCACTATCACTGAAATCCATTGGACCGGCCATCGTTTCCCCCTGGGTCAACGCTTGAGCCCAATGACCCGCACGCCGGTATCAAAGGTTCCGCCCGTCCGCCCGCCTACCGTGTAGTTCTGGAACACACCCTCGATGTACTTGGGGTTCCCCTTATCCACGATTTTCGTCACTTTGAAAGCGCCAAAGCCCACGATGTGGTAGCCGCATTCGTTGCCCTGGCACTTGGCATCATACTCATCATAGACGGGGCAGATCACGATATGGTTGATCCAGATCGACATCGCCCCAGTGCACGAGTTCTTGACGCCGGGGGCGCCATCGATCCAGTCGCCGACCTTCACCGTGCCGCCATAACCGCCGCCCTCAATCTCATTGCGTATCGTGCTCGCGCCGGGTCCCTCAAAGTAGAGCCAACCGCGGTCGCCGCCGGCCGTCGCTCCGCTCTTCGAGTCCACCGTCTTGCCATCGTCCCAGATCTGGATGCTCCGGCCCGGGGAGACTGCATTCTTATCCACGGCGATGGGCATGAGCCCGCCAGTCCAGGAGCCCGGGTATCCGAGTTGCCCCCCCTGGGCCGTAGCGTTCACAGTGGCCGCGGGAATGCCCAGGATGGGGGCAAAATACGTTGGAAAGGTCTTGCTCGCCGTTACCATCACGGTTGTGCTCACGACCGAAACCACGCACGAGCTGGCGGCATTCCGCTGCATTGCATAGTCGATCGCTTCCGTCTCGACAGCGCTCGCATCCTCGCCCAGAGCCAGCGCTCGCGCCCCGGCCAGCGCCGCCGCGTCGGCGGCATTCTGCACCATACGCCGCTGGATATAGATGTTCCCGACATCGAGTACGAGGGCTAACAGGGCCATGAGGGCGAGCATCAGCAGGGCCACTATCACCAGGGTCTGCCCGCGCTCGCAACGCGAGAGCCTGCCGTGCCTCGCCTCTGACGGATCCTTCACGACGTTCTCGGCCGTCAACATGAGCTACCTCACCCGATCTGCATCCGCGAACGCCCATGCAAGATGATCCCGTTCCCTGTGCCCCCATCCAGAGCTTGGCCGATGAACTGCACAGTGGCTCGGAAGGTATAGGTCACCTCCACCTGCACATGGTCGCTATCCGGCTGGGTCAGACTCAGCGTCAGATCATTGGGGTTGATGCCGGCTACCAGCCGCAGGGTCGCGCTCCTGAACTCGGCGCAATACTCTGGGTCGACACTACAGCAATTGGGGTATGCCCCCTCACCATTCGGAATGGGGTGCGTGCTCGCCCAGCGGGCTCCCTCCTGGGCCGCTGTAGACACCACGTTCTGTGCATACACGGCGCGGCTGAGGTCCACGATCCCGAAGATGAGCATCAACAGGATCAACAGCACCAGAGAGAGCTCAGCGGTTGCCTGCCCACTTTCACGGGCCAGCCCGGGCCGGCAATCGCTCGCTTGCACATAGGTCGCGTTCCGCATCTAGCTTCCTCCGCCGATGATGACCATCTGCGTGCTGGCCCGAATGAGCAGGGGCTGCGCGCCCACCAGGTAGCCCGTGACCATGCGCAAGCGATACTGAACGGTCACCACAACCGGAAGCCCGCCGTCGGTTCCTTCGGGCATCGAGACCTGCACATCGCTGCGTGCGACAGCCAACCCTGCAGCCGTCGCAGTCCCCAGGGTCTCACCAATGATACCGTTGGTATCGGTAGGGTAGACGCAGCCATAGCGCGCCCCTTCGCGCGAGGCGTTGGCCAGCGTCAGCCACACCGAGAAGGCCCGTCCCAGGTCGAGGCACCCGGCCATGACCAACAGGAGAAGGGGTAGCACGAGAGCCATTTCCGCTACTGCCTGACCGGCTTCGCTCTTTGTGGTCACCCTGCATCTCCTTGATTGACAAAAGCCCTGCTGACGACAAACGTCTCACCAGCAGGGCTACGGCGTTAAGGGTATCTACCGGCGCCACATGCCCTGCGGCGCCCCTTGCCTACCCAACCTGGCGGGCCCCCTCACAACTTGACGGGAAACAGGTGGCGCCTCTACAGCCACCGGGCATTCACCTGCCCCCGTCTGGGAGCCCACCTGCACGCAAAACGACGATCTTTGTGGGGCGGCATTGCGCCGCCCCAAGGGACTGCACTGCACTACCGTACGGATCAACCGCCGATGCCGTTGGCAGCAAAGCCGCTGGTAATGGAGTTGAAGACGTTCTTGATCTGCCCGCCGAGCAGGGCGACCACCGCGATCACCAACAGGGCGATCAGGGCGATCAGCAAGGCATACTCTGCCAGGTCCTGCCCGTCTTCCCTCTTCATTGTCCGCAGCCACGTGGTGAAATACTGCAACATGGGTCTCTCCTCCCTTCTGGCGCATTCCGCCGACATCTCTCCAATACGATAAGGTCTCCCGTGAGTACTATGTAGCAGCTCTGGGCGCCTCGCCAACGCGACGACCGCGGGCTGCCCACCCTGAGGCTAACTACCGATGCCATTGACCGCAAGGCCCTGCACGATCACGTTGAACGTGTTGGCGATCTGATACCGCAAAAGCAACACGGCTGCGATCACCAATAGGGCTACCATGGCAAGGGTGACCGCGTACTCGGCCAGGTCCTGCCCATCCTCTCGGTGCGGGCCCAGGAAGCGCGGCACCACTGCTCGCACCTGTTTCACGAAGCATTGCAACATCAGCCCTCCTCAGTATGCGAGCCTGCCGCCGCCGGCCGCCCGTCGGCCAGCCGGGCCTCAGCGTAAACGGACCTAACGGCTGGAGGCCACCTGTGCAGGCACAAAGACCGTCGCCAGGTTGTCGCTGTACACTGCCTGCCAGCGCCCACTTGCTTTCAGCAGCACGGCCAGGCGACTGCTGGATTCTATCAGGCAGATGCCCACCCCATAGCGCTGCAGAGGCTCTTCCCAGTCGGCCTGCACGTCATTGGCCTTCAGGTACTCATTCAGAATCTCGTCACCATAGACCTCGGCCCGACCATCCACGAACACTGAGTACCCCTGCCAGATCAGGTAGCCCCCCCACTGGTAGGTGTTGAAGATGCGCCCCGCCAGATGGTGCGCCTGCAGGTATTGCACTGCGTCAATCGGAAAGGCTCGGCGCTGCGCCTCAGCATTGCCCTGCGCAATGGAGTGGATCCGTGCCCCCAGCACCACCCCCAGGGCAACCAGCGCCACACCAAAAACCGCCTGCACTGGCGCCGGCGCTGGCTTCGATGCCGGCGGCGCCGGCCGTAGCGCTGCTGCCTGCCGGGCCAGGATGGGCGCCCCCACCAAAGAGAGAAAAGTCACGTGGCGCATCGAGTAGAGTGCGGCGACGGTCGCCCCCGAAAGCAGGAGCAGCTCCGTGGCCGAAATCCGCTGGCGCGACAGGGCCATTGTGCCAAGCAGCAGCAGCCAAAACAGAGCCAACGGCCATGTCATCGGTAGATGAAAGTTGGGCGACGCCCACTCGCTAATGTGTTGCTGGATCAGGTTGTTGCTGAGCGTCCCGAAAGGGAAAAGGGCTGCGGCGACGCCGTTCGGCGTCAGCAGCATGCAAAGCCCACTCAGCACGCCTACCAGAGCCAGCCGCCCCACGCCGGGCCCGAGCAGAGGCCCCTGGCCCCTCCACCGGCGTAGCCAGCTTAGCTCCCGCCCCACCACGTGCACCGCGATGACGGCCAGCCCGGCCATAAAGCCGCTGTGGAGGTTGGCCCAGAGCGCTCCCAGCGGCGGCAGGAGCCACACCAGCCTCGACGCTCGCAGCGAGTCCCTGTCCAGGATGTAAAGGTACAGGCTCGTAAAAAGGAGCGTGAACATCTGGGGCCGCACACCCCACGTCATGTGACTGGCGACTGCTGCCACCATGACGCTGCAGGCGGCGACCACGGGCCTCGTCCGGCAGGTCAGGAACACCAGAGCAAAGGCGGTCGTAATCACCAGGGCGAAGAAGATGCTCAGCCCGATAAAGCCGGTCAGCCGGTACCCGCTATAGAGCAGGACATCCGAAAGCCACTCGTGCGTCACCCAGCGGTGGCTCGTAGCGGTGTATGAAAAGATATCATACGCCGGGATGTAGCGCTGGCTGAGGATATAGCGCCCAGTGGCCATGTGCCACCACAGATCGGGGTCCGTGGCTTCCTGTACTGCCAACCCGGCCAACGCGAGCAAGGTGGCCGGTAGCGGGAACGCTGGCAGCCAATCCGCCTTTACCGATCGGGCTTTCATTCCCAACACTGGGGCAAGTCCTCAGCGAGGCCAAGTGGGGTAACGCTTTTGTTTCTCAAGGTGTACATTTCGTTACTCACGGTCTCATTATAGCGACTATGCGGCGCCCATTGCGTAAGCTGGGCGTAAATGCGCCGTGAGTTTGCCGATGCTCGTGCCCACAAGCGACAATGGCTGTTACCCGGGCAATCCTCGACTCACTCGAACAATAGTCGCAGTGTGGTAACCAAATCATGCTTGATACGGCCCCAACCGGGCTGCACGCGCCGCACGAACCCCGTACAGGCCTCCAGCTGGAGGCCTGGCTATGGCGTAGCGAGATAGCCGGCTGCAAGCCAGAGCGGTGATGAGCTTGGGATGCGCCGTGCCGGGCGGGGCGCAAAAGGCCGGCCGTCGCCCATGGGCGACGGCCGGCCTGGGGGGGGGGAATGTGGAGATTCGACGATAGCAGTGCATTGAGAGGGCGAGGCTCCTGCCACACTCGGCAGGAGCCTCGCTCTCCCTGCGTAGTGTTATGCCAAGCCAAACAGTGCTCGCCTACCGGCGAAACTGCGGCAGGTAGGGCGCCTGCACCGTCAGGAGCTCGTCCAGCATCTTCACCGCCATCTCATAGCTCCACACCACGGGGTCCAGCAGCAGCGCCTGCAGCGCCGCCTGCCGATCGCCGTGCAGCGCGGCCTCTACTGCACGGTCCTGCACGGCCACTTGCTGCGCCAGCATGGCAGTGATGCCAGCCCCCAGGTAGGGCACGCTCATGCCCTGCACGCCGGCGCCCGAGACGACGCCCGGCAGCTCGACCGCTGCCCAATCGGGCAGCCCCGGGATGCAGCCCCGGTTGGGCAGGTTCAGCGCTACTTCGTACTGGTTCTTGTTGTGCAGGATGGCGTCGATGACGGGGATGACCCGCTCGCCGGAGGTGCGGCCGATATACTCCTTAAAGGCCCCTGGGCTGGCCACGGCCTGGCGCAGGCGCTTCTCTGTCTCACCCTCGCCGCGCTCCGCGCCCGCAAAGTCAAAACCCTTCATGGCGCTGGTCTCATAGGCAAAAGACACGTACTCGCCCGCATGGCCATCGCCCGTTGCCGGGAAGAGGCCAAACGCATCCAGCAGCCGCCGCGAGAGGGGGTGAAAATCGGCTGGCATGGCCGCAAGGCGGCGCCGGAACTCGGGGTACAGGTCTTCCCCGGTCTCGTTGTCACGGATGTCGTAGATGAAGGTAAAGTGGTTCAGCCCGGCCGCCTTGAGATCGATCTTCTGATGCACGCGGGCCATTTGCTCGCGCCGTTCATTCCAATCCTCGGTCTCGCTCATCAGGCCCAGGGTCCGCCCCACAATGTGATAGCCCTCGCCGATCTGATGGCAGAAGCCCACCACCTTGAGCGAGGTTGCGCGAGTCAGGGCCAGGCACACGCGGCTCATCGGGTTGGTAAAGTTGAAGAGCCAGGCCTGAGGGGCGACCTCCTCCACGTTGCGCGCGATCCCCATCATCAGGTCCACCACGCGCAGGGTATGGCTCAGGCCGCCGGGGCCGCCGTTCTCCCCCAACACATGCTTGATGCCATACTTCAGAGGTATGGCCCAGTCCCGCTGCCAGGCAGGGTAGCGGTCTACCTCGACCGCTGTGATCACAAACTCAGCCCCGTCCAGCGCCGCCCGCTGATCGGTCGTCCCCTCGATAACCAACCCTGCCTCTGCCTGCTCGTTCAGTGCGCGCGCCACCTGCAACATCAGGTCCAGGGCTGCCGGGTTGACATCGTTCAGCATCACCGTCGAGCCGCGCAGGCTCTCGCGATGGGCGATAATATCCAGGAGCGTGCCCAGGCCGAAGCTGTGGCTGCCGGCGCCGATCATGACAATCTTGGTCGTGCTCATGATTCCCTCCCCTTATGGCCCGGCTGCATGTGACCAGCGTTCCTTGGAGCCGCTGGGTCTAGCCGGGTGATCTCTTGTCACACTTGCTCTGTTCGCTATTCACAGAAATCCCCACGCCTTTGGCGGCCTGACGGGCATGCATGGCGAGGGCAAGCGGATTTCTGTGCAACAGCGCTGGTGGCTTCCCGCACCGGTCTTGATGGGTTGGAAGTGTCCATCTGCAGGGAACGGGTACTCAGCAAAACCAGTGCAGGGGCCCTATTCGTACCGTCCGTAAATGCGTGCGGCCTCATACATGGCTGCCAGGTTTCTGAGGGGCGTGCCCGGCGCCACGTCGTTGGCTTCCTGCAGGATAAAGCGCCCGCCCTCCATGACCCCTGATTGCAGGATGCGCCGCGCCTCGGCGGTGACCTCCTCTGGGGAGCCGGCCTGCAGGACTTGCACCCGCACGCCCCCGGCGATCTCCACCTCTGGCCCCAGCTCCCTGCGCAGCCAGCCATGGTCCACGGGAAAGCCCGTGTCGAAGGAGTAGACGCCCATCTCGTCGCGGAAGAGCCTGAAGTGGCGGGTCGCATCACCGCACAGGTGGATGCCGATGTGCTCGGCTGTCGTCAGTGCTTGCTTGAGCCGGCGGTGGGCTGGAAGGACGAACTCACGAACCATTTCGCCAGAGACCATGGCAACGGCATCATCGGCGTAGAACCAAGCTGCGCTGACCTCGGGCAAGCCGAAAAAGCGACGGTGCGCCTTGATGCGGGCGATAGTGCCCGCCACGATGAGGTCCAGCAGGTGATGCACATACTCGGGATCCTCATATAGATCCGAGTAGAGCTCGGCGCCGCGCAGGTTGGTCGCCACGGTCAGCGGGCCGTCGGTGTCGAGGCCAAAGGGGGTGACGGTTACCGGGCAACCGCGGAAGGTGAGGCCGTGGGCCACACGCTCGGCCATGGCATCATAGAGCCGGTGGGCCTGAGCGAAAATGCCGCCGGTCAGGGGGTCGGGCAAGCCCTGGTCGAAAAGCAGATTCTTGCGGTCTCCCGCCAAGAGGGGGCGGACATCAGGAGTCTGCCCAGGGCGGAACAGCACCTCTGCGCCAAAGAACGCCGCGTCAAAGTAGCGCTGCAGATCTACCGTCACCTCGTACTGCTGCGGCGGGCCGGCCTGGTCGTCACAACAGAGGGCAACGTTGAGGGCGCGCCATTCCTGATTGTGGAGCTGAGCTTGCATCATCGTCTCGGCATCGGTCGAGTACTGCTCGAAGGTGATGCCTTGAGGATTGGTTTCCTCGTTCAGTAGAAAAAAGCGGGTGTCGGTGCAGTACCTCACTGGCACGCGCACGGGCCGGCCGGTGCGATACGCATCCCAAACCTGCTTGGCCTCTTCGTTGTGCTGAGTATAGGCATCTCCGGGCATCAGACAATCCTTCCATTCAACATGGTTGACTGGCACGCGCGACGTGGGTGAGAAGACAGAGCGTTGCAGGCGGCACGGGTTAGCAAGCCAGTGGAAAGCGCCCATAGGCTTGCACCACCTCCGTCACCGCACGGAGGTTCTCCAGGGGCGTGCCATGGGCGGTGGCATCTCCGGTGCTCAGAATAAACCCGTCCCCGGGCGCGGCCCGACACAGCACATCCCGGGTATATGCCCGGACCTCGTCAACGTGGAGCATGGCCAGGCTCTTGGGTTCCAGCCCCCCGATGATCACTTTGTCGGGCCAGGCCGCCCGTGCTTCGTCCACGGGCATATTGCCCGTCGTGGGCGGTGTCACGGAGTCGATACCATCCATGCGGCCACGGGCAATCAGCGAAGCCACCCCCTTGAGCAAGCCACACATGTGCGTCAAGTAGAGCTTGCCCTCGGCATGCACAATGTCGGCATAGTCATCCAGATAGCGCAGGGTAAAGCGTTGATAAATGGCGGGCGAGGCCGTGCTCGTTGATACATCTTCATAGCCAATGACCACCAGCGCTGGTGAGCGGGCCAGCAGGCGGTAGGCTTCTTTGTACTTTTCATGCATGGCCTCAACCAGCGCGGAAAGCTCAGCCGGGTAGTCGTAGAGCGCGTAGGTAAAGCGCTCCACACCCATATCTTCCCCGATCAGGAACTGCACCGGGCTCTGTGGCCCGCTGACTGTAGCCAGGCCATCGGCGCCAATCCGGGCGTCTTCCGCAAGGAAAGCCTCATAGTCGGGCACATACTCGGTGTGTTCGACCCAGTAGCGGTAGGGGCCGAAGTCGGTCACGCTTTTGATCAGGGGCTCGGCAATGAAGGTGGTCACCGGCGTCACCAGGCGCCGCTCGTGGAGCACACCCAGCGGGGTTTCGATAGTGCGCAGGATCTCGTTCCCATCCTGCCGCTCGGTCATAACCACATCCCGGTGGAGGGTGCGCATGGCGGGCACATGCCGCTCCAGAATATCGGCGCCCACAGCGCGCAGGGCGCCTGGCACATCCAGCGGCTGGTCGGCGGGCAGCGAACTGGTGAAATAGTGGTCGAAAAGGGGCGCCCAGGGGACGCGGTCAACAGGCTGGCGGCGCAGGGCCGCCAGCAAGCGCTCGCGGCTATTCATTAGTATTTCATCCCAGTCAGCACAATGCCTTCCACAAATGCGCGCTGGAAGATAAAGTAAAAGATCACCATCGGCAGCATCACCAGGACTGATCCGGCAATCACCAGGTTGTATTGCACCCAGTGCAGGAAGGAGAAGAGCGCAACGCCGATGGGCAGGGTGCGCGAGCGGTCCGTGTCGGTGACAATCAATGGCCAGAGGAAATCGTTCCAGATGCCGATGAACTGGAAGATCAGCAGGGCGGAGAGCGCCGGCCGGCAGAGCGGCAGCACGATCTGCCAGAAAGTGCGCATGTCCCCCGCCCCATCGATGCGCGACGCATCCAGCAGCTCATCGGGGATGCTCTGGATGAACTGGCGCATCAGGAAGATGCCGAATGGGCTGACCAGGGCCGGCACGATCATGGCCCATATCGTATCCTTGAGCTTGAGGAATACGGCAACGATCATGTACGTCGGGATGAGCACAATGGCGAATGGGATCATCATCGTGCTCAGAACCACCAGGAACAGCACATTCTTGAGCGGAAAATCGTATTTTGCAAAGAGAAAACCGGCCAAGGCGCTGGAGAAGACGTTGCCCAGCACGACGAAAACAGCCACGATGGTCGAGTTGCGATAGTAGATGGGAAAGTTCGCGTGCCAGGCCCTGGAATACCACATGGACGTGATCTTGGACGGGATCCAAATGATTGGAAATGTCATGGTCTCAGAAGGGACCTTGATCGAGGTGATCAGCGTCCAGTAAAAAGGTAACAACATGATGACCGCGCCTGCAAAGAGCACGGCATAGACTACCACAGAGCTCACCCTGGCCTTGAGCTTATTCGCACTCAACATAGCTCCAGTCCTCCTCCCTATCTCCTGCGCCCCTGTCACCCAAGGGTAGCTAGTAGCTCCAGCGAGTCCTGAGGTAACGCAGTTCGATGACGGTCAGGATCAGGATGATGATAAAGAAGATGTACGCCAGCGAAGAAGCATAGCCCATGCGGAACTGTTGGAATCCGGTCTGCTGGATCCACATGACCACGGTTCGCGTGGCGTTCTCTGGGCCACCGGTCGTCAGGACATAGGGCCAGCCGAATACCTGCAGCGCGCCAATGGAGCCAGTAACCGTGATGAAGAGCACGGTCGGCCCCAACAGAGGCCAGGTGATGCTCCAGAACATGCGCCAGGCGTTAGCGCCGTCAATCTTGGCTGCCTCATAGAACTCATTGGGGATGCCCACGAGGCCGGCCAAGAACAACACGACATTGTAGCCCATGCCCCCCCAAATGCTGACGCCTATGATGGATGGCATGGCATGGAACTTTTCCACCAGCCAGGGCTGCGCCGGGATGCCCAACGGACGCAGGAAAGCATTGAGCATGCCGAACTGCGACGGTTCCAGGATGAACTTCCAGACGAACGCCGCCCCAATGAACGGAGTCACTACTGGCAGAAAGTATGCCGTGCGGAAAAAGTCTTTGAAATGCTTGCGGCTGTGGATGAACTGGGCCACTAGAAGGGACGCGGCCATGCCCACAGGCACCGAGACGAAAGCAAAGTAGAAGGTGTTCCCCAGCGAGGTAATAAACACTGGGTCCTTGGTAAAGGCGTAAATGTAATTGCCCAAGCCCTGCCACTTGAGCGGTTGCAGCATCTCATAGTCGAAAAAGCTATAGTAGAAAGAAGCGAAAATCGGAAAGACGTTAAAGGCGAAGAGAAGGCCCAGGATCGGTATCAGCCAGAGGACGATCGGTCGAAAGCGCTTGCTTCCTTTCCGCCCAGCCCCAGCCGTTGCCGCGGTGCCGGCACTCGTTGCGACAGCCATGGCTCCCTCCTCAAAATTGAGCAACCGTGGAATGATGCGGGGCAGCCCGCATGACCTTGCGGACTGCCCCGCTGACATGCCTTATGCTTCGGGCGTGATCCAGAAGTGAGTCTGCTTGAGCATTTCGTCGTACAGACCCTGGTACTGCTTGAGCACGTCCTTGATGGGCTCCCTGTTCAGGAGGATGGCTTCCTCCATCTTCTTCCACATGTCGTCGAACGGCGCCGCCACCTCGCCAGGGAAGACCATGCCGCCCTGGAACTGCCTGGCCAGCACGCCCAGCGACTGCGTCCGGCGCTGCTCCTGCGTCGGCTGCTCCACCGCCGCTACATCGCTGAACATCTTCTCATAGTCGGGGTGTGGCACGGCGGTAAAGATCGAGCCCTCGGTGTGCGCGCTGTCAACCAGCAGCTTGTACTGGTGAGCGGTGAATTTCATCAGCTCATAGCCGGCCAGCATACGGTCGCCCTCGGCCAGCGTGGTCACCATCCAGCTGATACCGTCATAGTCGAAGCGACCGTAAGGCCCCTCGCCCGTGAAGGTGGGATAGGTGACGGGCACCCAGTCGACATCGGGATAGTTGGCCTCCAGCGTGGCGCCGAACCAGGTCCAGACCTGGGTCATGGCTGCTTTGCCTGTGCCAAACGCCTCGTCATAGTTGAGGAAAGTGCGGTCGTTCACTTTGAAGCGATCGTACATGTCGACCAGCATCTGCCACGCATTGTAGCTCTCGTTCGAGTCGATAAAGCTCTTGTCCTTGGTGTAGACGTGGGCCTTTTGCTGGTACATCATGTCGTCCCAGATGTAGCGCGCATAGCCGTTAAAGGCAAAGCCGGCCTGCGACATCTGGCCCCCGGAGGCCTTGGTCAGCTGCTGGGCGAACTTGCCGAACTCTTCCCAGGTCTTAGGCACATCGGTCGGCTTGAGACCCGCCTCCGCCAGCAGGGCCTTGTTCGCATAGATGATGGGGCCCATGGCGCGGCAGTGAATCCAATAGAGCTTGCCATCATCCAGCGGGCGTACCTGATAGAAGTTGTGTTTCTTGATAAAGTCCATGGGGATGACTTCTTCAGGGATATCCCGAATCACGCCGCGGCGGGGATACTCGGCCTCGCGGTCGCTCTCATAGAGGATATCGGGCCCCTGCTTGGCCGCAATGGCTGCATTGACCTTGGTGTCCAGGTCCGTGGGCGTCGGCTGGATATCCAGCTTGATCTCCGGGTACTTTTGTTGGAATTCCTTGAGGATTTCCAACTCTGACAACACCCAGGGATCCGTCTGGTCGCCAGACCATGCCCAGACCGTCAGCGTGACTGGATTGCTTGGGTGCTGGACATCGTACCCACCAAAGGCCTGCTGCCCGATGTCCCACGTCTCAGCAATATCAGCAGCATTGCCACCGGCACTCGCTGCAGCATTGCCGCCTGGGGTCGGCGTCGCTGCCGCGGCGGTCGCCTCCTCTGGGGCCAGCGTTGGCGCAGCCGTCGCCTCCGCCGCAGCGGTCGTTGGCGCTGGCGCAGCCGTCGGGGCCGCCTGCGGGGCGCATGCGCTCAAGATCGCCGTCCCAGCGCCAATGCCCAGGAGCTTGAGTAGTTGACGCCTGCTGATACGTCTGTTGAGGGTTGTCATTTCCAATTCCTCCCGGCACGTTTCCGTACCCTTCCCCACAGCGGTACCGCTCTCACCGTCTGTGGGGCCTTGGCTGCTGTAGCAGCTCGTCACAAACCAGACAAACTCAGGGAAGCCGACTGACGACGAAATACTCCATGGTCGCGTTCAGCACCAACATGATCGCGCCCATGACGGCAGCTCGCAGACCCAACTGCGAGACCACCAGACGGGGAAGGAAAGGCACTGCGCCCTGGAGCCGTTCGCGGATGGGATCCACCAGGAGGTCAGCCGAGCGTACCACACTGCCTCCCAAGATGACCACCTCCGGATTGAGCAGTGCACTCACACTGGCAATGGCCAAGCCCAGGTAGTCGACAGTTTCACTCACCACGCGCTCGGCCCAGGGTTCATGCCGGCGCGCTGCAGCGAAGACATACTCGGCGCTGAGGTCCTCTGCAGGCTCAAGCCCTTCTGCCTGCAGCGCACGGCGCCCGCGCTCGGCGATGCCGCTGCCCGAGGCCAGGCCCTCCAGCGCGCCAAAGCCCTCATAGCGCCGCCCCAAGAGGTCCGCCCCCGGTAGCAAGTAGCCGATCTCACCCGCCGCCTGGTCGTGACCCCGGTAGAGGGCGCCATCGACAATGATCCCCGCGCCGATTCCTGTACCAATGGAAATGCAGACCAGGTGGCGCGCGCCGCGCCCGGCGCCGAACCCCAGCTCGCCCAGGGCGGCGAGGTTCACATCATTCTCCACAAATACGGGCAGACTGAAGCGCTCACTGAGGATGTCCTTCAGCGGCAGGTTGTGCCACCCGAGGCTGGGGGCCAAGGTGACAATGCCCTTGGGGTGCAGGGTGATGCCGGGGGCGCCGATGCCGATGCCTCGGATGCGTTGCCCAGCCGGCCGGGGGGCGGCGAGTAGCCTCTCAATCAGGGTGCAGAGGCGTTCCAGGCTATCGCCGTTTCCCTCACAAGAAGCGTGAGGTACATACAGCTCGTGCTGGATGTTTCCGGCCAAGTCCGCGATTGTGCCGAACATTTTGGTGCCACCCAGGTCCACACCGACCACGGCATAAGCGCTGCCGTTGAACTCGACCAACGAGCGCGGCCGGCCCCCGGTAGATTCCGCACTGCCACGGCAGCACACCAGGTCCTCTGCCACCAATTCATCGACGATGCGCATAACAGTCGGCAAGCTGATATGCAGCTGGTGGGCGATTTGAGAGCGCGCAATGGGGCTGTGCCGCCGGATGAGATCGAGAATGGCCGAGCGGTTGATGCTGCGCATCAGGCTGGCTGTGGCCATCTGGGCCACAACTGCTTCGGAAGCTATGTTGGGGGCCTGGTGATGTGAGGCCGAGGATGCGCGACTGGGCACTGGGACCTCCTGGCGAACCGATCGCCGAAAGCCACAGAAAGGACACACTCTCGCAAGGACTTACTTCCTAACAGTTCGTAAGTCCATTCTACCATGAAACTGGAGTACTGTCAAGAGGCCAAGAGGGACCCCAGAGGGGCATCCAGGATGTGTCAGTTCAGGCTGTGCGGGCCGTTGCGCGTGGGCCAGCGCAGCCTGATGGGCGGCGGCAGCGGCCTGGGGCAGGGCGGCTGGAATAGCGGAGAGTCGTCGGTGACATCGAGACGGCTGAGATAGTCGTTGATGGCCCGAGCGGTTTCGGTGGAGATCGCGAGGTGCGCGGGAGCGCCCTCGCCTTCCGCGGGCAGCTCGAGATAGTGCTCCTCTTGGCGCCCTCTGAGGCTGGCTACGCGGAGGGCGCGGATGGCCTCACCGGGAAGGCCCGTATCGAGGACCAGCAGGCACAGCGCATAGTCGCGCCGGCCTACTTCGCGCTCTCGCTGGCAGGCGGCAAGGCGGGCCTGAGCTTGCTCGGGCGTGGGGACCTCGTCAATGACCAGGGGAGAGAAGGAAGGGGGCGCGAGGCCGGCGGCCGGGTTGGCGGCCAGCAGGCCGTCGGCGCAAGCCTGCTGGTAGAGATGGCCTACAATGCGCAGCCAAAGCGCGGCCCTGGCTGGTGGATGATACTCCAGTAGCTCGCTCTGATAGTTCTGGAGCAAAGTGCGATCGGCAAGGAAAGGGTCACGCTCGATCCACGCCAGGTAGTGCGCCAGCACCTTTTTGTAGGTGCGCCGGGCATGATCGCTGGCGAGCTGGCCGAGAAGCGTTTCTACCGGCATGGGTGGGTGTCGCATCACCAGCTCGTAGATACCCAGTTCCACCAAATCGCTCATCGCAACCGCCATCGTCCGCTTTGCATCGCTTCATGGATATTCGCGCACCGCTTGCTGTTTGAGCAAGGCATGGAGTGCGAGGCTGTGTGGAGCGCCGCGAGATCACGCTTGTTGGTATTCTGGCGGACGATGTGCATCCAGCATATTCGGTGCCAGGGGCATTGGCTTACTGGCCATGGGCAGAGGCGCGGAAGCCGATGGCAGCGCCTGCGAGTGTTAACAGCAGACCCGCCATGGCCGCAAGAACGATCTGCGCGGCCTGCGCATTCCGTGCAGAGAGCCAGGCAGAGGCATCTCGGGCCCAGATGGGGTTCAGCCAGGTGCTGGCCAGGACAGGATCACTGCCTGGCAGGGGGGCGACAACCCCATTTTGGAGCAACAACGCACCGGCGACCAGGGCGCAAAGCGTGACGATAGCGCTGATCAGGCAAAACGCGCGCGAAAAGGGTGGGGCAATCTCTTCGGGCTGAGAAGATCGCTCGATGCCGCGCATCACTGCCGGCACGAACTCGGCAGTGGGCTGGGCCAGGGGGCGCGCATGCAGATCACTGTCGACCCACTGCAACGCCTGCTGGAATGAGCGACAGGCCGGGCATCCCTCCAGGTGACAGCGCGTCAGGGGATCGAGGGATTGCTCTGATGTACAAGGGTTGAGAGACAAGAGCCAGCGAACGCGATCACAGGTCATTTCTGACCTCCTCCATACCAGCCAACCGTCCAGCCAGCATCTGACGAGCACGCGCCAAATGGGTTTTGACAGTGTTAACCGGCAATTGCAGGATGCGCGCGATCTCCTCGTAGGAGCATTCGTGCTGATAATAAAGGGTGATCACCAGCCGATACTTGTCGGGCAGGGTATCAACCTGGCTCCAGATATACTCGCGCCGCTCAGCCGCATCATGGATCTCCTGCGGATTGGCGGCCCACGCCGGATGCTCGTGCGCAGGCAGCGCATCGGCATCGGCCAACTGCTGCTCTCGCCGCAGGCGCGCCAGGCGGTTGATTCCCAGGTTCACCACCACCCGGTAAAGCCAGGTGGTAAAACGAGAGTCGCCCCGGAAGGAAGGGAGCATCTGCCACGCCTTGATCAGGGCTTCCTGAGCGAGGTCAGCAGCTTCCTCGGCCTGGCCCATGATGCGGTAGGCCAAATTGTAGACATAAGCCTGTTGCTGGGCTGCCAGCTGGCTGAAGGCTTGCCTGTCGCCCTCTCGGCAGCGGGCCAACAACCGAGCCGATGGTTCCTGCATCTCTCAACTCGACCATCTCATCGCCGAACCGCATATCAAAGGCTGGCACCTCACCTGGGAGCGCGCTCAAACCGAGCCTGCCTGCGAGCTATCGGGCGAAAGTGGGTTTTCCTCTCCTGTAGCCGGCGCCTTTTCCGTGCCGGGATGGCTGCTGGCCGGGCCCCGCGTGAGATAGTAGATGGCCATCAAACCCAGGCCGACCGACAATGGTACAAACCCGGCAATGAGCCACACCCCGCGCCCCAACATCCAGAGCCCCAGCAGCACACCAAGCCCGGAAGTGGCTGTGATGGTGCCGGCCCATAGCACGCCGCGGTTACCCTGCTTCCCCAAGCGTTGATTCTGTAAGAGCCATTGGATATCAGCGCCACGCTCGACCAGGGCGACTCGCTCTTTATAGGCGATGTAGCGCATTACGGCAGCAAAAGCCAGCGCGGCAATGATGAGGACGCTTGGACTGAGCAGGATAAGAAAGTTGTACAAGTCCATGAAACCTCCGTTACCCTCTTCCTGATCCGGCCCCGAAGATGCCCGGACACTGGGCCAGAGGATGCGGTTACCTTTTAGACAGTCGGAATGGTCCGGATGTTTCAGGGGACAGTATAGGCCGTTTGTCGAGAGGTGCAAGGTCGGTGCGTGTTTGCGCGTTTGCCAGCCGCCACAGCCACCGGTATACTGCTGGCGACCGCATCGGAGGAGGGGCGAGCGATGAAAGCAGACCTGGTGATTCTGAACGGTAGGATCTATACCATGGATCCCGAGCAGCCGATGGTCGAGGCCGTGGCAATGGCCAGCGGGTGGGTCATGGCCTGCGGGGATACGGAGACGGTGCGCGCCTGTGTGGGCCCGCACACAACCGTGTTGGATCTGGCGGGCAAGACAGCATTGCCTGGCCTGACGGATGCTCACTTGCATTTCGCGGCTTATGGCCTGGCCCTGCAGCATGTTGACCTCACTGGCGTGCGCTCGGCAGGCGAAGCCGCCGAAAGAGTGCGCGCCCGGGCCGCGCAGACGCCGGCTGGTCAATGGATCGAAGGGCGTGGCTGGGATCGTAATTTGTGGACGCCGCCCGATTTCCCCACGCGTGAGTTGCTTGATGTGGCGGCGCCCCGACACCCAGTTGCTTTGAGCTCCAAGGATTGCCACGCGCTCTGGGCCAACTCGCTCGCCCTGCACCGCCTGGGCATCAATGCGTCTGGCGTGGACCCGACAGGGGGGCAGATTCGGCGAGATCCGCGTACCGGCGAGCCGACGGGGATTCTGCTGGAGGATGCCGCCGCAATGGCCCTGGAGCGGATGGGGCCGCCGGACCCGCAGGCCCTGCGCCAGGCGATCCTGGTTGCCGCGGCGCATGCTCACCGTGTGGGGCTGACGGGGGTGCACGATTGCGAGGGCGGTAATGAGATGGCCGCCATGATGGCGCTTTGGAGTGAGCGAGCCTTACCGCTGCGGGTGTATATGCTGATCCCGCGCGATGGCCTTGACGCGGCGGTGAGGCTCGGGCTGCGGAGCGGTTTTGGCGATGCCTGGCTGCGTGTGGGGCACCTGAAGCTCTTTGCGGATGGCGCCCTCGGCTCGCATACCGCGGACCTGTACGAGCCCTACGAGGGGGAGCCGGGGAATTGCGGCGTGACGGTGCTGGACGATGAAGCTCTGCATCGCCTGGTGGAGCGGGCGGCGCAGGCCGGGATTGCGCCGGCCACCCACGCTATCGGCGATCGAGCAAACCGGCGGGTGCTCGATGCCTACCAAGCGACCCGCGACCTCTGGCAGGGCCAGGGGCTGCGGCCGCGTATCGAGCACGCCCAGCTGTTGCAGCGGCAGGATATCCCCAGGTTTGCGCAGCTTGGTGTGATTGCCTCGATGCAGCCCATTCATGCCACCTCCGATATGGACATGGCCGAGGCCTACTGGGGCCGGCGCTGCGAGGGGGCCTATGCCTGGAAAAGCCTGCTGGCGGCGGGGGCTGTGCTGGCCTTTGGCTCCGATTGCCCGGTGGAATCGCTCGATCCCCTGGCTGGCATTTATGCCGCGGTCACGCGGCAGCGGCCGGGCGGCGCCCCTGCGGGAGGATGGCGGGCGGCCGAACGACTCTCCGTTTACGAGGCCGTGCGCGCCTACACGTGGGGGGCTGCCTACGCAGCCGGAGAAGAGCGGATCAAGGGCAGCCTGGGCGTGGGCAAGGTCGCTGACCTGGTTGTGCTTTCGCAGGATATCTTTCACGTGCCGCCGGAGGCGCTGCTGGATACACGAGTGCAGTATACCATCTGTGGCGGGCAAGTCGTGTACAGCGATTCTATGGGATGATCAGCACCTGCCCGACAGTGATTTTGGTCGTCTGGAGGTGATTGACCTGCATGAGCAGGCCCACACTGACGTTGAAGTGCAGTGCAAGTCGGAACAGGTTATCTCCGCGCCGAACGATATAACAGCGGACGTCGGCGGCCCCGCAATTCACGGGCACAGGAGCTGAGGCGCACGGCGCACAGGTGGGTGCAGGGGGCGGTGTGGGGGTATGGCAATCGACCTGCTGCGGGCAGGGACCGGCCGGGATCAACAGGGTCTGGAAGGCTTTGATCTCCAGGCCTGGTAGGCGATTGACGGCGACAATGGTCTCGATGGTTGTGTTGAACCGTCGGGCAAGGCGGAAGAGGTTGTCGCCCGGCTGCACGACATAGCAGATGGTATTGGCGGCCTGGGTTGGCTGCACAACGGGGGCGGCGGTGGCGGCCTGCGTTGGGTGAGGTGTGGCTGTGGGGGGAACGGGTGTAGCCGTGATGGCGCTCAACGGTGTAGCCGTGGCGGGTGCGGCTGTGGCTGCGCCCGCTGGCGAGACGGTCTGCAGGAGTTGCTGCACGAGCTTTTGGCCCTCCTGGGCTTCCCATCCGCCTGGCTTCACCTCTGCGGCCTGGGCGAACTGGGCGGCGCATTCCACGAGCTTTTGGTTCGCCATAAGGAACCAGGCATAGTTGAGGCGCGCCTGATAGAGCCGCTCGCGCATCGCCGCATTGTCGGGCTGGATGAGGAGCAAGGCGCTGATCGACTCGATCGCCTGGGGCCAATCGTTACGGCTCCAGGCATCATTGATCTTGGCCTGCAGAATGTCAAGTTGCCCCTGGCTGGCCCGCGAGGCCGTGACAACGCTCTGCACCTGGCCGGCAGGGACGAGGGCGGCGCTGCTGGCAGCGGGGCGCCTCGATGCCGTGGGACTGCCGCCTGGCACGACCTTTTGCATAGCTCCCGAAAGGAGGGCGCTTCCAATGCCGGTCATGACAAGCAAGACGGCAATGATGGCCAATGTGGCCGTCTTCCCGCTACGGGATAGTGTGCCGAGTGTCTTTGCCATAATCGCTATTACTCCTACTCTCCCGGTGGCTTTCTGCACCGGCCCTGCCCTGCCGGGTTGTGCCTCTGCCCCTTGCCAGCGCTGTACCTGCGAGACCAGCGCCGGGGCTTACCGGTGCGAGTTGGAGGCCGCTATCTGATCCGGCGCCGGGGCTTCTGCCAGCGGCTCAGGTGGGCGCACCGCGACAATCAGATCGAAGGAGAGCGTGTCAATTGTTGTGCCACGGGTGACGGTAACATTATCGACGCGAGCGGTGGAGAGCGGCGCCCGTGAAACTTGGCTGACGAAACCCAGCAACTGGGGCCACAAGCCCTGGGCGTGGACGGTAAAACAGCGCACGGGGACGGCTGAGGGCGGCGTGGATTGGGGGATGATTTCCGTGACGGCAACCCCCATCAGCGCCCCTTCTGCGCGCAGGTCGGCAACATAGCCGGCCAGATCGGCATCGGTAGGCAGAGCTTGCCGGGCTATGGCCATGCGGTCCTGTGCGGCGCCAATCCCTTCGCGCAGCTGGCTGGCCATGTCCTGGTTGCCTGTGCCCTGTTCACGATCCACGTCGCGGATTTGTTGCCACTGATCGCTGATTGTAGCTCGGCGCCAAACTGTCCAACCGATGGTGCCCAGGAGCGCGATATTCAGCATGGCAACCAGGAGCAAAGCAGCGCCGAAGAGCGCTGGCAGCCAGGGGGTAGGCCGTCGCTTTTCGAATCCGGTTGTCATGGCGTATTCTCCCTCAAGCGGCAAGTCAGCATGAAGAGAATCAGCGGGCTCGCCTGCGTCACGGGCTGGAGTTGGGCCGGGCCGGATGCCGGCCAGAGGTACGGAGGCGCCAGGATGCTGCGGGGTCGGCTAGCGCGCAACGGCGTTTCTGAGTTATTGGCTGCACCTGTGCTCACTTCTTCGACAGTGAGGATATAGGTGGCATCGGGAGCAAAGCGGCCATGATTGGTGACCAGGATGTTGACCGCGACATCGCCCTGGGCGGGCACGGAAAACTCGACACGCGAGCTGAGATCGCCGGCCGCGCGGTTATCATTCGTATAGGTGATGCCGCCGGCGCTGACGAGCAGGATGGTATCTACCCCCGGGGCGAGCTGAGAAGTGTATATGCGATAGCGGTGTGACGCCTTGCCCGTGAATTGGGCACGGTCCACATCGCCTACTGGATCAAAGCTATGCACCTGGGGCGAGCCCAGGTCAATGGGCCTGGGCAGGGTGTCATCGGGCTCATAGGGATCGCCCGGCGCCGGCGTGCGGGTGGGCGTTGGGCTGGGCAGCGGCGTGTGGGTTGGCACCGCAGTCGGCGCCGGCGAGGGCGTAGCCGTGACCTCGCTCGATGTGACCTGGACATCCATGAACAAGGGTGAGCCGCGCAGATGGGCCGTGTAGGCCACGAGGGCCTCATGGCTTTGGGCCAGGCCCTGCACAATCAGCGTGTTCTGGTTCTGGTGCAGACTGGTGATCTGGACCTCTGCAGGCGCCAGGGGCGCAATCTGGTCCAGGACCGCCGCCCAGGGGATGCGCTGATGGGTCGCTTGCAGCAGGGCATCCTGCAGAGCATCCTCCTGGTCGGCAACCGCTGTGGCTGTGGCAATCAGAGGCGCCAGATCCCCCGGCAGCAGCGGCTGAACCTGGGCGATGCGGGCCTGATCCAATGCGATTTGCATGCGCCTGACGTCTGACTGGAGATTGCCGAGCAGGGCAAACAGGGGCAATGACAAAAGCGCCAACGCAGCTGCCGCCAGCCAGAGGGCGAACAAGCTGCGCGGAGAGTAAGGAGGCACCGGAGTTGATCGTCGTTGTCGGCCTGAATCAGGCTCCATACCTCACCTTGCCATGCGCTGAGTTCCACGGCTATCCTCAATTCTAGCACATTCAGAGGTTATCGCCAAGGCGCAGAAGCCATGGGGAAATAGAACCAGGGGCAGAGGTATTTCAGAGGGCGTTGGCTGTCTCTTGTGGGGTAGGGGGATCGCCGGCCTGCTCGGCGAGGATGGAACTGACGATCTGGCGCCAGCGGGAGACCATGAGGGCATCCCACTGCTCGCCCGCGCCGGCGTTGAGGATGGCTACCGCTTCATCTGTGGAACGTCCGCGACGGTAGGCGCGGGTGGCCGTGATGGCTTCGAAGGAATCGGCAATGGCCAGGATCCGGGCGCCGTAAGGGATCTGCTCTCCCCGGAGCCCATCCGGGTAACCCAGACCATCGTAGCGCTCCTGGTGGTGCATGATCAGCGGCACGGAGGGGCTGAGCGACTGCACGCCCTCGACGATGCGGCAGCCCATGGCGGGGTGTTGTTGGATGATGGCCCATTCTTCGGGCGTGAGGGGCCCCGGCTTGTTGAGCAGAAGGTCGCTGATGCCCACTTTTCCTACGTCGTGGAGCAGAGCGGCGATGCGGAGGTTTTCAATTTCGTTCGCGGCAAGATCCAGGCTTTTCGCCAGGGCGACTGCATAGCGGGCGACGCGCGCCGAGTGGCCGGCAGTGTAGCGGTCGCGCATTTCGACGGCCCGTACCAGGGCCTGCACCGTCTGCAGGCTGACCTGGCGCAACTCGCGTTGGGTGGAGGCCAGCGAGCGCCCGGTCAGTGAATTGTCGAGGGCGATGCTGATTTGGTTGGCTGCTACCTGCAGGAGTTGGGCCTCTTCTTTGGAGAAGGGCAGTGCCTCAAGGGTGCGCGATGCCTCGATCAGACCGGTATAGCCGTGGCGCGAGGCGGTCAGGAGCACGGCCGTAAGGGCGTAGGTGCCTGGGCCGTGAGCCGCCCCGCTATCGTCCTGGAAGGATGATCGGCCTCCGCCTTCGGCCCGCAACGCTTCCTGCCCCGTCTGGCCGCTGATGATGCGCAGGCGTGTCTGGGCACGGAGCATGGAGGAAACGACGTCGGCGGCGCCCTGGGCCGTCTGCTGCAGGTCGGCGGTGGGGTGGACGAGCACCCGCGTCAGAGCAGCCAATGCGGTCACTTCCAGGGCAGTGCCGGCTGCGGCCCGGAGCGGCTGCCCACGCTCCAGGGTATGACGCACGGTGCGCAGGAGTTCGTCGATCACGATGGGCTTGGTCAAATAGTTGTCAGCGCCCAGCTTGGTGGCTTCGACGGCGCTCTCAATGGATCCGAACCCGGTGAGGACGATGCCCTTGGTGAGTGGCCGGCACTCGGCAACGCGGCGCAAGAGATCCAGCCCGCTCATGCCCGGCATGCGCAGGTCAGTGACGACCAGGTCGTAGGCGCCTGCCCGGAGCGCTTCCAGCGCCTCACTGCCTCCCGAAGCAGTGGAGACAGTAAAGCCGGCGCGCTGCAGGGCCATGGCCAGCAGCCGCCGGATGTCTTCCTCGTCGTCTACGATCAAGATGGAAGCCGTTACGTTCATAGTTGATTGTTGCAGATGGTTTGGCATTGACGATGGGTCCGGATATACTATACTATTACTATCGTCGAGGTAAAGAGGCGTTTCCCCGCAGGCGTTGGGCCTTTGCGGGGCGCAGTGATCGCCGGTCCGGCCGGATCGCAGGCAGTTGGGCGCTTTGGCCGGACGTTGATTTGTTTCTTGTCTGAGGCGCGAGATTGCGGGCAGCAGTATATAAGTTGAGAGCGTGGGGCGCCCGTCACCGCACGTGGCTCTTTCTGCTGGGCCTGGGCGGCGTTTTGGCGCTGCTCTACTGGCCGGCAGTCACGATGCAGGGTGTCTTCTATGTTGGCGATATCTACCGCCTGGGCTATCCTGCCCGGCTGGCGTACGCGCAGGCGTTGCGGCAAGGGCACATCCCTCTATGGACTCCCGATGCCCTGGGCGGCTATCCGGTGCTGGCCGAGGGACAGACGGGAAGCTACTATCCCCTGAATCTGCTTCTCTACCGCCTGCTCCCCATTACCGTGGCGCTGAACTATTCGGTGTTGCTGAGCTTCTGGATTGCTGGCGCCGGCGCCTTTGCCTATGCCCGGACGGTCGGCCTGCGGCGGGGCCCCGCCTTCCTTTCGGGCTGTGTCTTTATGCTGGGCGGCTTTTTGCCCGATCATCTCGATCACCTGAACATGCTGGCAGCAGCCGCCTGGCTGCCGCTGCTTCTGTGGGCGTTGGAACGCGCGCTGCAACGGCCCGGCTGGCGTCCATGGACCCTGGTGGCGGTGATCTTTGGCGTGCAAGGCTTGGCCGGGCATCCGCAGGTATCGCTGCTTACAGCGCTGCTGGCGGCCGGGTATGCGGCCTTGGGGCCGCTCGCCCGGGCGCAGGCGCCCTGGAGTGTGCGGCGGCAGGCCCGCAGCCTGGCCTTTTGTGTGGCGGCCCTGGGCATGGGCGGCGCGCTGGCCCTGGTGCAGTGGCTCCCCTCCTATGAGCTGACGCACCTCTCGCAGCGCGGGCAAGGCCTGGATAGTGATTTCTTTACGTCGTTCTCCATCAACCCTCTCTATTATATCGCTCTCTTGTGGCCCTTTATTCGCGGCAACCCCTACCCCCTGACTTCATTGGAGATGATTGCCTATGTAGGGGCGCTGCCATTGCTCTTTGCGGGGCTGGCGCCGGTGCGCCGCCGCGACCGGTTGGTGCTTTTCTGGTCTCTGGCTGCGGTGGCGGCGTTGCTCTTGGCTATGGGGCGCTTTAACCCTGGCTATCGGGTTCTGCGCCACATACCGGTCATCAACATGTTCAGGGCGCCGGCGCGCTACATGGTGTGGTTCGACCTGGCGGTGGCAGTGCTGGCAGGGGTGACTTTTGACTCACTGCTGTCGCTGACCCGGAGTACGGTGACCCGGGTCGCACGCTGGTCGCCGGTCAGCGGCATATTGCTGGTGGGAGTCGCCGGGGTGGCTGTGCAGCGCGTATCGCTGGACACGCTCGTTGCAAGCTGGAAGTGGCTGCCGCTCGTCTGGCTGGGCGGGGCCGTCCTACTGATCCTGTTCCTGCGCCGACGCCCGTGGACGCCATTGTGGGCCAGTCTGGTGGTAGGCCTTGTGTTGGCGGACCTGAGCGCCTTCAACGGAGTGTACAATCAGACGTATAACGCAGTCATGCCGCCGGCCGAGATGCAGCAGCCGCCGCGGGCGCTCAGTTTTCTGCAGAGCGATTCCGGAAACGACCTCTACCGCATCTACACGAGCGAGGAGATCGTGCCCTGGCTGCCGGGAATGCGGGAATCGCTCTATCCCAATATCCAGGTCCTATATGGTGTGCAGAGCCTCAACGGCTATTATCCACTGGTGCCGGTCACGGAGCAGCGGCTGTTCGAGAACCTGAACTCTCGCCTGCTTGACCTGCTCAACGTGCGCTATGTGCTCATCCCCCAGGTGCTGCCCAATGAGGCGGCGGCCGAGTTCTATAACCTCGAGGACCCCTTTGCGCCTTCGATCGTTGGGCGGGCGTTCTCCATCTCGCCGCAGCCGGTGGCTGCGCTTGAGGTCGAGGGCTACCTGACCCAGTCGGAGAACCTGCCAAATGGTGCGCCAGTGGCGGAGATCACGCTGCACAGCGTGAGCGGCCAGGAGGTGACCTGGACGCTGCGGGCCGGCAACGATCTGGCCGAATGGGCCTATATGCGCGATGATGTGCAGCCGGTTGTGCAGCACAGCCTGCCCACAACGCTGGCAAGGACCTGGCCGGCCCGGTCGGGCTCTCCGCCTCGGGACCATCTGGGGCAGACGGCGCTGGCCCATTTCGATCTGCCGCAGGAGATGCAGGTGGACCGCATCGAGGTGCGCCCGATCATCGCACGCGGCAATGTGCGTCTGGAGCGCCTGCGCCTGATCGATGCCAACGGGCGGGCGCAATTGCTTTCCGACCTGGTGGGCGAGGGCGATCATATCCTGGTCTACCGGAGCGATGACGTGGCGATCTACCGCAATGAGAACGCTGGCCCGCGGGCCTTTCTTGTCCATCGCAGCCGGGTGGTGCCCTCGGATGATGAGGCCGACCGTATTCTGCAGGATACCAGCTTTCAGCCCCACCAGGAGGTCATTCTGCAACAGGGGAAGGCGCTGCAGGGGCAACCTGTGCCCGGCGACAGTGTCGTCATTCAGTCCTATCAGGCGGAGCGTGTGCACATCCTGGCCAAGACGACGGAGGATGCCTACCTGGTATTGGCCGACAGCTACTATCCGGGTTGGCGCGTCACCGTCGACGGGCAGCCGGCGACCCTGCTCTGTGCCGATACGGGCTTGCGTGCGGTGTTCCTGAGCCCGGGGCAGCACGACGTCGAGTTCCAATTCCACCCCACGAGCTGGATTGTCGGTCAGTGGGCAAGCATCGTGGCATGGGCCGCCGTTTGTGTAGTGGCAGTGACCGGGGCCTGGCAGGTATGGCGTCAGCGCACTGGACGTGGATGACCACTTGGCAGTATAATACGAATATCGTCGGACGACAGACCACTGCAAAGAGTGAGGGATGAATGATGAACATCTTTAACCGCATCGTGACTGTTCTCTGCCTTTTGGGTCTGATCGTCGTGCTCGTCGCCGGGATCTTTCAGCTTTCGCCAGCCATCGATGCGTTACACAATGGGCTGAACCTTCTGATGGATCTGGCTCTGGCCAACCAGATGGTGTTCTGGGCCGTTTTGGCGGTGCTGCTCTTTGTGGCGATACTGCTCCTCATCCTCGAGTTCAGGCGGCCACAACAGTATATGGTCAAGGTGCAACAGGCGAGCGGGGGCACGGTGGAGCTGAGTGTGGAATCGGTGGCCGATAGCCTGCGCTACCATATCTCTCAGGTGCCGGGTGTGAAGGCGGGGGAGCCGTTCGTGACCAGCCGCGGCTCTTCGGTGCGGGTTATGCTTGACCTGGAGCTCGACTCGGATCTCGAAGTGCCTGCCAAGAGCGAGGAAGTCCTGCAGTTGGCGCGCGAACTGGTAGAGACCCGGCTGGGCCTGAAGCTGGCTTCCATCAAGGTGCACATTCGGCAGACCGCCTTTCAGCAGCAAACGCCGGCTGCAGTTCTGACACAGGGTCCCTTGGACGAGCCGCCGCAGGAACGACGCACCGACTTGCCCACGGCTGGCACGCCTGCTCTGCAATCCTGATCCGCGCTGCCAGCGTTACCGGGTGCGGCCGCTGATCTGGATTTGTCCTGAGCGGATCTCGATCTTCTGTATGTCTATGGAGCCCCGGCTGTCATTGGCCATCTCGGTGAGGCTATCGGAGATGGAGGCGAGCAGGAACCGCGGGATGGCCACCCTGCCGATGCTGGCCTGCTGCACCGATATCTCGATTTGGCCGGCAACGATCTGCAGCGTACCGGCAAGGCGCATCCGCGCCCTGATGGGCGCCGTGAGATCGCCCTCCAGAACGATCTCGCCCGGGAGAAAGCGGACCTGGGGGGATGCCAGGGGGAATTGGTTGCCGAGGCGCAGGGCTGCGTATGAGGTCGCCTCTTGCTGGTCGATCTGCAGCTGGAACCCGCCAGCAGGCAGACCGGCCAGCTTGGCATCCAGGCGCGCGGCGGCATCGGCCGAGACGGGGATGGGCGCATCCTCACCCGGAATATCGCTCGCCGGAGCGCAGGCGGTGCAGGCCAGCAAGAGGATTATGGCTGTCAGGCTCAGAATGCGCCGATGACGATAAGCCATGGATCACATCTCTCCCTCTCACAAGTGGGCAATTGTGCCCTTGTTCTTAGTATATGGAGTTTAGCGCTGAGTGGAAACGCAAACCATTGCCCGCATCCTCCCCGGGTTGCTCTTTGTTGCAGAAGGCCCCGTCACCGTGGAGCAATTGGCGAACATCCTGGATGTCAGCCCCGTCGAGGTTGAGCAGGCTTTGGGCACGGTAGAGTCATGGCTGGCGCTGGGGGGGATGGCGTTGCAGCGGCAAGGCAACAAGCTGCAGCTCGTCACCGCGCCGGATATTGCCCCCTATGTCGAAAAGCTTCTGGGGCTCGACCTTTCCAGCCGGCTGTCGCCGGCAGCGCTGGAGGTGCTGGCGATCATTGCTTACCGGCAGCCGATCACACGGGCCGAGATCGAGGCGATCCGCGGCGTCAACAGTGATGGTGTGCTGCGGACACTGAGCACGAAAGGGCTGGTTGGCGAGGTTGGGCGCCTGGAGCAGGCCGGCCGGCCGATCGTCTATGGCACTACGTTCGAGTTTCTTCAATACTTTGGCCTGCACGGTGTGCAGGATCTGCCGCCGCTGCCGGCGGCCCCCAGCGGTGAAACCCCTCCGTCTCCACCCGCGGTGCCACTGAAGAGCTGAATATGGATCTCACGCGGAGGCGCGGAGCACAACGCACGATGGAAGCATCTTCGTGCCTTTTCGTCTTTGTGGTCAGGCGATGTTGCTCCAGGCGGGCACTGTTTCTATGTTATAGGATTTGCCCGAGGCCGCTGTAGACAAAGTAGCCGCCCAGCCCGACGAGGAAGAGGCCCGCGAGGGCCAGGAACCCCTGCACAGCTTTCTGCGGCAGCCAGCGCCGTCCCGACGCCATGAGGAACGAGAGCAGGCTGTTCCAGCTCAAGTCCGAGAGGATGTGGCCAGAGTAAAAGGCGGCCAGGCCGCGCGGGCCCTGCTCGAGGGAGATGACCACGTAGCTGGCCCCGACCGTACTCCACCAGAGGAACCAATAGGGGTTTGCCAGGCTGGCGAACAGCCCGGCGAAAGCCGGCCCCAGGCGTGTTTGCTTGCCCTGCTGCGCGGCCGCCAGGGGATTGCTGCCCCGGCGCAGTGCATCCCGTAGCGTACCGATGCCCATCCAGACGAGGAAAGCGCCGCCGACCAGGGCGATGAGCGGGGTGATGCGCGCATTGGCCAACAGGCTGCGCAGGCCAAAGGCCAGCCCCAGCACCAGGGCGAACTCGGCCAAAGCATGCCCCAACGTCAGGAGGGGCCCAGCCCAGAAGCCGCGCCGGCCCGACTCGGTGACGACCAGCGTGGAGATGGGGCCGGGGGCCGCGGCGCCGGTAAAGCCGACGACCCAGGCTGTGAGGAAGAGGGCGACCAGAGACATGTGTGCCTCCTGGGGGCTCGGTTCTGAGGGGGCGAGTCTACGCAGTGCGATGGGGCCAGTATAGGCGAAAACGGTCCCCCGCCAAATGGCGGGGGACCGTCAGCCGCTAACCCGCGCTGAGCTCGCGCACGAGATCCGCGTGAGCCGGCCGACAATGGTCAGGGGCAAGTCGGCCACATCGTGCAGGCGCAGAGCCGTTTTGATGGGCACATGGATCACCAATCAGGTTTCGAATCACGCCCAGGCCAGGTCCATCTTGGGCGCGCCTCTTGGCCGCCAGATGCGACGGATGAGGTCGAAGGTTGCCTTTTTCGAGCCTTCATCATCACCCCCCGCGATGTAGAGCGCCGCCGGGCACTTGTGAAAGCCCAGCAGCCGCTCGCGCATAGAGCAGTCCCAGGAGCCGATATAGTCGCCCAGAGGCTGCTCGACCCATTGCACGAACCCTTCGCCAGGCTTGAGCGAGTCGGCCTTACGCTCCGGCGGGAAAGTGAACTCGATGAGCTGGGCGATAAAGTTGAAAGTTGGCCGGCCAACGATGATCAGGGGCTGATCCCACACTTCCTGGATCATGAACCACGTCTTGATGGGTATCGAATTTCCGGTGAGCGCCTCCAGCACGATCTTGAGGCGGAAGCCCAGCTCCATGTCCCAATGGCTGGTGCCGGGGCCGACCACGATGGCGCACTCGTCCGCGTAGCGCGTCAGGAAATCCTGCACGGCATCCATGCCGGGGAGGTAGCGCACGTCGGGGACTTCGGTCTTGCCGCGATCGAGCACGGCGGCGCGGGGGCGGACGACCATGCCCCAGCCATAGTGCACCTGGCCCAACGCCTCGACGCGAAGGAAGACGTGGTTGTGGGTTTCGGGCAGGGCGCCGACTTGCAGGGCGGCCGGCCACTCCCGCGTCTCGCCGGGCTGGAGCGTGAACGCGAACGGCGCCGTATCACCGGAGAGGCCCGCGGGCAGCTCCAGGGCGGCGCGGCCGTCGATGGGCTCGCCGGAGCGATTGGCCAGAGTAAGGGTGACCGTTGCCTCGTGCGTTGTATCGTCGATACGGGCATCGCTGACCCGGATGCGCAGTTTCCGCAGGATGCTCTCTGCCGGGGCATACTCCTCGGCCAGCTCACGGAAGGCAGAGGTGAGCGGCGTAGGTGCGCCATCATAGCGCACTGCGCCAGCCTGAGTTACGCCAGCTTCGACCGAGTGCATCTTGTCGGTGAACCAGCACCAGTAGATGCGCGTGAGCTGCTGGCACTGCGCGAGCGCCGTGATCCCGTTGCGCCAGGCTTGAGCCTCTGTATCATCCTGGACCAGGGCCGACCAGCAGCCGTCACCCGTGGCCGCCGTCTCGGTGATCCACAGCTCGCGGCCGAAATCGGCGATTCCCAAAAAGTTCTGCAGCCAGATGCGCGTGGGCGCGTCGGGCAGGTCCGCCGGCCAACTGGCGCCAGGCGTGTGCACGGCGACCAGGCCGCGGATCCACTCCTCCGTCCAGCCACGGTGATCGATGTTATAGTACGGGTGGGTGTTGAGGATCTCGAGGTTGTCGAACAGCTCGGGCAGCTTCTGCCGGCAGTACTCGATGTCGGCGGTGGTCATATCGACGGTGAACTTGACGGTGGGGTCCAGCTCGCGGGCGCGCTTGATCAGGCGGAGGTAGTGATCGTAGGTGTCGGTGCGGCCCTCGATGCGCTCTGTGCGAAAGGCGCCGTAATTCTCGTTGGCGAACTGGTAGCTCTCCACCATCCCGCGGTAGCGCGGAATCCAGCCCACGAGCGACTCCTCGCTCACCTCACTCAGAGCTGAGCCAATGTCAAAATGTACCTTCATGCCCAATTCGTGCGCCGTCCTGACGATCAGGTCAGTCATCTGCAGATACTTGGATCCGGAGATGGGCACCGTGCGGCGGTCGTGCAGGCGATCATACGCCGTTGCGCCAGGCAGAGGCGGTGTGATATGCACCCGGAGGCACCCGGCGCCGATCGCACGCATGATTCTCAGGTCCTCCAGCGTCCGCTCGCGCGTGTAGCGATCCTGCACCCAGTAGGGAAAAAAGTCCTCCACGCGGATGATCTGGGGCATGTAGCAGAAGCCGAAAAGCATTTCGTGGGCCATGTGGTTTCTCCTTTGGAGCGGAATTGAGGGAACTGCTGCGACAGCGGGAGATTCCGCAGTAACGACTGGGCAAGGATGGCGCACGGATCCACTGCCGGAGCTGCAGACAGCCCCTCAGCCTCCGCAGTCCCATCAGTTGCCAATTCTCGCAAACAACTCCCGTCGCCGCTCACAGTAGTAGACGTAATCCTGGAAAGAGACATCTGGCGGCACAAAGTGATCGAGCTCGGGGATAAAACCTCCCTCTTGTATCAGAGGCAGAAGCCGTCGTAGCTCGGCATCGATGCCCTCACGGCCGGCGGCGATGAGGCGCTTATCCATGCCGCCCTGCAGGGCGCAGCCCGGGTTCTGCCGGCGGATGAGGATGGGGTCGGCCCCGGCGGCGATCTCACAGGGATGCATGCCGTCAATGCCGGCCTCGCGCCAGAGAGGGACCAGCGCGTTGGCCTGCCCGTCGCTATCGACCATGATCAGGCGGACGCCGTTGCGCCGGAAGAGCTGCACCAGGTCAGCATAGCCGGGCGAAAAGTACTCGCGCACCAGGCGCGGCGAGAGCAGGGGGCCTGCCTTGTAGGCCATGTCCTCCCAGATCTGCACGAAATCGAGGGCCCCTGTAGCAAAGAGGCGCGGCAGCAGATCCCGCGCCAGTTGTACCCGGTCGGCAACGATACGGCGCACCAGGTCTGGCTGATCGTAAAAGGCCATGCACCAGTTCTCCAGGCCCATCAGACCGCGCCCAAAGCCAAAAAAGCCGTGAAAGTTGAGGCCCACAATCTCGCCGCGCTCCTGTCGCCAGTGCAGGTCCTCGTCGAAATCGGCGGGGTAGCGGCCGGGGTCGCGGCCGTCGAGCCGGGGTCGGAGCGCCTCATAGTCGGCCTCGGTCTCGACCGGGAAGCGGATGAATTGGGGGATGCTCTTATAGTGTTTTTGCGTGCGCAGGGTGACCCCTTCCTCGTCACGCACGATCTCCTCATTCTCCGTCTCGGAGAGCACCTGGCGCTCAAAGCCTGGGTAGATGCCCTGATTGATGTCGAGCCAGTTGCAGTTCCAGGAGCGGTCGATCTGGAGATAATCCTCCACATGGCGCTGCTCGGTCACCCACTTGGGCAATCCCTCGTGATGCCAGCGCTCAATCGTCTCGGGCCAGTAGCCCAGGTCCTGCACGGGGATGCGGTCGACCGGCTGGAAGGTCAGGCAGTTGATGAAACGGTTTCGGATGTTCAAGGGTATGGCTCCTGCTGCAGCGCGTAATCCGTAATCCGTAATGCGTAAGGTTGCCATTCCGGAATGCCCGATGCTTTGCGCAGGCTCTGGCCGGGAGGGCATCCTGAACAGCAGCGCGCACTCCACGCGGGCAACCTTACGCATTACGGATCACGGGTTACGCATCATATCGTCCAAACTCTTCGGCCGTCTCGAACATGGCCACGATGTTCTCCCAAGGCACATCGGGCTCCAGGGTGTGGGTGGGGGCCAGGATCAGGCCACCCCCAGCACCAACCGTCTGGATGCGCTCGCGGACCACGCGGCGCACGTCGTCGGGTGTGCCGAAGGGCATGGTGGTCTGTGTGCCGACGGTGCCCGAGAAGGCGAGCCGGTCACCGAACTGCCGCTTGATCTCCGCCGGGTCCATGCACTCGGGTTGGACCGGGTTGAGCACGTTGATGCCGATCTCGATCAATTCAGGGATGAAGGGCTGGATGGAACCATCGGAGTGGTACTCGACGATGAGGTCGGGCTTGACGCGCCTGGCGGCGGCGATGACCGCGGCCAGGCGCGGCTTGAACCAGCGCCGCCACATGGGGAGCGACATCAGCAGGCGGTCCTGCATGCCGATATCGTCGCCCGTGTGCAGGATATCGACACCAGCTTCAGCATAGCGCGTGGCCTGGAAGATGCGGGTCTGCATCATCTTGTCGAGCAGGGCGGTGGCGAAATCCGGGTTGTCATAAAAATCGGCGAACAGATTGTCCATGCCGCGCATGTGCCAGGTGCGCTCGAACATCGTGCCCCAGAGCGAGCCGGTGACGGCATAGCCCAGGTCGTGCCAGCCCTTGACCTCATCCTCAAAGTGGGCGTGGCAGGCGTCGGGCGTGAAATCGGGAAAGGGGAACTCGTTCAACTCGGCCACGGTCTTCAGATTGCGCATGGGGTAGACATAGTCCGTGGTATCGTACTTGAAGCCGTGCACGACGACGTTGCCCCATTCGTCGACGCGGCCCGGGCGCTCGAGGGGCGGCAGGTAACGCGAGAAATCGCCGGGCTCCGGAGAGCGGAAATCGATGGTGCGCCGGTCGTAGCCGAAATAGGCGGCGGGGTCCGTCTGCCCGGTCTTTTGCATAAAGGTCTCATAGACGGGCACGGTAAAGCTCGCCTCGCGCGGCACATAGGCGGGCTGTTGCCGGCGCATGGCGCGCAGGATGTTCTCGCGGGGTGACATGCTGGTCATAGTTGTGGATAGCCTTTCTCGAATCTGAGGAATTAGGGGTCTATGGCGTGCCCGCATGTTCGAGGGTTACGGCGAACAGCGCCAGGCACAGCCGCGGCGCTTCCACCCGGCAGGTGATGCGCTCTACCTGCCGCCCGCCTGCCGGAATAGTGTAGAGCAGCGCCTGGTATTGCTCGCGCGCCGCGTCCTTGGCGTAGACAAGCGCGCGCGGCGCCCGGCTGGCGATCGGGTCCACGCGTGTAGCATCCTGGATCAGGTTGGCGCGCGCCACCTCGTACCCGTGCCGCAGGGGGACCTCCGCGACCGTTCCGCCGGCGTAATGCACGCGGTAACACCCTACCCGCGCACCGAGCGCGAACCAGGGCAGGTCCGCCTCGTCGAGCAAGCCCTCGCGCCAACGCAAGTGCGACCCCAGGAGCACCCCCCGCCCCGGATATCCCGCCGGCAGAGTGACGTTGCCCAGGATATGGATGCGCGTGCACGCCATGCCCACCGGGATCTCAACCTCGGGCGTGACCGGCCCGGCCACCACCGGGCGTATGTGCCGCCCGATCTTGGGGCTCACGAAGGTGACGCCGCCGATGGTTGTCTCGGCCGGCTCCCAGAACTGGAGCCTGCCGCCGGTGCGCTGCCATTGGTCGGTCAACGACCCTTCCCAAAAGCGCTGCATCCGCTGCTCCAGGTCCGTCCAGGCTTTTTCGCCTGCGGCCGATGCGGCCAGCGCCTGCAGGTCGAGCGGAGTGAACCGGCTCTCCGCGGACCACGGGTATTCCGCGGTTAACACGGGCGTAGGGCGTGCGGGCTCGCGCTGCCCTGTGAAGAGCCGCCCGAGCTGGGCCACCATAGCCGGCCGAGGCTCCCGGGTCTCGGTGACGACCCCCGATTCCAGGATGCCGTTGTTCATTTCGCAGCAGATGCGGGTGAACTGCGGCAGGTCATTCCAGGACCAGAAACAGTGACCGGCCAGCTGCCCGGCGGCGGTCAGGTCCAGCAATTGATCGACCGTCTTGCGCATGTCAAAGCGGTCGCCCGTTTCCTTGCCTCCCCATTCGGTGAAGACCAGCGGCTTGCCGGAATAGAACTCGGCCGCGCGCTGCAAGACCGTCAGGTCCTTCGTGTAGGGATGCTGGGTGTAAAAGTCCATCCCCGCCGCATCAAACACCGGCTTCATCTCTTCCATGGGGAAGCAGTTCGCCGCCGACACGGGCCGTGCCAGCGGGTCGAGCGAGCGGCAGAGCGCCTTGCCCTCCTTGAGGAAATCGACGGTATAGGCGCACTCGTTGGCGCACAGCCAGGCGACGACGGCAGGAGAGTTCCAGTCGCGGCGGATCGCGCCCTCCAGAACGCGCAACCCCGCCTCGACCATCGCGCGCGCTTCGGGCACGAAGAACGCCCACCAGAATCCCGGCTCCTCGCTGACCATCAGGCCGAGCTCATCGGCCAGCTCGATGATGTGCCGGTGGTGCGGGTAGTGGACCAGCCGGACGAAGTTGCAGCCCAGGTCCTTGATCAGGCGCATATCCCGCGCCATCTGTTCCCGGCTCAGGGTGAAGCCCTGGTCTTTCCACATGTCGTGCCGGCAAACGCCATTCAGGACGACCGGCTTGCCATTCAACTCAAAGGTGTTGCCGTGCACCACAAAGGAACGAAAGCCGGTGCGTGTGGAGAGGGCATCGGCCCCATGCTCGGTCTCCAGCTCCGCCGTGAGCTGGTAGAGAGTGGGGGACTCGGGCGCCCAGAGCGCGGGCGAGTGAACCGTGAACTCGAGATCGATCTCGCTTTGGCCGGCGGCCAAGGTTACCGGCTGTTCGGCCGCCGCCACGGTGCGCGTCCCGTCCCGCAGCGTCACGCGCAGGGCGCCTGTTGCCGGGCCGGCGGCGGAAAGGAACACGCGCGTCTGGCAGGCGGCCTCGCGGTAGCCATCGCTGAGCGTGTAGGCGAAGCGCAGGTTCCCGATATAGGCGCAGGAACGGAGCTCGAGATAAGCGTCGCGGATAATGCCCCCGTACGTCTCCCACCCATAGTTGTTGGTCAGGTCCGCCTCGCCCGCGCCTTGCCCATCGGGAGCCGGGCCCAGGTCGGCGATATCCACCGCGACGATGTTGCGTCCTTCGACAGCATATGGCGTGACGTCGAACTCGTAGGGGATGTATGGCCCCATCTCGCCGGCCGGGCGCCCGTTGAGATAGACCCTGCCATAGTTCATGATCGCGTCGAAATGGGCAATCACCCGCTGGCCCGCAGCCAACCGCGGCAGGAACGCCTGGCACTGGAGCCGGTAAAAGCCCGCCGGCCGCAGAGACGAGGGAACCTGCACCGTATCGTGAAATGCGCCCGCCACCCAACGTTCCCAGCTTCCTGCTAGCGAGATACGCGAGCGACATGCAGAGGCAGGCACGGCTCCCTCGCCGGTTGGCTGGTGCTCGGCCGTGCCGGAAGCGCAAGAAGTCTCAGTATTCATCAACTGTCCCCCATATCGCCAGGTTCATTATCCCTTGAGCGCGCCGGCCAGGATGCCGCTGATGAACCAGCGCTGGAAAATCAGGAATCCGATGGCGAGCGGCAGTGCGCCCAGGGTGGCGCCGAGCAGCAGTGTGCCGTAAGGAACCACGTAGCCGAGGCCCTGCAGTGCGGCCAGGGCGACGGGGATTGTATACATCTCCATACGCTTGAGCACGATGAGGGGCCAGAAAAAGTCGTTCCACGTGCTCATTTGGTAAAGCTCATTTTCAGAGCAGGCGCAGCGCCTCATCGGCGCCGGCGTCGTCGTGCACAATGGCGCATAGGGCGGCGATCATGCCCTGCGGGCGCTCGCGCTGCCAGACGTTGCGGCCGATGCAGATGCCCGTGGCGCCCGCGTCCATGCAGTCGCGTACCATCTGCAGGAAGGCGGCATCGGTGCCCGCCTTGGGGCCGCCGGCGATGACGATGGGCACGGTGGCCGTCTGCACGGTACGCGCCAGGTCATCGCGCTTGCCCGAGTAGACGGTCTTGATCAGGTCCGAGCCCAGCTCGGCGCCCAGCCTCGAGACGACGGCGACGGGGTCGCCCACGGCGTTGTCATAGACTTCGCCTTTGTCCTTGCCATAGTGGTGCGCCAGGGCCGAGGCGGGGATCATCTCGCCCAGCAGCGGCATGCCCCAACGGTCGCAGGCTTCGGCGGCCTGGCTGAGCTTCTTGATCATCTCGGGCTCGTTTTCGCCGCCGATAAAGATGTTGAGGGCGATCATATCGACCCCCATGCGGACGGCCTGCTCGACGCTGACCACGAGGTCGGTCTGGTCGATGCGCTTGCCGAGCGCCGTGTTGCCCGCGTCCATGCGGGCGACGACGGCCAACTGCCCCAGCGCCGGGGCCAGGCGCGGCAGCGCCCAGGGCGAGACGAGGATACCATCTGCCTCGGTGGCGGCGATCAGGCGGACCAGTTCGACCGGATTCTCCAACCCGGGCACCGGCCCACCGTAGAGGGGATGGTCCATGGGCACAATGACTGTCCGTGGGTGGCGGAAAAAACGGCGCAGGCGTAACGACTTGCCACAGGACATGGGATCTCCATTTCTGTCATAGCCTGATCATTGCGGACGGCGGAGAGGCGTTATGTTCATTAATGTGCCAATGGGGTCGATGGCAACATTAATGAACACTAGAGCGCTGTTATTATAACACAATTTGGGCCAAGAGTCAATACATTGCGAGTTTCTGAGTGCGATCATGTGCATTATATGTTGTTAGTTGTGCGCTATTGACGAATAATGTTCGAGTGAGTATAATCACCGATGTAAATGCGAGAGATCTTTATAAGGCGGATAGTGGGGGAGGAACGCAGGCTATGCTCGGTCCAGATAGGCAGGCGCGGATCGTCCAGTTGGTCCAACAGCACAGCATGTCGGTCGTGGAACTCAGCCAGCACTTTGGCGTATCGGCCATGACGATCCGGCGCGATCTGGACTTGCTGGAAGCCCGGGGCCTGGTGTTGCGCGTTCATGGCGGGGCGCGAGCGCCCGAGGCGCCCAAAGCGTCGACGGAGGATATGCGCGGCGCCCGAAACGTTGGGGAAAAGGAGGCCATCGGGGCGGCGGCAGCCGCTCTGGTGGAGGATGGGCAGACCCTCTTTATCGACGCGGGCACGACGACCATTGAACTGGCCCGTCGACTGCGCGAGCGCCAGGGCTTGACGGTGATCACCAACTCGGTGCGCGTGCTGGGCGCCCTGGCCGATTGCCCGGCGATCAACCTGATCGGCCTGGGCGGCTCGGTCTATGGCGGCGCCTGGTCGTTCGTGGGGCCGCTGGCCGAGGCGGCGCTGCGGCGCTTTAACGCCGGCGTGGCCTTTATGGGCATAACCTCTCTTTCGCTGCAAGAGGGTCTGAGCGAGATCAACTATTTCGAGGCTGCCATCAAGTCGACGATGATTCAGCGGGCGCAACGGGTGATCTTGTTGGCCGATCACACTAAATTCGAAAAGGTCTCGCCGGTGAGTGTGGCTCCACTGAGCGAGATTGACACGATCATCACCGACGGTCAGCTATCTGCGGACCTGATTGCAGCCTACCGCAAGGCGGGGGTCGAGATCATGCTGGCGACGCCGCCAACGCCGGATGCAGCTTCGCCCCAGAAAGAGGACCCGCTATGACACCCGTGACCTACCCGGCCCCAGCATGAAGAGCATCTTCCACTACAACACCGCTGCTTAGGCATCGCCTTGCCCAGAGCGGATAACTCCTGCTATTTGAAAGGTATTGGGCTGAAGCCGCCACTACAAACATCAGCGCCTACGGCAGACTGCTATCCAGGCTAGAGCGCAATGAGCTCCTGCTGCAGCGCCTGCAGCCGCTCGGGGGGCAGCGTCTGTGGCACAAGGCGCGCCAGTTGGGCGAGCGGCTGGTCCAGGACCCAATGCAACTGCGGCGATGCCAGCATCTCCTCGCTGGTGTACCGGGTCAGGATGGCCCGGGCCCGCTCATCTGCCAGCAGGTCGCGCAAGCTGCTGCCGATGTCGAGCCGGCCGGCGATATGGCGCACGTTGGCCATAGCCTGGGCCAGGGTCAACCCCGTGCTGGCGAACTCGTATCGGCCTGCGCCGATCTCGATCACAGCCGCGCCGTCCTGCATCTGCGCCGAAACTATGCCCGGCGCCCCCTCGACCGCCTGCCCAGACTCCTGGACTTGCGACAGGTCGCCCGCCGGTATGCGCACCGTGGCCCGTGTGTTGGCCGGCACGTTTACCTGCAAGTACAGGCCCGAGGCCGTCAATTGCCAGGCGGAAGCCACCTCGCCGTAGGGCGACTGGAGCGCCGCGCGAGCGTGCGTCAGGCCGCCGCCGGGCTGCGGCTGGATCAGCACATGCTTGTAGCCGGGCTCGTGCGCATCGGCCTCGATGCCGGCTACCACACGGTAGAGCCACTCGCCGATGGCGCCGTAGGCATAGTGGTTGAATGAGTTCATTCCCGCATCCTGGAAGCTGCCGTCGGGCCTGATGCCATCCCAGCGTTCCCAGATGGTCGTGGCGCCCTTTCTCACCGGATACAGCCAGGAGGGATAGCTCTCCTGGTTCAGCAGCTCGTAGGCCAGGTCGGTGTAACCAAAGCGGCTTAACACATGGCACAGGTATGGCGTGCCGACAAACCCAGTGGTGAGATGATAGCCGGCTTTGCGCACCTCCTCAGCCAGGCGCGCTGCCGCTTTGGGCCGCAGCTCCTCCGGCAGCAGGTCAAAGTGTAGTGCCAGCACATAGGAGCTTTGGCTGTTCGAGGCGACTCTACCGTTGGCCGAGACGAATTCGGCCGTAAAGGCGGCTTTGATCTTGGCCAGCAGCTCGCCATACTGCGCCGCATCCTCCGCTTTGCCCAGCGCCTGTGCCGTCTGTTGGAGCAGGCTGGTGGAGTAGGCGAAAAAGGCTGTGGCAATCAGTTCCCGGTCGGTGATCGGCGCGGCAGCCATTGGCCCCTGGCCACGGAAATCCAGCCAGTCGCCAAAGTGAAAGCCGCTGGTCCACAGGCAGCTCTCGCCAGCCTGTGCGCGTATATAGTTGACCCAGGCGGCCATGCTGGCATATTGCTCTTCCAGGATGCGGGTATCGCCATAGCACAAATAGATGGTCCAGGGGCAGATCACCGCGGCGTCGCCCCACGCCGAAGAGCCGCCCATAGCAAAGCCCGGCCGTGCGCCGGCGGCGGGGCGCCCTATTGCGTCGGGGATGACCATGGGCACCGCGCCGTCAGGCATCTGGTCGGCCGCCAGATCGCGCAGCCATTTGGTGAAGAATGCTGCGACGTCGCGGTTGAAGCAGGCGGTGCGAATGAACACCTGCGCGTCGCCCGTCCAGCCCAGGCGCTCGTCGCGCTGAGGGCAATCGGTGGGCACGTCGACGAAATTGCCCTTTTGCCCCCACACAATGTTGTGTTGCAATTGGTTGATGAGTGGGTTGGAGCACTCGAAGGCGCCGGTCGCTGAGATGTCGGAGTGCACCACGATGCCGCTCAGGCTATCCAAATCCGGCTCGCCTGGGTAGCCGTCTATCGCCACGTAGCGGAAGCCCATGAAGGTAAAGCGGGGCTCGTAACTTTCGATGCCATCGCCCTTGAGGGTGTACTGCACCGTCTGCCTGGCGCTGCGCAGGTTGGCGGTGTAAAAGTTGCCCTGTTGATCCAGTACCTCGGCGTGGCGCAGTGTGACGGTGGCGCCGGCTGGCCCTTGCACACGTAGCCGCACGTGCCCGACCATGTTTTGGCCCAGATCGAAGACGGTCTCTCCCGCTGGGGTGTGGATGATACCGATGGGCCTGATCTCCTCCTGACGCCGCACGAGCGGGCCGACCTGCGCTACGAGCATCTCCTTGCCGTGGTTGAGCCGGCGCACGCCGCCCCAGGCGCGAGCGTCGAAAGTGGGCTCATCCCATCCTGCCAGCTCCAGGCGTGCGTCATAGGTCTCTCCCATGTAGATATCAGCCATGCGGATGGGGCCGGGGGCGGCCTGCCACTCGTCATCACTGGTGATGACGGTTGTGCGCCCATCCGCGCCGGTCACGTGCAATTGCAGCAGCAGCGCCAGGCGGTCGCCATAGGTGTTGCGGCGCCCCTCAAAGCCGAGGTAGCCGCGATACCAGCCATCGGCCAACATGGCGCCGAGGGCGTTTTCGCCTGTGCGGAGCAGCGCGGTGACGTCATAGGTCTGGTATTGCAGGCGATGGTCATAGCTGGTCCAGCCGGGTGTGAGCAGGCCATCGCCCACGCGCTGGCCGTTGAGGTGCACCTCGTAGAGCCCCAGACTGGTCACATAGAGGCGGGCGGCCCGGACGGGGCCCTGGATCTGGAATGTGCGACGCAGGAGGGGGGCTGGCTGCGATTGCGTGGTATCCTCATCCCAATCGGGTGTGATCCAATTGGCCTGCCAGTCTCCTTCCTCCAGGAGCCCCATCTCCCAAAAGGCCACTGCACTCCATTCTGAAGCCTGATCATCGGCATCCCAGACGCGCACCTGCCAGTAGCAGGTCTGGCCAGAGTGCAGGCTCGGGCCGGCATAGGGCACGTGCACCGAGCGGTCCGTTGCCACCTGGCCGGTATCCCATAGCAGGTCCCGGCCGGCAGCCAGGTCCATGGGGGTGCCCGCTACCCGGATCTGATAGGCGGTTTGCCGTGCCCCGCGCCGGTCGCTCTGCAATTGCCAGCTGAGCCGTGGCGCTCTGGTGTCGATGCCCAGCGGATTGATGCGATATTCGCAGCGGAGGTTTGTGACAGTGGTCATGGTTGTCCTTCCTTGGCACCTTGCTGCCGGCGCAACTCTGCTGGAGCCATGCAGGCTGGCCCTCTCCAGCTTACACGGCTTGGCTTTCTACATGCAGGATGGGCCGAAACTTGTAGCCGTAGACGATCATGCCATCCTCACCCTCTTCGCGCAGGACACGCGTCACCATCTCTACTGGCAGGCCGATGCGCACATCCTGCGGGTCGATATCGGTGAGCTGTGCAGTGACCAGGGGGCCTTCTTTCAGCCGCACCAGGGCTACTGTATAGGGGGCATATTGCTCATAGCCGTGAGGCGGCTCATAGACGGTCGAGTATGAGTAGACGGTGCCTTCGCCGCTATAGGCAAACTGTTCATCTGCCGGTTGGTGGCAATGGGGGCAGACGTCACGTGGCGGAAAGAGATGTTGGCCGCAGGATTCACAGATCTCCCCACGCAACTGCAGCCGCTGCCTGCGCACTCTCCAATGGGGTGCTAAACGCATAAATGCATTCCTCCTGTATACACTTATCCTTCCAAAATGTGCGTAATCGCCGTGCCGCCCACGCCGCCAATATTCTGCGTCATGGCCCAATGGGCGTCTGGTATCTGATTGGCGCCAGCCTGGCCACGCAGCTGCATGGACGCCTCTACGATCTGGTACATGCCTGTGGCGCCTACCGGGTGGCCACGCGCTTTTAGCCCACCCAGGGTACAAATGGGCACCCGCCCCTGCAGACCGATTTCGCCCGCTATGGCCAGTTGAGTGCCCTGCCCGCGGGGAGCAAAGCCGCTGGCCTCGAGCGAAAGCGCTGCAATGATGGAAAAAGCATCATGCAGTTCGAACAAGTCCACATCGCTGGGGCCGATACCGGCCTGCTGGTACGCTTTCATTGCCGAAGCGTTGACTGCGGCCAGAAAGAGCGGGTCGTGCCGATCGTGCAGGGCCACGCTATCGGTCGCCACACTCGAAGCGGCGATGCGCACCGGGTGCGCTGCAAACTCGTGCGCGCGCTCGCTAGGGCAGAGCACGACGGCGGCCGCCCCATCGGCAATGGGCGCCGAGTCGAAAAGATTGATCGGATCGGCAATCATACGCGCATTGACAAAGGTGTCGCGCTTGATGGCCTGCCGGAACATGGCGTTTGGGTTGTTCACCGCATTGGCGTGCGAGTTCATGGGAAAGCCCGCAAAGGCATCGTGGGGCACCCCATACTCCTCCATATAGCGGCGCATGAGCATGGCATTCAGGGAAACGAACGAGGTGCCGTGGATACCTTCATACTCCGCATCTGCCGCGGCCATCAGGGCTACGGTTGTCTCCTCGCCGTCCATATCGGTCATTTTCTCTACGCCGCAGACCACGACCAGGTCATGCCAGCCGCTGGCTACTGCCAGGATACCCATCCGTAAAGCGGCGGCGCCGGAAGCGCAGGCCGCCTCTACCCGCAGCGCTTCGATGCCCCGCAGGCCCGACCAGTCGGCCAGCAGCGTTGCCAGCTGCTCTTGGGCGCCCAGTTGGCCTGAGAGCATGTTGCCCACATAGAGCGCATCGGGCCGACCGACGCCGGCATCCTTCAGAGCGGCGATAATCGCCTGGGCGCCCAGGTCGCGCAGCGAAGTATCCCAGTGCTCACCGACTGGCGTCTGCCCGATGCCAATAATACTAACATCACGCATGGTCCGCCCCCTAGTCCATCCTCAGTTTCCTACGGAAGCGGACATAAGTGCCATAGTCGATCTCTGCCCGCCGTCGGATATAATCACGCGTCTGTGGGGCAAGGTGACGGCGCTCCTCGATGCGGTCGGTGACGACCAGAGAGAAAGCATCGCTGCCGGCGCCAGAGCCAAACGAAACCAGCAGAATACGGTCACCGGGATGCGCCTGGTCGAGCACGGCTGAAAATCCCAGCAGCGATGAGCCTGCGTACGAGTTGCCGATCTCAGACACGAGCAGCCCGGCTTTGATCTGCTGCGGCGTAAAGCCGAGCGTCCTGGCTACCCGCTGCGGGAACTTGCCGTTGGGCTGGTGGAACACACAGGCCGTATAATCCTGTGGCTTGCGGCCCATCTCCTTCAGCAGCCCCTCAGCAGCGCCCATGATATGCTTGAAATAGGCTGGCTCACCCGTGAAACGACCGCCGTGCATGGGATAGTGCTCAAAGGCGCGGCGGAAGAAATCGGGCGTGTCAGACACAAATGAGAGCGAGCCTTCGAAGTAGGCTACACTCTCCTCTTTGGGGCCCAGGATATAGGCCGCGCCGCCTGCGCCGGCAGTATACTCGAGCGCATCTCCCGGCCGGCCCTGGGCCGCATCCATGCCCACAATGAGCGCATAGCGGGCCATTTGTGAGCCGACCAGGCCGATGGCGGCCTGGAGGGCCTCGGTCCCTGCTTTGCAAGCAAACTCCCAATCGGCGGCCTGCACATAGGGGGTTGCCCCCAGCGCTTCCGCAACAATCGTACCCGTCGGCTTGACAGCATAGGGCTTGGACTCGGTGCCCACCCAGACGGCTCGCAGTTCCTGGGGTGGGATGCCGGCGCGCTTCAAGGCATTGCGCGCCGCTTCGATGGCCATGGTCGTGGTATCCTCGTCCAGGCCAGGCACAGATTTCTCGTGCACGGGGAAGCCGTCATCAGCGGCGCCCCAGATATGTCCAATCTCCGCCGCCGGCAGTCGGTAACGGGGGACATAGGCGCCATAGCCTATGATCCCGACCTCCTGACTCGATCGCATTAGCATGTTCAGTACCACTCCTGTGAAGCTGACTGGCTATCAGCTATCAGCTATTGGTTCCAGCATCAATCAGGTGTGCAACATGCCTATTAGCATATATGATACCGTTGGTGCAAGCTGATAGCTGATAGCCACTCGCTTATTTCTCGTATTCGCGCAGCAATTGCTCGGCGCGGTCCGGGCGAACCGCCCCTTCGCGGACCATCTGCGTGGCAATGCGCGCCACCAGGTCGCCAGTCGCGCCTGCCGCCAGGGCGACCTGCCGGGCATGGAGCGCCATATGGCCGCGCTGGATGCCTTCGCTGGCCAGGGCCCGCAGGGCAGCCAGGTTCTGGGCCAGGCCCACGCTCACGATCACCTGAGCGAGCTCGCGTGCACTCGTCACGCCCAACAGTTTGAGCGAGGCGCGGGCAGCCGGGTGGACCTTCGTAGCGCCGCCGACCATGCCTACGGCCAGCGGCAGCTCCAGCGAGCCTACCAGGTGGCCGCTGCTCACAGTCCACTGCGAGAGCGCCGTGTAACGCCCCGAGCGCGCCGCGTAGGCATGGGCGCCGGCCTCGACGGCGCGCCAGTCATTGCCCGTGGCCAGCACAACTGCATCGATCCCGTTCATGATGCCTTTGTTATGAGTAGCGGCCCGATAGGGGTCCTCGGCGGCCATGGCCCAGGCTTCCATGATGCCCTGACCTACCTGCTCGCCGCTAAAGCCCCCATGCGCCAGCGTTGCCAGCGGAATGTGCACCCACGCGCGCGCCAGGCGGTGATCGGCCAGGTTGGAGAGAATGCGCAGGTTGACGCGGCCGCCTGTGATCTCTTCCAGCAGGGGGGCCAGGGCCTCTGCCGCCGTATTGACGGTGTTGGCGCCCATCGCATCGCGCACATCGTAGAGCAGGTGGGCGATCAGCATAGGCCCCACCGGGCTCGCTGCAATCACGCGCACCTGGATGTCGCGGGCGCCGCCGCCCAAGCTGGTGATCACCGGGTCGATCTCGTTGGCACGCTCGAGGATGCGCTCCCGCGCTGCCAGCAGGCGACAGCGCGCAGCATGAGGATCGGCCACTTCCAGTATCTGCACCTGCCCGATCATGACCGGCGGATCGCTATCGGCCTGGAACCCGCCGCCTTTGCGCGCCAAGCGCGCGGCAAAGCTTGCACCGGCCACGACCGAGGGCTCTTCGATCGCCATGGGCACCAGGTAATCGCGCCCGTTGACCTGCAGGTTGGTGGCGATGCCGAGGGGCAAAGCAAAGGCGCCAACTACGTTCTCGACCATCTGTTCCGCCCGCGCCAGGTCCAGGCCGCCGGGCCCCGCAAGCGCCTGCGCTTCTTTGTCACTCAAATTCCCAAAGGCTTGGACTACTGCCAGCCTCTCGGCCGCTGTCAGGTCATAGAATCTGCCAATGCGGGAACTCTTTTGCGTGTCCGTCACGCTTCTCCTCTCACAATCAAAGAGCCAACAACTCTGTTGTTGGCCCTGTGCTTTGCTGGTGTAGCTCGTGCGGTCCCTCTCTGGACTGCTGGGTCTGACCCCAGTATAGCACAGACTTGCTGTCAAAAGCTATCAAGCTCTCCCAAGTTTCTATCCAGAGACAGAAAATGGCAACAGGTGAGGAAAATGCATCTCACCTGTTGCCAGCAAGTGGAGACAGGTCTCAGACCTGCCCCTATGGACCTGCCCCTACGGACCTGACCTCTACAGTGCGGCGTCCGGCCGTGTCGGCTCGATGGGCACTGCGGGCGGGGCGACAATGGTTTCGCGCCGGAGCTGCCCCAGCAGGTGCACAGCAACCAGCGTCGCCCAGAAAGAGGTGAAGAGCGTGCCGACCAGGCACAGCACTGCCCCGACCAGGCCCGCGATCATGCTCGCCAACCAAGCGATGACCAGGGCCACAATGTAGCCACCCAGGTTGTGCGAGATCAGGCCCCATGCCTCGCCAAAGCGGAAAAAGGCGCCGAAATCCCCGGCCATCGCGTACTCGACGGCGGTCGCCGGCAGCCACAGCGCCAATACGATGGCGTAGAGCACCGAGAGGCAGCTCAAGCTGGCAACGCAAAGGCCGGCAGCGCCGCTCACATCCTGCCCGCCAGAGCTGGCAATGCCCGAGATAATGCCCCCCAGGGCACTGAGCAAGATCACCGGTATCGAGTAGATCAGGACGGCCACGACTGCCAGGAGCCCCTTGACAAAGAAGGTGCCAAAGTCATCCCATTCTGGCAGCGGCCGTTCCTGCCCCTCGGCCACATTCTTCAGGGTCCGCAGAGCGTAGCCGATCACTGCCAGGTTGACAATGGGGATAAGGCTCACCAGGCCACCGATGAGCACCTTGGTCACCCATTTGTCGTCCTCGAATACGTATCCGAATGATTTCCCGATGTCCACGTGGCCTCCTTGCTGGTTGCATCCCAGTCACCAATGCGCATCGATCGGCCGGCTCCAAGCCGACCCCATTATAGCAGAGTTGAGTTTGCGAAGCAACTACTCTGCCTGCTCTTGCTCTCTTATTCTACGTCCGGAGCGGCCTGAGGGTTGCGCGAAAATCTGCAAAGCGGAGCTTGGACGCTGCAGTTGGGGGGCAGGTGGACCGGGCTATCAGGCGCCAAAGGCCGCCCGCCGCAGCAGATCCAGCACGAGAAGCTCGGTTGTGCCGAGGGCGAAAGCGAGACCCAGCGCCGGCAAAAGATCCCTGGTCGCCTGGAGCTTTCCCTCCTGATGCCGCAATACAGAGAGGAGCAGGGTATTCAGCAGAGTGAACATGCTCAGCAGGCCCAGGATGCTGAGCATGGCGCCGGCCAGCAGCGCAGCCGGCAGGGGCAGGAGGAGGGCGCCGACGATGGCCAGTGCGATGGCGACGACGACGACGGTTTCCCTGAACGAAATCACCTGCTGCCGCTCAGGAACCTGCCATAGGGTGAACCCGGCCACCGGCCACAGGGTCAGGCTTAGCGCCAGCCCCTGGAGCGTGCCCGTGAGCAGGCGGAGGCCATTGCTGGGCTCATAGAGGTGAGGGAAACCGGGGAACAAGGTGAGGTACGAGTTGAGCCCATCGCCCCCCCAGGCCAGGAAGAAGATGGCGAAAAGGGCGAGCACCGGCCATGGCGGCACGAGGCTGGCCCTCAATCGCCGGCGAGCGATGACAGTTGTGAGCCCGAGCAAAGAACCCAGGTAGGTGCCTGTGCAGCGGGCGCAGAGTGGCAGAGGAATGCCGGCAACCTGCAGCGAATGCCCCGGCAACTGATGGCACACTCCGCCCCCCAGGACACGCAACCAGTCCAGCATGACCCATGGCCAGGCCAAAGCGGTTTGCTCCTTTCCGGAAACCTTGGCAATTCTATCCGGGTAGGCTGCAGCGGTCAAGTGTGGACTTTTTGCCAGGGGATGAAGTGTTTGACAGAGTGCTATGACGAACGTATAATCCATCAAGCTAACTAGAGGGCGAATAGCTCAGCTGGGAGAGCGCCTCCCTTACAAGGAGGAGGTCACGGGTTCGAGCCCTGTTTCGCCCACCTTTGATGAAGGCTTCGGCTGTTTAGTAGAGCTGGGGCCTTCTTGGTTGTTGGAAACCTCACGCAGGCCCAAACCCGGGGCCGGTGTACTCAGCAACCATACATTCTGGACTGCGAGGAGGTTTGTTTGGTGGCCGTGCGACGTGGAGCACAGACGCAGACAGAAGCATATTGGCGACGTGAGTTCCGAGTCTATCCAGAGGACATTGAGGCAATCTACGATCTCATGCTGGAGGATGGGCGGCCTCGGACGCTGGCTGAACTTGCGTGCCAAATCATTGCACGACATTGCCGGCGCGAGGCGCAGGCCCGGCGCCCGGAACAAGGAGTCATCTATCGGCCGCGGGAGCATTATGCTGTAGGCCAGTTGGTGATTTTCCCGGCTCTTGATTATGCCGTTGGTGAGGTTGTTGGTGAGCGGCCGGGGCAGAACCCTCGCTACGGCCCGTTTACTGTGATCAGCGTTCGCTTTGAGGGGCAAGAAGCCCGTGAGTTTGCCGCGGATTTGAAGGTGCCCCATCCTCTCAATGATAGCCCCGATGAGATTGCCTGCGAAGAGGGAGAGGAACTCTCGCCGGAGGAGCTGTGCCGGCGCTATGGTGATGCGGTGCACGAGCCCTTGCGCGCCGCATTGTTGCAGACGCCCGATTTTGTGTGTTTTGGTGACGAGTGGTTCCTGCGCGGGCTGCTGCCTGAGGTGCATGTCGGTCACCTGAATCTGGCGGAAGCCGTGATCGATGTGGCTGGCCACCCGCTCACGACGGCAGAGATCCTGCAGCAGGTTGAGCTTGCGACCGAGAGCAAGCCGGGAGCGCGCGTTTTTGCATTGAATATGGCCCTCAGCCAGGATAAGCGTTTTGATAATGTCGGGCTTGCCACCCGCCCCCGTTGGTTCCTTTTCAGCCTGGAGCCCCCTGCTGTTGCAGCCAAGCCGGAACAGCTGCTGCCGAGTTACCCTACGACCGGGGATGAGTATGTGCATCGTGAGTCGCTGGAGATCGCCCAAGAGATCGGCGACGAGCTGGACCATCTCCTCGATGTGGGGCGTCCGCTGGCGGCGTTGGAGACCGGCAAGGCCAGTTTTGTGCTCAACTATCCCCATCGCCAGCGAGGCACGCTGCCCCTGACTCGCGAAATCCGGGCCTTGTTCCCCACGGAAGAGTATGCGCGCATTCCCATCCATTTTGTGGACGGGCGGACGGATAGCCGCTGGTTGGGCTGGATACTGCCGGGTGATGGTTACGGTTGGGGCCTGGGCGAATGGTATGCCCGCGAAGAGGTGCCTGCCGGGGCGACGGTGGAGCTTCTATCCACGCGAGACCCCTATGCGGTGGTGGTGCAATGCGAGATGCGCTCACGCCGTACCGAGTGGGCACGGGTGCCTCGCGTCGAGAACAACCGCCTGACTTTTGAGATCCGCAAGCGCGCCTATGTGTGCCGTTATGACCGTAACCTGCTGCTGGGCGAGCCGACAGATACCGCCCGCCTGGATGAGCTGCAACAGCATTATCGCCAGGAGCCGATCTCTCTTTTCCAGGCCATCTTGCAGGTATTTCCCGAGTTGGCCAAACTGGGCAGCCAGGGGTTGGTGCATGCCAAGGCCCTTTATGCGGCTATCAATGTGATCTGGCGGGTGGGCGCGATCCCTGTCTTTGCCGAGCTGGCCCGGCACGCCTGTTTCGATCCCGTGGGCGGTGGCAACTGGGCTTTTGACGACTCGCTGATCGAGTCAAGCTATGCCACGCCAGAGGAGATGGAGGCGCGGCCGCTCTCCAAGCGGGTGGATCTGATCCGGGATCGAGTCTTGCGCTACGGTAGCCCAGCATAGGAGAGTTCAGCATGGTCAAATGGCAGCGACCGACAGTCGATACCAAGTTCCATATTGATCTTGAGTGGTGGCAGAAGCAAAACAAGGATATCCGCATCTACCTCCAGCAGTCCCTGTGCGCCGAGTGCCGGGAAAGCTATGGGCAAATCCGTACTTTGGGCGAGGTCGATAGTGTTGACCTCGCGACGGGGGAAGTGACGCGTGAGGATCCTCTTTGGAGCACCCTGCGCACTTGTTGCAGCACCAAGCCAGGTTATATCACGCCGAGTACTCCCATCATTGATAGCATTTTCCTGACTTTTGTGGCCAATGGCAACAAGCCGCTCTCACCGAATGAACTCTATGAGCGGCTCGATCGCCGGCCGCCGGAAATGATCCTGCGCATGCTGACGGGGGGCCAGGTGTTCCTGGGCATCCGGCCGGCCTAGTCCTCCGCGATAGGCAGTATGACCGTGAACGTCGTTCCCTCGTTTTCTTCTGACTCGAAGTGGATCTGCCCTCTGTGATGCTCTACAATTTCCCGGGCGATGTACAGGCCAAGGCCCAGGCCCTCATGCGCGCGTGTTGAGGAGCCGTCAGCCTGGTAAAAGCGCTCAAAGATGTGTTCACGCGCATGGGCTGGAATGCCCAGGCCCGTATCGGTGACTGCCAGGACGGCCTTGCCGTCCGACGTCCGCTCGACTTGCAGCAGGATGCTGCCGCCGCTGCGGTTAAATTTGCAGGCATTGGAGAGCAGGTTGGTGACGACGCGCTCCAGGGCGGCAGCATCGCCCCGTACGTTGACGGGGTAGGCGGGGATGATCGTGTGTACCTGCAGTTGGTGCGCTTCGGCCAGGGGGCTCATGGCAGCCAGGCTGCGGCGGGCCACGCCACGCAGGTCGACCGCTTCCTGCGCAAGGAGCTGGTCGTTACGCTCCAGGCGTACCGCATCCAGGAGCTCCGAGACGAGGGCATTCAGATTGTCGATGTTGTGCAGGGCAATGCGCAGCATTTCCTGGCGGCGTTGCGCGGAAAAGCGCCCTGCGGGCGCCTCGATCAGCGTCTCCAATACCAGGCGCGCAGGGGCGAGGGGCCGCTTGAGCTCATGCGTCACGTTGGCCAGGAATTGATCTTTGCCGCGCACCGCGGCCCGCAGAGCCTCGTTAGCCTGCGCCAGGGCTGCGGCGCGCTCCAGCGCCTCGCCATAGAGCAGGGCGTTAGACAGGCCCATGGCGACTTGACCCGCCAGAGCGGGCAGTAGATCGGCTGTGGTGGGAGCAAGGCGAGGGCCGCGCCCTCGCGCGGCGAGCACCCCCAGCAGACGGCCCCTCGACTCGAGTGGAAGGTAGTACCAGTATTCGCGCCCGCGGGAGCCCGGCGCTTCTTCCACGACTGCACGCCGCTCCGCAGCAGCGCGCCCCGCGCCGCCCGCCCCGAGGGGAATGGCTTCTGCGCCCAGATCACCGTGACCGGCAAAGGCGATCTGGTTCAGGCAGAGTTGCTCCGGCGCGAGCAGTAGGACACTGGCGCCCCGCAGGTCCGCCGCCTCTACGACTTGGGCTAGAGCGGTGTGCAGAAAACGATCGATCTCCAGCGTCTGATTGCCGGCGCTGGCAACGGCGCTGATGGCCTCCAGACGCTGTGCGCTTCGTTGCGTCTCTTCATAGAGGCGCCGGTTCTGCAGCGCCAGCGAGATCTGGCCGGCAATGCCGACCAGCAGGTCGCTTGCTCCGGGCGCAAAGTGCCGTTGGGTGTAGCTGCCTACCGTCAGGAAGCCGAGACATTCGCTTTGCGGCCGCAGGGCGATGTACATCAGGCAGCGTGGGGCCTCTGACGCCTGCGGCTCGGCGGGCAGGTCTTCCTCGATGATCGGTTCATTGGCTAGCCTCGCGGCCAGCGATTGGACATGGGCAGCCAGGCGGGCGGCGCCCTGAGCCGAGACGCCCGAGCTGGCTACGATCGAAAGGCTGGCGGGGTCATCATCACGCAGCAGAACGGCCCCAAAGTGGAGATCGGTGACGGCCAGCAATTGCTGCAGGGCGTCATCGAGCCAGTGGGGCAGGCCGAGGGATTTGCCGATGGCCGTGCCGATGGCGTTAACCGCGGCCTGCAGATCGGCTTCCCTCTGGGTGCGCTCATAGAGACGGGCGTTTCGGATGGCCTGCCCCATGGCGCTGCCGATACTGCGGAGGAGGCACTGCTGGGGAGCGTTGGACCGGGGAGGCGCAGCGTCCAGTGTCATGGCGAGCATTCCCAGCACCTGCCCCTCTGCGCTGATGGGGGCGCTGAGGAGTGCTGCTCTGCCCGCTTCCTCCACGCATTGCACAACCAAAGAGGGGGCGCCGGGCGCCACGTTGGCCAGGGGCAAGGCCAGCAAATCAAAACGCCGGAAAGCAAAGACAGGGCGGTCTTCGCTCCGGCGCCCGACGTACACCTCAAGTTCCTGGGTCTCCCAGTCGAGGAGCAGGATGCTGGCCGATGCACAGTGCAGAGTGCTCAACAGCACCGCCAGGGTCTGCTCGATCATGGCCTGAAGCTTGAGCGATGCCCGCAAGGCGCCGGCGATGGCATTCAGCGCATAGAGTTCAGCCTTGCTCTGCTGCCCGTGCCGCCGGGCGGGTCTGTATAGCCCGGATGCCTGCTGAGCAAGCGCCTCTGGCATCGCACCCATGGGATCTACCGTGGCCGCTCCTCCTGCGGCCTCTTTTTCCGGGGTCCTGGGGTTGCTGGCCATAGATCATCCTCATTCTGTTGTGCAAACAATATGACTTTGCCCGGTATGCGGGCCAGTACCCGCATACCGGGCATAAACTCGTGCCCGGGTCAGGGCTGGCCTTCAGCGGAGCGTACCATACCGCTATTGACTGGTGCAGCTGCCAGGATGGGCTGCAGTAGGTCCTCCAGCGTGGGCTGGCCGATCTCTTGGAGTTCGTAGCGGACGCGCTGAGCAGGCCGGTTCAGCTTGAGCACTCGGCGTAGATCGATGGGTGTGGCAATCAGCACCAGGTCGCACGGTGTGGCGTTGATCGTCTCTTGCAGATCATGGATCTGCTCGGTGCTGTAGCCCATGGCTGGCAGCAGCGGGCCGATATGGGGGTAGGCCTCGAAGGTCTGGCGGATAGAGCCGGCAGCATAGGGGCGCGGGTCGACGATCTCCGCGGCGCCGAAGCGGCGTGCGGCGACGATACCGGCGCCATAGGCCATGCCGCCATGGGTGAGCGTGGGACCATCCTCGATGACCAGGGCGCGCTTGCCCCGGATGACGGCGGGATCCTCCACATAAATGGGCGAAGCCGCTTCGATGACACGGGCAGCAGGGTTCACTGCCTCGATGTTGTGGCGCACCAGAGCCACGTTGTCTGGGCTGGCTGTATCGACCTTGTTGATGATAATGACATCCGCCATGCGCAGGTTAGCCTCGCCCGGGTGATAGGTCAGTTCATGGCCGGCGCGATGCGGGTCGGCTACAACAATGTGCAGATCTGGCCGGTAGAAAGGCAGGTCATTGTTGCCGCCATCCCACAGGATGATATCGGCCTCGGACTCTGCGGCGCGCAAGATGCGCTCATAGTCCACACCGGCATAGACGATCAGGCCGCGGTCGATGTGGGGTTCATACTCCTCACGTTCCTCTATCGTGCACTTTTGCACGTCGAGGTCCTCATAGGTGGCAAAGCGCTGGCAGGCCTGCTTGGCCAGATCGCCATAGGGCATGGGGTGGCGCACAACCGCTACCCGCCGGCCAGGGACCCCAGCGGGCTGTCTGCAGCCCGCTGGGGAGCCCCGGCGGCCGTCACGACGGAGGATATCGGCCACGCGGCGCGTCGTCTGGCTCTTGCCGGAGCCGGTGCGGACGGCGCATACCGACACGACTGGCACGTGTGACCGGAGCATGGTGGCATTGCCGCCCATCAGGCGGAAATCGGCGCCTGCGGCGATCACAGCCGAGGCACGGTGCATGACATATTCGTGGGGCACATCACTATAGGCAAAAACAACCTGCGTCACGCCCTCACGGCGGATGAGGTCCGTCAGCTCCGCCTCGGGGTAGATGGGAATGCCGTGCGGGTAGCGCGCGCCCGCCAACTCGGGGGGGTAAACCCGGCCGGCGATATTCGGAATCTGGGTGGCGGTAAAAGCGACAACCTCATAGTTGGGGTTGTCGCGGAAGTAGACGTTAAAGTTGTGGAAATCGCGCCCTGCGGCGCCCATAATGACGACTCTATCGGCATGCATAGTTGCTGAAAACTCCTCTCGCCCAATCACTATACATAAAACCAAGACTCCGCCAAGCCGCGCCCCCAGTCAAGCCCCAAAAAGGAGGCGCGGCTTGGCAAACGCTTATACTCGAACTCAAGCGCCTGACAGCTTCACCAGGACGATACCGACCACATACAGCATCAAGAGCGGCACCATCACAATCATCATATTCACTGGGTCGGGCGTGGGCGTGACGACCGCAGCGATGACCGAAGCCAACACGACCCAGTAGCGGAAGAATTTGAGCAGTTTCTGCGTGCTCACAACCCGCAGTTTGCCCAGGAAGAACATGACCAGGGGCAGCTCAAAGATCACCCCCATCCAAAACAGGATGGTCGTGACGAAAGAGATATAATTCTCGATCGTCCACTGTTGGGTGACCGTATCTTTCATGATCCCCTGCAGGAAGGGGACGGCCGCCGGCAGCATCAGGAAATTCGCAAAGCTCAGGCCGATGATAAAAAACAGGGTGCCCCCGGGCACCAGGAAGACCAGGTAGCGCTTTTCTTGCGGCGTGAGCCCAGGCAGCAGAAAACGGACCACTTCGTAAAGAATGACAGGCATCGCCAGGGCGACGCCGGCAATCAGAGCAACCTTGAACCAGGCGATTAGCGCCTCGACCGGGTGGATGGCGATGATCATCTGTCCCTTGGGCACAGGGGCCTCGAGGAGCTTGATGAGCTTGTCGGTGAAGAGGAAGCTGAAAGCCGTGCTGATGACCAGGGCGACAGCAATGACGATCAGGCGGTCGCGGAGTTCCTCCAGATGCTCGACGATCGTCATCTGGCCTTCGTCGGCGATATTCTGAGACTGGACTTGGGCGCTCATCCGTCCTTGCTCCATCATTCTTCAGACGCCTGGCCAAGACGGAGCCAAGCCGTGTCTGGGTCTACCTCTTGAGCCTCTACAGGCCGGCTGGCTGGGGTTGTTTGGGGCGTTGCCGATGCCTGGGCGGCAGCAGGTAGCGCTTTGACCTCTTTGGAGAGGTTGGCGACAGTCTGCTGGGTGGAATCAATGGTTCCCTGGACGTCCGACTGGACCTGCTTGAAAGCTCCCTCTACTTCCGCTTGGGCAGCTTTAAGGTCGCCGCCAAGGTCCGCTGTCAGATCGCGGCTGGCGCGCCGGAAATCGCCAACTACCTTGCCGATCGCTTTGCCGATCTCAGGGAGTTTGTCGGGGCCAAAGACAACCAGGGCGATGACCAGGATCAGCAGGATCTCTCCCGGCCCCATGCCAAAGATTTCCATAGGTCTGACCTCTCCTCCAGGGTCCAGTACCTGGGAGCCTATCCGGAGCCGATGAAAGGCAACAACTACGATATCCAGATGAATGGATAGGCCCGACGGCGCCGCGCGCGATGCTCAACTGGCCTCCACCCTTGCTGCGGAGTCAGTTCTCGTGCTGAACGGCACTGTGCGGCGCAGGTAATGTTGGGAGTTGGGCCATGAGCGCTCCCAGGGCGCCATTGATGAAGCGGCGCGAACTATCACTGCCAAAGATCTTGGCCAGCTCGACAGCTTCGTTGATAACCACCTTGGGCGATGTCTGGCCGATGTACACGATCTCACAGATTGCCAGGCGCAGGATGGCCCGATCCACCCCAGCAATCTGCTCAACCGGCCATTCCGGGGCGATCCGCTCGATCAGAGCATTGATCTCCTGTTGATGCTCAAGGGCGCCCATCACCAGTGCCCGTGCGAACGCTTCGCCTTCAGGAGTCAGTTCTTTTTCCGAAAAGCGCTCATTCAGGACCACAACCGGATTGTGATTGCTCATATCGATCTCAAAGAGCGCTTGCAAAGCGATGATGCGCGCTCGACGTCTCACTCTCACAGCCGGTCTCCCTACGAGGAGCCTTGCGGCCCCGTTTTGCTCCGCTCAATATCGCGGATGAAAACGTTGACAGCCCGAACGGGCATTCCGATCATATCGTGCACGGCCCGGGTCACACGCGATTGGATTTCGCGGCCCAATGGTAGCAGGTTAGCATCCGCGTTGGCGACCACATAGATATCGATCACGACAGCGTCGTCGACCACATCGACGCGCACGCCACTATTTGGGCTGCGCGTACTCCACAAGGAGCTCACGCCATTGGCTGGGCACAGGCGGCTAACCCCTGGTACCGACAGGGTTGTGAGCCGTGCGATTGTGGCCAGGACGCCTGGAGCGATGCGCACCGTACCCAAGTCTTCGTTCATGGATGGCGCCTCACAATCTATCTGCTCGTTGTAGGGACAGAGCGTAGAGGCGGGTCTCTGAGACCTGCCTTTACGTTGTTGTCCCCTACGGCTCCCTACATGGCCAGCCCACCGTCGACGCACAATACCTGCCCCGTGATAAAGCTGGCTTCATCGGAGGCAAGAAATGCAACGGCATTAGCGATCTCTTCGGGCGTACCGAATCGCCCCATGGGTGTAGCGGCAATGGCTTTGGCTTTCAGGTCCTCAGGCAGGTCCTTGGTGAGACTGGTCGGGACAAACCCCGGCGCTACAGCATTGACGGTGATGTTGCGCGAGCCGACCTCCTTGGCGGCTGCCTTGGTCAACCCGATCAGCCCGGCTTTTGCCGAGGAGTAGTTGGCCTGGCCGGCATTGCCTGAAACGCCGCTGACCGAAGAAATGTTGACGATACGGCCATAGCGCGCCTTCATCATAGGCCGCAGGCACGCCTTCATCATGAAGAAGGGCCCTTTCAGGTTGGTGTTCAACACCATGTCCCAGTCGTCGGCCGTCATGCGAATGAGCAGCGTGTCACGGGTCGTGCCGGCGTTGTTGACCAGGATATCAATGCGGCCAAAGGCCTCAAGGGTTTGCTGTACGAGGGTTTCGGCATCGGCCGCTGAGCGAACATCTCCCTGGAGCGCCTGCGCTTGCCCGCCCCGCGCAATGATCTCGCGCACCACCTCTGCAGCGCCTTCGGCGTCGGCGCGGTAATTCACCATGATTCGGGCGCCCAGTGCGGCTAGCTTGAGGCTGATAGCCCTGCCAATGCCCCGCGAGGCGCCGGTTACGATCGCCACCTTCCCAGTCATATCCACGGTCGAATCCTCCATTGCGGGGCCCGCTAGTGTGCGCGTAAGAGTTGCGCTGCTTGAGTGATGCCTTCCACAGTTCCACATGGGACGCAGGTGGCCTCGGGCGCGATGCGCTTGATAAGGCCGGTTAGCACGTCCTTGGGCCCAACCTCAACGAAAGTTGAGATTCCTTGATTGATGAGATAGCGGATCGAGTCGGTCCAGCGCACCGGCGAAGTCAACTGTGCGCAGAGCTCAGCGACAATTTCGTCGGGGCTGGTCAAGGGGCGCGCGTTGATATTGCCGATGACCGGGGGGTGGGGAGAACTGAATGCAGCCTGCTGCAGGACGGGCGCAAAACGATCAGCCGCAGGCTGCATGAGCGGTGAGTGCGGAGCGATGCTGACTGCAAGGGGCAACGCGCGCTTGGCGCCTCGACCTTTGGCGATCTCACTGGCAATGCGCACCGCCTCGCGGGCGCCTGAGATCACGATCTGCCCGGGTGCGTTATCATTGGCGGCTACCACGGGCTCGCCTGTCTGCTCTGTGGCCTCGCGGCAAGCAGCGTTCACCTCTTCGGCGCCCAAGCCCAGAATTGCCGCCATCCCCCCGGGATACATTTCGCCAGCGGCTTTCATCAACCGTCCACGCTCTCGCACCAGCTGTAGACCAACGGACAGGGGCAGTACCCCAGCTGCCGCCAGGGCTGTGTATTCACCCAGGCTATGCCCGGCAACGAATGTTGGCTGCAGGTTTCCCATCGCCTCGCGCAGTGCAGCCAAACAGGCCATCGACACAGAGAAAATCGCCGGTTGCGCGTTGGCGGTATCCGTCAATTCCTCTGCGGGCCCCTCAAAGATCAGGCGGCTGAGTGGGCCCTGCCAGGCGAGATCAACCTCGTCGAAAACGGCCCTGGCAGCCGCCGACGATGCATGGAGATCGCGCCCCATGCCGACATATTGTGAACCCTGACCGGGAAAGACCAACGCGTAACCAGGCATTCAACCTCCGGGCCGCCGAGCTGGCCAGCTTTCAGAAACCCGGTCGCGCGGCGCAGGCCGGGGGACCGGGTTTCTGGGCATTGGGCCGGCTCAACGCAAGTCAGGCAGTCGCTTCTTTGCCCCTTGCGGCCTTGACCGTAATGACCGTATGGCCACGGTAACTGCCGCAATTCGGGCATACGTGATGTGGGCGACGAAGCTGGTGGCACTGCGGGCAGGGAACGAGCTGCACCGGCTTGAGTGCCAGATGGCTACGACGGCGCGCTGTGCGCCCCTTGGAAAGTTTGCGTTTCGGTAGTGCACCCATGGCTATCTAAGTGATCCTTTCATCGGCGCCTGCCTGGCCCTTGTGGCCTGGCGCCAGATTTCCGCTTCGGCGCCCCCGGCTTACGAGGGGCGCCTGTGACTTGTCTTTCAGGACAGCAACTCACGTAGGGCAGCCCAACGTGGGTCTTCGGAAGTGTCCTGGCAACCGCATGGCCCCTCATTGAGGTTATGGCCACAGATGGGGCAGAGGCCTGCGCAAGCCTCATCGCAGAGCGGATACTGCTCGCGAGCCAGGATAATGTATTGGCGCACCACTTCGGTCAGATCGAGGATGTGGTGCTCATCGATGAGCAATGCTTCTTCCTCGTTCCCGGTCGGCAAATGCACGCCGGTGGTGACGTCGATAGTCGGAACGAACTCTTCCTCGATCGTGAACTCCACTGGGCTGGCAAACGCTTGCAAGCAACGCCGGCATTCGATGCTGACCACGGTGTGCATCTCACCGGTCGCCAGCACTCCGTTGGCCGTCCGTGTCAGCTTGAGCTTGCCGGCCAGCGGTTCAGTAGCCTCGATCTCCTCGTCAATCGAGCCGATATCCTCCGACAACTCATACTCGCGGCGCGTCCCGACTGGCGCCTTGAGTAATTGCGCAACGTTGAACTTCATCACATGTACCTCGATGGCACTGCCGCCCAGGGTTGACCTGGCGGGCAGTCGCCCATGATTATAGACAACAGATGGCTCGGTGTCAAAGAGCCGCGCGCTCATTCTCGTTGCTGCGAGGTTGGCTGGGGGGCGAGGGCGGCGCCGGGCTGCCTGGCCTGGCATTGCGCCCTTGTAGCGCAGCGAGCCCATTGGCGATTGTGCGCTGCAGGCCACTGATTTCCTCGCTGAGGCGCACCAGCACCTGGGCGGCGTAATCATCGGCTCCCTGCCGGATGACCAACGCCTGCCGCTGGGCTTCGTCGAGGATGCGCTGGGCCTGTTGCTCGGCCTGGGCGCGCAGCACGTGCTCGGAGAGCAGACGGGCCGCGTCCTCTCGTGCCCGCGAGATGATTTGTGCCGCCTCTTCCTGTGCCAGCGCGATGGCTTTGTCTCGCTCTTCTATTTCTTGCTGGGCCTGCTTGATCTCCTCGGGGATCGACATCCGCATCTGATCGAGGATATCGAGAGCCCGGCCCTCATCGATCAATATCGTTGACGAGAAAGGAAGGCGGCGCCCTTTGGCAATGAGTGTCTCAAGTCTATCTACAAGCAGCAGGATATCGATGGCTGCACCCCCTTGCGCCCAGACCCTATGGCCTGGGTGCGAACGCGAACCTATGAGCCCTGTTCACCTTCAGCCCCATGGGGCTCATATGGGCGCACCCTTTCCCTAATACTGCAACCGCACTTGATCCAGCCGGCTCCCGGTAACAGCCGGCAAAGGTGTTGTGCGCCTGCCCGGCTCTGACCCATTCGGGGGGATGGGCGTTGCATGTAGCGCCATCTGCACCACAGGTTTTGCCAGGCACAAGTGCTCATAGCCGCTCTGCCCGGCAAAATAAGCCGGGCGCGAGGCTTCCAGGCGCGCGGAGGCCTCTCTCAATTCGGCTCGGCCTGTTCATGCCAAAAGTCGAGCACGCGTTGCCGCAGCAGGCGATGGGCCGGCTGGGCCAGCTCCGGGTCGACCTGGAATAGCTGTTGCGCAGCGCGTCGGGCCTGCTCCAGGATATGGGTATCGGACAGGGTAGCCACCTTGAGGCTGGGCAGGCCACTCTGGCGCGTGCCGAAAAACTCCCCTGGGCCGCGGAGGCGCATATCCTCTTCTGCCAGGGCAAAACCATCCTGCGTGCGCTCCACAATGCGCAGCCGGTTCAACGCCTCATCCTCTGCCGAGTCGGAGAGGAGGATGCAATACGATTGGGCATCACCGCGCCCCACACGCCCACGGAACTGATGGAGCTGGGCAAGGCCGAAGCGATTGGCTCCCTCGATCATCATTACAGTGGCGTTGGGTATGTCGATGCCGACCTCCACCACGGCTGTCGAAACCAGGATATCGTACTCCTGATTGCGGAAAGCGGTCATGATGGCTTCCTTTTCGTCGGCCTTCATGCGGCCATGCAGCAGCGCCAGGCGCAGGTCGGGAAAGATATCCTCACGCAGGCGCTCATATTCCTCGCTGGCGGCTCTGGCCTCCGTCTTTTCCGACTCATCGATGAGTGGGCAGATAACAAAAGCCTGGTGCCCCTGCTCGACCTGCGTGCGCACAAAGCGATAGGCGCGCTCCCGCTCGCGCGGAGAGATCAGGTGTGTGATGACCTGTTGACGGTTGGGCGGCATCTCATCAATGATCGAGACGTCAAGGTCGCCATAGATTGTCAGCGCCAGTGTGCGCGGAATGGGCGTAGCGCTCATGACGAGCATATGCGGTATCTGCTCTCCCTCGCCCTTTTGGCGGAGGTTCGAGCGCTGCTCTACGCCAAACCGGTGTTGTTCGTCAATGACCACAAGGCCCAGGCGCGAGAACTGTACATCATCCTGGATGAGGGCATGGGTGCCGACGGCGATGTTGATCTGCCCGCTGGCGATCGCGGCGCGCACATCGGCCTTTTCTCGCGCCCGCAGGCTGCCCGTCAGGAGCGCGATCCGCACCGGTTCCTCGGGCTGACCATTGCGACTGGGAATCGCCAGATCGCCGATCAGGCGGCAAAGGGTCTCGAAATGCTGTTCGGCCAGGATCTCGGTGGGCGCCATGATGGCAGCCTGAAAGCCCTCTGCTACGGCCTGCAGCATAGCGGCCAGGGCAACAACCGTTTTCCCCGAGCCCACATCGCCTTGCAGCAAGCGGCTCATGGGCGTATTGCTTGCCATGTCGGCACGGATCTGGCCCAAGACGCGCTGCTGGGCAGCCGTGAGCTGGAAAGGCAGCCGCTTCAGCAAGTCATCGGCCAGGCCGCTGGCTGCCAGGGGGCTGGCGGTGCGGCTGCGCCACGCCTGGCGCTTACGCAGCACGCCGAGCTGGATCAGGAAAAGCTCCTCGAAGCAGAGGCGGCGCCTGGCCTGCTCGAGGGCCTCGCGGTCGCGAGGGAAATGCACCGAGCGCAGGGCCGTGGCCAGGTCGGGCAGGTGTTCCTGGGCGCGCACAGACGCCGGTATAGGGTCAGCGAGCTGGCTCGCGAAGCTATCGAGGGTCGACTTGATCAGGCGCCGCAACCAGCGACCGGTAATGCCTTCTGTCAGTGGATACACGGGCACCAGGCGCCCTGTACTGAGCTGCTCGCGCTCCAGGGGTTCCCAAGCCGGGGATTGGAAAGTGAGCCGGCCCAGGTACTCATCGACCCTGCCGCTGATCACAATCTCGCGCCCCGGGCGCAGACGAGTGGCCAGGAAAGGCTGGTTGAACCAGGTCACTTCGATCATCCCGCTCGAATCTGCAACGATGCAGGTGGTCACATGCAAACCAGAGCGCGTCTGTTTGGTTTTGCTGTCCCAGACAGTGCCGATGATCGTGACTTCTTCCCCATACTGAAGCTGGTCGATCTGCTTGAGGGCCGAGTAATCCTCGTAGCGGCGCGGCAGCAGAAATAGCAGGTCACGAATGGTGGAAACGCCCAGATGCTCGAGGCGTTTGGCATAAGTCGTCGAAACGCCATGCAAGGTGGTGACGGGCCGCTCCAAGTCCTGCACCTGGACAGTTGTGCGGCTGCGCGCCGGCGATGGCGCCGGTTGGCGAAGCGGCGGCTCCTCCGGCGGGCGCTGCGTTGCCGGCAACGCTGTTGGGGCTGGGGCAGGTCGTTCCCCTGCTACGGCCTCGGTGGGCTGATCTGGCACGGCTGCCATAGCGGGCTGCTGTTGAGCAGCGTTATCGCAGAGGGCCTGTGCTGCTTCGAGGGCGGCCAGGGCCTCGTCGACCGTCTGTATGCGCGTCTGCCGGTCGCGCTGACCATAGCGCTCCAACAAGAGAATGACATTGCGCACGGCCTGTGTCAGCTCGGGAGTCCGCGCGCCCTCTTGAGCTTCTTTGATCCAGTAAGGCAGGAACTTGCCGAGACCGCCAATGACCACACGGTCAGGGCAGCCCTGCTCGCGTTCCATTGTGAGGATGCGCGCAAGTTTCTCAAAGGTAGATCTCATGGACCTGTAATCCTTGCCATTTCACAACAGCAATGCTCATCTTGCGCCGGCGAGCAGGCACGCCACGCCTACGGCGCCGACACCGGCGTGAGCAGCGACGGTAACGCCCGCTTCCCCGATGAGAATGCGCTCCCTTGGGAAGAATGCGCCCATGCGATCTGCCAACGCGACGGCGCTTTCTGCGGCATCGGTGTGCAATACCGCTAGCCGCAGGAACTGGCCCGCCGCGGCCGCCAGCGCCGCCACGCGCTCGATGCCCCGAGACCAGGAGTGCACTTTTTCGAGCAGGCGCACCTGCCCCTCTTGTACCAGCACAATGGGCTTGATAGCGAGCAGGTTGCCGAGCAGACTCGAGGCCCAGCTCACTCGCCCGCCGCGATGCAGGTAGCGCAGGTCGTCGATCACGGCCAGCAAGCGCAACTGCGGCGCCTGTCGCCGGGCTTCGCGTACGATCTCGGCGGCTGTGCGGCCCTGCTGCGCGGCCTCGGCAGCCTGTATCGCCAGCCAACCGGTGCACATGCTGGCCTGCCCGGAATCCACTACCGTGATGCGGCTGGAATCCACCTCTTGCGCACCGAGGCAGGCTGTGCTGTAGAGCCCGCTCAGGCTGGATCCAAGGTGAACAGCGACCAACGGGCGGCCATCGGCCAAGAGGCGCCGATAAGTGTCGGCAAAGATGCCCACCGGAGGCTGCGATGTCGTGAGGGCCCCGCCTCGGCGCATGTGCTGGTACAATTGGGGACGGGTGATATCGACGCCATCCAGATAAGTCCGGCCACCCATTTGAATCTGACACGGAATGACCGTGATGTCAAGACGGCGCGCCACCTCGGGCGGCAGGTCCGCCGTGCTATCGGTCACGATATGGGGAACCTCAACAGTCATCGCAGTCCCTCGTACACGGCCACGCCGAGGGCCTCGGTGCCGATGTGGGCGGCGACGGAAGGTGGGTAGGACCTCGTCTCTACAGCCTGTTCGGGCATCTCCTCGTTGAGCATCGTGGCCAGTTCCAGGGCCTCGGGCAACGGTCTACCCTGCAGGATGGTAATGCGCTCGAGCCGCGAGAATTCGGACACAAACTCAAAGAGCCGGTCGACAGGCCGCCCACGCGAGCGGGAGCGTTCGAGGGCCACGATCTCGCCTTCCTCAATCATCAGAAGCGGCTTTGCGGCTGGCGGCGTGGCGGTCACAGCCGCCGTGCGGCGGATCAGGCCGCCCCCCTGGATCACCTCCATAGACTCGGCAAAGAACGCCAGATAAAGATGCGGCATCATGGCGCGCAACAGGCGGACAATCTCAGCCGAATCTACCCCTGCTGCGGCGGCCTCAGCAGCGGCTGTGGCCAGCCAGGCGAGCGGCGTGGCCGTCATGCGCGAATCGATGACCGTGATGCGGGTCCGCCCCAGGTAAGACTGGGCGGCCTGGCGCGCTACGCTGGTCAGCCCGCTCAGGCGCGAGGACACGTGGATAGCCACAATCTCGTCCGAGTTTGCGCCGAGCGCACGGAAAGCGTCGTGGAACTGGCGCACGGTTGGCGGCGCAGTGCGCAGAGTCTTGGCGCCCTCCGCAATCTGTTGGTAGAACTCTTGCGCCGACAGATCGACTCCCTCACGGAAAGAATGCCCATCCAACTGGATGTTGACAGGAACTATGGCGATGCCCAGCGGACTGGCCTCCTCGGGAGTCAGCCCCGAAGTGCTATCGGTCAAGATGCTGGTGCGCGCCATTTCCAAAACTCTCCTTTAGCCCCATGATGCCATGCCTACTCTGCCGACAGGATGAATCGATAGTGGGGTTGGCCACCATCGATGAGCTCGATATCCTGGGCCGGGAAGCATTGCTTCACGCATTCGGCAAAGGCATCTGCCTCGGGCTTGTTTGTGTTCGCGCCATAGTAGATGGTGATAATCTCCATCCGCTCGGCATGAATTTGCTGAAGGATACGGGTAGTCACCTGGCAGCAATCGCTGCCGACAGCCACCAGTTCGTCGTTAAGCAGGCCAATGATCTGGCCCTCGGTGACCTCGATGCCGTTTACTTTGGCCGACCGCACAGCGGTGGTGATCTCGATCGTCTGCACGGCCTTGGCGGCATCTTCCATGGCCTCGACATTAGCGGCCAGGTCGGCCTGATAATTCAAAGCCAGAAGAGCGCTGATGCCCTGTGGGATGGTCTTGGTGGGGACGATGGCCACTTCTCTATCCGACAGGCTCTTGGCCTGTTGGGCCGTCAGCACTACATTTGAGTTGTTAGGCAGGATGATAACCTGCTGATTGGGCAGCCGGTTGATGGCGCTGAGCAGCTCCTCGGTGCTTGGGTTCATCGTCTGCCCGCCGGCCACCACAGCATTCACGCCCAGGCTCTCAAACACGCGCTGTAACCCCTGCCCTGGGACGACAGCTACGATGGCGATGCTGGAGTTTGCTTCCGGGGCTGGTTTTGCGCTTGGCTGTTGCCTGGCTACAAAGGCATCATGCTGCAGTTGCATGTTCTCCACGACCACGTCTTGCAGGACCGACATACTGGCGCCATAATCGATAATTGCGCCGGGGCGCTCGGCGTGAATGTGCACTTTGACGGTCTGCTCATCGCCAACGACCAGGACGGAATCACCCATGGTCGAGAGCGTTCCTCGGATCGCCTCCACATTCAGGCCCTGACCCCGCATGATAAATTGGATATCATAGCCGTATTCGCCGTCTGGCGCATGTACGTGAGCGGTCTGCACAGTTTCTGTCGCTCCCTCCGAGACAGATTCGCCCCGCAGGTAGCGCTGTATTCCCTGCAAGAGGAATACCAGCCCCTGTCCGCCCGAGTCTACCACGCCCGCCTCACGCAGCACAGGCAGCAGACTGGGCGTATGGGCGAGGGACCGTTCCGCCCCTTCCGTGGCCCGATCGAGCACCGATTCGATCGTGGCGCCATCCTGGCTTGCCCCCTGAGCGGCTGCCTCGGCGGCCTCGCGGATCACGGTAAGGATGGTGCCCTCAACGGGCCGGATAACGCCTTTGTAGGCCGTGGCAGCCCCTTCTTTGAGCGCTGCCGCCAGGTCAGCGCCGCCAAAGCTGTCTTTCCTATCCAGAGCACGTGCAATGCCACGCAGAATCTGAGACAGGATGACTCCCGAATTGCCGCGAGCGCCCATCAGGGCGCCATGGGCCAATGCCTGGCAAACCACGCCCGCCGAGTCGCTGTCGACTCGGGCCATCTCATTCAGAGCGGCCTGAGCCGTCAGGTGCATATTGGTGCCCGTGTCGCCATCGGGCACCGGGTACACATTCAGCGAGTTGACCAGGTCCACGTGGGCTTGCAGCCACTGTGCAGCGGCCTGCATAGCCTCCCTGACCCCCCGTCCAGTACAACGTTGGGAGCCTGGGGCGTGATGGCCGTCGCGTCGATCGTGATCATAGGGGCCGGGTGGTATCTGTTCCAACGCCAATCCTTGGGTTACCTCCTGGGCTGCATCTTCTGGGTCCCGGTCACGTGTTCGAAACCCGCAGGTCCTGAACATGCACATTCACCTGCTTGATCGGCATGCCCAGGGCCCGCTCGAGCCCGAACTTGACCGTTTCCATGATATTGTGGGCCACTTCGGAAACGCGGGTACCATACTCGACGACCACATAGAGGTCGACGATGATCCCGCCTTCATGCAAGCGCACCTCGACACCACGATGCACGGCCTCACGCTGCAGGATTTCAACCAGGCCGTCGCGCAGTGTGCCTGCCGCAGCCATGCCCACGACACCGTAGCAGCTGAGGACCGCTTCGCTGGCCAGACTGGCCACTGCGAGCGGCGAGACCTCTATCTTTCCCAAATATGTCTCGGTTGCCATCAGTTCACCTCATCGCTGTGGCATGTCGTTTGCAGAAAACGGCCATCCATAGTACAATTTACCTCTATGTAATTGGCGTGCCGCTCCAAGCGGTGCGGGAAACCAGCGGTCCCATCAGCAATTGCAAGGGGGTGAACGGCATGGCTGGCCGATGCGATATTTGCGGCAAGGGCCCACAGTTCGGCAACAACGTTAGCTTCTCTCAGCGGCACACGCGCCGGCGCTGGATGCCCAACGTGCAGCAGGTTACAATCCGCCGGGGTGGGCGCGCAGTGCGGGTCAACGTGTGCACCCGGTGCCTGCGCACGCTCAACAAGAGCGCCTGAGCGCTCAACCGGTCGCCACGAGACCAGCTTCAATTTCCTGGAGCTGGTCTCATTCATTTTCGGCCTCTGCAAGCTGGCGCAGGCGGCTGATCGCCCCCGCAATCCCCTCCTGAGCGGCGAAGATGGCAGCGCCAGCCACCAGCACATTGGCCCCGGCCGCCACGACCGCGCCAATGGTCTCGGCGTTGATTCCGCCGTCAACCTCGATATCCTGATCGAGCCCGCGTTGTGCCATCATGCCCCGCACTCGGGCGATTTTGTCGAGCATCGTGGGAATGAATGCCTGCCCACCAAAGCCTGGGTTCACGGTCATGATCAGCACCGCATCCACGTAGGGCAGTATCTCCTCCAGGGTGCATACCGATGTGGCCGGATTCAAGGAAACTGCGGCCTGTTTGCCCAAGCCGTGTATCTGCTCGATGAGCCGGTGCAGATGCAGGTTGGCCTCTACATGCACCGTGATCAGGTCCGCACCGGCGCGCGCAAACTCTTCGACAAAAGCCTCTGGGTGCTCGATCATGAGATGGACGTGCAAAGGCAATGAGGTGGAGCGGCGAGCCGCTGCCACGACCATCGGCCCCAGGGTGATATTGGGCACGAAATGGCCGTCCATCACATCGATGTGGATAAGATCGGCGCCGCCGGCCTGAGCTTCGGCAATCTGCTCGCCCAGGCGGCTGAAATCGGCCGAGAGGATGGAAGGCGCAATCCGTACGGGCCGGCCCCTCTGCCCGGCCATGCGCGGCGCCACCCCTCTCTCCGTGAGAAAAACCGCCGCAGGATTTCCCCTGGCGCCGTGTTGCTCCTTTGCCTGTACTTCACGCGTTGACAATCGTATGGCACTCCGTGGGTGCACGCCGGAGCTGGCCGCATCCCGCCTGGATGTCGGCGCCCCGGCTGATGCGCAACGTTGCATTGATCCCTCGCTCGCGCAGGCGGCGCTCAAAGGCCAGAATCGCCTCGTGCGTTGCCGGCCGGTAAGGCAGCTCTGGCACCGGGTTGATCGGGATCAGGTTGACGTGACACAACAGGTTTTGCAGCAGGCTGGCCAATGTATCGGCCTGGGTTGGTGAGTCGTTTATGCCATCGATCAGGGCGTACTCAAAGGTCACCCGGCGATGAGTGCGCTCGGTGTACCCCCGGCAGGCTTTGATCAGCGCGCTCAGTGGATACTTGCGGTTCACCGGCACCAGGCGGTTGCGCAGTTCGTCGGTGGGAGCATGCAGCGAGATCGCCAGCCCCACCTCGAGCTCCTCGCGCGACAACCGCTCGATGCCCGGCGCAATGCCCACGGTCGAGACTGTCATGCGCCTTGCGCCCAGGTTAAAGCCCTGGGGATCGTTGAGTATCCGGATCGAGCGCATGACTTGTTCATAGTTCAGAAAGGGCTCACCCATGCCCATGTAGACAACGTTGGTGATGGCCTTGCCTGCGGCCTTGAGGATGCGAGCGTAGTAGAGCACCTGTTGCACAATCTCGCCGGCCGACAGGTTGCGGTTCCACCCACCGACTCCGGTGGCACAAAAAGCGCACCCAATGGAGCAGCCGACCTGGCTAGAGACGCATACCGTTTGCCGTTCCTCGTATTGCATGAGGACGGTCTCGACCGTCTCGCCGTCGGCCAACGCCAGGAGCACCTTCTCGGTAGCGCCATCTTCTGCATAGCGAGTGCGCAGCGGCGTCACGTTGCTGACCGTCAGGTGCTCAGCCAGGCGCTGGCGCAGCGCTGCCGGCAGGTTGCTCATCTCTGCGAAGCTCGGAACCAGGCCCACGTACAGCCAGCGCCAGATCTGATCCGCACGGTAACGCTGCTGGCCCCAGTCGGCAAGCAGCGCCGCAAGTTCATCTCTGGATAGCTCTGTGAGCGCCTTTTTCGCTTTCACACGCACTCCGTAGAGACGGCCTGGTGGGCCGTGTCGCCCGCTGGGCCGAATTGCCCGGTGGAACAGAGATACCCCATCCCACCGGGCTGTTTCTACGCTAGCCACAACGGTTTCACTGGCCTCAGTCGCGTCGCCGCATGCCCGAGAGCAAGAAGACATAGTAGAGCAGAGTCGAGAGTGCCTGCGCCACTGCCGCCACGTAAGTCAGCGCTGCTGCCGAGAGCACACTCTTGACGGCGCGCGTCTCGCTGGATGATACGACCAATCCATTGGCCTGCAGCATACTCAAAGCCCGCCGGCTGGCGTTTAGCTCCACCGGCAGCGTAACGATGGCAAACAAGGCAGCGGCGGCAAAGACGATCACGCCCACGACGGCTAACTGGTAGGACTGGAAGAGCAGGCCAACCATGAACAGGATCGGCCCCAGGTACGAGCCGAAATTGGCCATCGGTACCAGCCCGGCGCGCAGACGAAGGGGCACGTAGCCCGTTGCATCCTGTACGGCATGGCCGACTTCGTGGGCCACAATGCCCAGCGCCGCTACCGAGCTGGAGCGGGCGACCCCTTCTGAAAGGCGCAGAGTCTTGGAGCGTGGATCATAGTGATCGGTCAGTTGCCCCGGAATGCCCTCGACGTCAACGTTGCTCAGATAGTTAGCGCTGAGGAGACTGCGAGCGGCCTCAAGCCCTGAAAGGCGACGGTCGTTGGGGACCTGTGAATACTTGCTGTAGGCAGACCGCACTTTGTACTGAGCGTACAGGCCCAGCAAGAGGGCCGGCAACCCAAAGATAAAGTACAATATGTTGTAATAGGGAAAGAAAAACATTTCCTGACCTCCCCGTGCTCCCTAGACCAACACGGTCGGGAAAGTATACTACAAGCAGAGTCGTCTGTAAAGTCTCCGGCGAGTTTTTTCCCCTGGATCACCCCTCGATCTTACCCCGTGCTGCTTCGATCACTGTCCCAAATCCCGGCGCCAGGCTGCCTCGAGTGCGGCGACGCTGGCAAAGACAAAGGTTGGCTGCACAGGGCCATCTGCCGGCGCGGCGTGCGTGACCCCCGAGAGCACCAGGATGGTCGGCATGCCCAGGTTTTGCCCACCGAGGATGTCGGTTTCCAACCGGTCTCCAATGGCTGCGGTGTGGGCAACCCCCTGCCCCAACTGGGCAATGGCCATCTCCAGCATCGGCGACTCGGGTTTGCCGATGATGAATGCCTTTTGATCCGTGGCGGCCTCAAGGGCGGCCACGATGGCGCCCGAGCCCGGGATCAGGCCGGCTTCGGTGGGCAGTGTGCGATCGGGGTTGGTGGCAATAAAGGCAGCCCCAGCCCGGATGGCCAGGCCCGCGATGCGTAGCTTGTCATAGGTGAGCTCGCGGTCCATGCCCACGACTACGACCTCGGGTTGCTCGTCGGTGAGGGTCAGGCCGCGCGCTGCCAGGCAGCCGGTGAGTCCACTCTCTCCAATAACATAAACCCGGGCGCGTGGGCGAAAGTTTCGGGCTACATAATCGGCCGTGACGACGGCCGAGGTCACGATCTGATTGGCCGGCACCGAGATGCCCATGGCAGCCAACTTGGCCTCGTAGGCCTGAGGATCGAGCGTGGAATTGTTAGTTAACAGAACAAAAGGAAAGTGGCGCTCGCGCAGCCAGCGCAAAAAGGCAGCAGCGCCAGGGATGGCCGTGTTGCCCCGGTAGAGAACGCCGTCCATGTCGATGATGAGAGCGCGCAAATCACTGAGGGTAGTCATGGTAGATTGGTGTACCTGCTTTCTTCGGTAAGTGACCGCCTCTGGGGCGTGCCGCACTCAACGGGAGCTTCGCCTTCTCAGGCGGACTCGAGCCGCGCCAAATCTTCGGGTGTATCCACATCAGCATGGGCGCGCCGGTCCTGCACGTCGATATACGCGACCTCGCCGGCGTGCCGGCGGGCGACAGCACGACCCCCTACGTCGCCTGTGAGCGCCGCGAATTCGGCAAAGAGCGGCCGGGCAAAAAGCAGGGGCGAGCGCATCTCGCCCCGGTCGCGCCAGGCCACGATGTTGGCGCCGCCCTCAGCCCGGCAGGCCAGAAGCTCATCGATCTGGACTGGGGTGAGCAGCGGTTGATCGGCCTGCAGGAACACGGCAGCCTGCACATCTTCGGCCAGGGCCGCCAACCCGGCCTGCACCGAAGTGGATAACCCCTCCGCCCAGCGCGGGTTGCGGATCAAGCAAGGCCTGCTCCCCAGCAGGGGGGCCAGCTGCTCCTCGCCGCAGCCAAGCACCACGGCGACCTCCGTGGCCAGCGAGCCGAGAGCCGCTTCCACCACGCGCGCCAGCAGAGGCCGCCCCTCAAACAACTGGGCCTGCTTGAGCCGGCCAAAGCGCCGCGCCGCGCCTGCCGCCAGCACGATGGCAGCCGAGGGCTGCCAGCACTCACAGGCCGCGGGCGCCTGCTGCAGTGAGGCCACCACGGCTCGCCGGATGCACCCCCGGGCGCGGAGGACGGCCCGCGCCACCTGCCGCCCAGCCCGGCGCTGCTCTGGCTGATCGGCCTGGTTGATGAGCGGCACGATGCGCGCCTGCGCGGGCACCCCCTTGAGCCCCCCGCGCTCGCTCAGCAAGACCGCTGCCAGGTGCTCCGTCTCCAGCTCAGCTCCCGGGGCTAGCCCCAGAAGCGCGCCGACAAGCTCCGGCCGGTGTGCGATGGCAGGCCCCAGGGGTTGCCCCACGGCCTGCAGCCCGACTACCGGCACGACCAGCGTTGTGGCCGCAGGGATCACCGGTTCGTGCCCGGCGGGCGCCTTCAGGTGGAGGCCACGGGCGCCATCGGCCTCGATGAGCGTGACATCGGCCAGCCCGGCCAGCGCCGGCACCTCTGCGGGCGGTACACCGCACAGCTTGTCCCGGTCCTCTGCCGTGCGGCCGGCTGCCACCAGCACCCGCCCATGCGCTGCCAGCGCTTGCGCCGCGGCCTGCAGGCGCGCTTCTGGGGCGGGCTCCACCACCAGCGGCCAGCCCAAGCCGGCCCCTGGGGCGCGCATGTGGGTGGTGGTGGTGGCGAGCACACGCTGGTTTTCGACGAGCAATTCATGGGCCAGCCGGTAGAGGGCTGCCGTCTTGCCCCCCGCCCCGACCAGCGCCACCACTTCCCGGCTGTGTATGCCGAGCGCCGCGCTGAGGTTCATGCGGCCTCGCGGATCAGATGGATCGCATTGGCCCGGCAGCGGGTGGCGCACAGTCCGCAGGCAGCGCAGCGAGTGGGGGTGACCACAGCCTTGCGTCCCTCCATACGGATGGCGCCATAGGCACAGCTACGGTAGCAGAGCTGGCAGCCGGTGCAGCGGTCGCGATCGACCTGGGCGTAGAGCGGCCTGTTCGGAGCCGGCGGCTGTCTCCAGGCGAGGCCCACGATCTCCTGCGGCGACCGGTAGCCGTGCGCGCCCAGCCAACTGGCTAGCTCGGAGGCGATCTGCCCCAAGATGCCGGGGCCTTTGAGAATGGCGGCCGTGCAGACGCCCACGGCGCTGGCGCCGGCCATCAGCATCTCGACTGCATCACGCCCCGACATGACGCCGCCCACACCAATGATGGGCACATCGACCGCCTGTGCGATCTCATAGACGCAACGCACTGCCAGCGGCTTGATCGCCAGCCCCGAGAGCCAGCCATAGCCCTGTGGCCCACCCAGAAGTGGGCGCCCCGTTTCGATATCGATGGCCAGGCAGGGGCCGAAGGAATTGATGGCCGCCAGGGCGTGCGCGCCGGCCTCTACCGCCGCGCGGGCGGCCTCGACCATATTGCGGCCCAAGGGGCTCAGCTTGACGATCACCGGCACTGAGAGCAGCTCGCGCGCAGCGGCAATCGCCTCCTGCATGGGACGCGGGTCTTGACCGATATAGTGGGTCGAGAGCTCCACCGCGTCGGCAAAGGGGGCAATGCGCGGCGCGAGGGAGCGGATATCCGCGGCTGTATAGCCGAGCCCGATGATCAGGGGCAGGCCGGCCGTGCGGGCGCGGGCATACTCGCCCTCAATCCAGCGCTCAGGCGGCAGCTCTGACCAGCGCTCGCAGTTCAGAAAGCCCATGGGCACCTCGGCCATATTGGGCGCGGGCACATCGGCGGCGTGGCTGGAGATCGTCTTGGCCACAAGCCCCCCTGCGCCCCCGGCCGCACAGGCCAACAGGGCATCGCCGTTGCGGCCGGGCGGCCCCGCCGCCGGCAGCACCGGGTTGCGCAACTCGAGGCCACAGAAGCGAGTCGTCAGATCTACCATACTATGTCCTTTCACAAACCGGATAGCGTCCAGGGCCACTTCCGCCTTCGACATCACCTTGGTGTCGGCCCGGCCTGCCGCCGGGTGACATGCTCCGCGTTTTGGGCCGGCCTCAAACCGGGCGGGGAAGTGGGGGGTGGGGGGGGGGGGGGGGGGGGGTATGGGTAAGGTGGGTCGGGGGCTGTGGCCAGTGCAGATGCCCCCTGGGCTCACAGGACCGTGAGCAACGCCTGCGACAATGGTGGGCAACGACACCGCAGCCTGAGCTT